>ENA-OYYD01000450-OYYD01000450.1-human-gut-metagenome-genome-assembly--contig:-NODE-450-length-12298-cov-4.789267_pt1 | contig 12298 bp, 8 predicted proteins | sample MGYA00244062_ERZ653446 | MGnify/ENA primary metagenome ERZ653446 (study PRJEB26926, sample SAMN06165031) | human gut metagenome | biome: ENVO:00009003; feature: ENVO:2100002; material: ENVO:00002003...
CGATAGTTCTTCTACGCGCGCAAACATTTTCCCACAGGCTCTGCCCTGCCGCTCGAGAAAATATTTTTCAAAAGCGTTCTAACGGCACTCCATCTTAATTTCAATCTCATTTCCTTCCACGGCCACCTTCGCATAACTTCCGACGATCAGCGGCATCGCCGGATGAAGGTGTCCGATGTCGAGATCCATCACGATCGGCACGTTGTATTTTCCAAGCAGATCCGTCACGGCGCGGTACTGGTCGAGTTCCCCGAATTTCTGTCCGAACTGCAGCGGGCGGCCAATCAGAAAGCCTTTCACATATTGGAACCAGCCGGCGTGCTCCATCTGCCAGATTGCGCGGCGGATCGCAAAGACGTTCAGATCGCACGCTTCCAGAAACCAGACAAAACCGTCCTCTTTATATTTTTCCACAAAATCAACCGTTCCGTCGTACTTCGTTCCAAGAATATTGACGAGACAGTCGAGACAGCCGCCGATGAGCCGTCCCTCAAATGCACTGTCCGCATCCGGGAAGCGGCGCAGAACGCGCAGTTCTGTAATCTGGTACGGCAGATACGGATTTTCCTCGCTTCTGCCCTTCACATCGTCTCTTTCCCATCCCTCATAGCCGCGGACGGTACGCACTTCTCCCGTCAGTACGCCAAACGCATCCGCTACGGATTTATGCCACGGCTCCATGCCGAAATCACTCGCACACGGACCGTAAACAGCCGCCGTATCGCAGAGGGTCGGCAGAAGATACGTAAAATGCGTATTGTCAGAATAGCCGAGATACCATTTCGCCGGTGCCTTTCTGATCTTTTCAAAATCCACGTAATCGAGATCCTCGCACATCAGCTCTCCGCCGCCGCAGGATATCAGACAGTCATTCTTCTCACTGACATAATATTCCGTCAGTTCTTTTCCGCACTCCTCCGGCGCCGCACTGATGCCGATGCCGTGGTCCGCATAGCAGTTTGGCCCAAGATCCAGCTGATATCCCATCTCTTTCCATTTTTTCTGCGCATTTGCAAACGCGGACTTGTATGGCTCTGTTGTGCATCCAAACGATGGTGCCACAAAGCCGATCGTTCCGCCCTTTTTCAGATTTTCCGGAAACCTCATGTCGTATCCTCCTTTATCCTAATTCTTCTGCCTCCAGATTCTTATACTGCGTCAGCGCATCCCCGAAGATCAGCTCTCCGTCGTTCTGCGCAAAGTACAGCTCCTCTTCTTTTTCCAGTTTTGCCTTTCCGTTCGTCCCCTCGGTAATCTCCGCGCAGAGACGGTCCACCTCCGTTTTCGGAACGAGAACGCGGATTTTCACCTGATCGGTGTACTCGGATTCCAGAATCGGAATCCCCCGCTGCACGAGCAGATACTGGATTTTACCGATGCCGTTGTAATCCGTCTCAATCAACAGCCGCACGCCGCAGATCTCGTCAATCAGAACACTGTTTGCCAGCCCCTCCTGCACCGCCTGCGAGTACGCGCGCACCAGGCCGCCCGTTCCCAGCAGCGTACCGCCGAAATACCGCGTCACCACAACAAGCACATTGCGGAGGCCTGCTCCCTGTACCACATCGAGCATCGGCCGCCCTGCCGTGCCGGAAGGCTCCCCGTCGTCGCTGCAGCGCACCGTCTCCTGATTTTCTCCAATAATATACACAAAACAGTTATGCCGCGCATCCCAGTATTTTTTCCGCAGAGCTTCCAGGCAGGAAAGTGCCTCCTCCTCAGATTCCACCAGACGCACCGTCGAAATAAAACGTGATTTCTTCTCCACGATTTCCCCGGTTCCACCCCGGTAAACCGTCCGAAACTGATCGATCATATGTCCTTACTCCTTCATCCAAATATGTACCTATCTTACCATATCATTTCTGAAAAATCAGCATTCTTTTCAGAAATACTTTTATTCCAGCCCTTTGTTTGGTATAATAAAAATAAGTATACCCTGCTTTTTGCAGGGCAGGAACACCATTAATTACTGAACTGAATCAGTTTTGCAGGAACATGACATAAGGAGGATTTTCTATATGCACTTTGGAAAAAGTCATCTGGAAGACAAACGTGAAGATCTGCGGTCCCATTACGGAAAGATTGAAAAGACGGCCGGCGTGACGGCGCTGCGCATCGCGTTCTGTCTTCTTCTTGTCGTTCTCGTCTGCGGTGCCGGGCTTGTGATCGGCGCTGTCCGCGGCGTGATCGACAGTGCCCCTGATATCTCGGAGGCAAATATCATGCCGCTCGGCAACGCGTCGTTTATCTACGATGCTGACGGCAACCAGGTACAGAAGCTGACCGGGGCTCAGGGAAACCGTGTCTCGATTTCGATTGAGGAAATTCCGCTCGATATGCAGCACGCGATCGTCGCGGTTGAGGATGCCCGTTTTTATGAGCACAACGGCATCGATCCAAGCGGTATCATCCGTGCTTTCGTTGTCGGCGTCAGCCACGGCTTTCATTTTACCGAGGGCGCCAGCACGATCACACAGCAGCTCTTAAAAAACAATGTTTTCACCGACTGGATGGAAGAGACGCGGATGCAGAGCTTCAAGCGGAAGATCCAGGAACAGTACCTGGCGCTGAAGCTGGAAAAAACACTGACCGCAGAGGGTGAAAACGCCAAAGACGTTATTCTGGAAAATTATCTGAATACGATCAACTTAGGTTCCGGCTGCTACGGTGTCCAGACGGCAGCGCAGACGTATTTCGGAAAGGATGCAAAAGATCTGACGCTCTCTGAATGCGCCGTTCTTGCCGCAATTCCAAAGGCGCCGACGGCATATAATCCGAAAAACCACCCGGAGAAAAACCAGCAGCGCCGCGACAAGATCCTGAACAACATGAAAGAGCAGGGCTACATCACCGAAGAAGAATACACCATTGCCATGAACGACAATGTTTACGACCGCATCGCCATGCACACGCAGTCCCAGGCGGAGAGCGCGCCGTACTCCTACTTTATCGATGAAGTCATCACCAACCTGATCAACGATCTGATGGTACAGAAAGGCTACACCGAAGTGCAGGCAAAGAACGTTGTCTACAGCGGCGGCCTCAAAATCTATACCACACAGGATTCCTACATGCAGTCGATTCTCGATACGGAATTCCAGAATCCGGAGAACTTCCCGGCGAACACGCAGATCGGTCTCGACTGGGCGCTCACCGTAGAGCAGGCAGATGGCGAGGTACAGAACTACAGCAAAGAGATGCTGCAGCTCTACTTCCGCAACAGCGATCCGAATTTCGATCTGCTCTTTGACTCCCAGGAGGAGGCACAGAGCTATATCGACCAGTACAAAGCCGCTATCATGAAGGAGGGCGATACGATTGTTGCCGAGCGCAGCAGCTTCACCCCGCAGCCGCAGGCGTGCATGACCGTTATGGATCAGCGCACCGGCTACGTGAAAGCCATCGTCGGCGGACGCGGCGAAAAAACAGCAAGTCTTACCTTCAACCGCGCAACCGATAATTATTCCCAGCCGGGTTCCACGTTTAAGATTCTTTCCGCGTACGGACCGGCGCTCGACCTTGGAAAGATTACACTCGCTACGGTAATTAAGGATGAGCCGTTCAACTACAGCGACGGCACACCGCTGCAGAACTCGGATCTTACCTACCATGGTGATGTTACCGTCCGCCAGGCGATCATCAATTCCATCAATATCCCGGCCGTCAAAGTACTGACCGAGCTTACGCCGAAGGTCGGCTTTGATTATCTGAAGAAGCTTGGTTTTTCCAAACTCTCCGAGGAATACGATGTGATCCAGCCGCTGGCTCTCGGCGGTATCACCTACGGTGTCAGTGATCTCGAACTGACGGCAGCCTACGCGGCAATCGCAGACGGCGGCCAGTACCGCAAGCCGGTGTTCTACACAAAGGTTACCGACAGCAAGGGAAATGTTTTAATTGACAACACAGAAAACAAGGCAACGCAGGTCTTCAAGGCAAGCACTGCCTCCCTCCTCACCAATGCCATGGAGGATGTTCTGGAAAAAGGTACCGGTGTTGCCGCCCGCCTCGACAATATGCACGCAGCCGGAAAAACCGGTACGACGAACGAGGCCAAGGATCTCGTCTTTGCAGGCTTTACACCATATTATACCGCTGCCATCTGGGCAACGTATGATACACACGCGGAGTTTCCGGAGAGCGACCGTGAATTCCACAAACGTCTCTGGGCAAAGGTCATGAATGAAATCCACGAAGGCCTTGCCGATATGGATTTCGAAACTTCCGCAACAGTACAGGAGGCAACGATCTGTACGAAGACCGGCCTGCTCGCCCGCTCAAGCTGCCCGTCCATCACCGAATACTTTGCGGTATCCGATCTGCCGACCGAGCGTTGCAAGGGCCACTACACCACGCCGACCTCAACACCGACGCCGACCAGAACCCCTTCTGCAGCATCAACTCCGCAGGCAACCCCGACACCGACGGAGGCACCGCAGGAAACTCCGGCTCCGCCCGAAACACCTGCCGATCCGCCTTCTAATACACCAGAAACTCCCGACACACCGGATACCCCTGATGCACCGTCAGAACCGGATACCCCGGCGGAGACATCGGAAGTACAGCCGCAGTCCGAAGAGAGCGGCTCTTCCGAATAGCTTTTTCAGTCAGTCTATGCACAAAAAACCGGCCCTCTGGCATATGCCAGCAGGACCGGTTTTTCTATACTTCTTTTTCCATCTGAATCAATTAGTCAATCAGCATTTTTGCTGCGCCGTAGATACCAGCATCGTTTCCAAGGGAAGCGAGTACGATCGGGGTATCTTTGCATGCGATGAATGCTGCTTCACGGTAGTATTTAGCTACGCCGTCGATCAGGATCTGGCCTGCTTTGGATACACCGCCGCCGACTACGATAACTTCCGGGTCAACAACGCATGCGAATACTGCAAGTGCTCTTCCGAGGTACGCGGAGAACTCCTGAACGATTGCTTCTGCTGCTGCATCGCCTTCTTTTAATGCATCAAAGACAGCTTTTGCACTGATGGACTCTCCTCTTTCTCTTAAAGAAGACGGAGTATCATGGGATGCCAGATATTTCTTTGCCAGACGAACGATACCGGTTGCAGATGTCATCTGCTCGAGGCATCCGTGGTTTCCGCAGTTGCAGACCGCTTCTTCTTCCGGATCAACACATGCATGACCAACCTCGCCGCCTGCGCCGTGAGCACCTGCTACGATCTTGCCGTCCACGATGATTCCGCCGCCGACACCGGTTCCAAGGGTAACCATAACCAGGTTCTTGCTTCCCTTTCCGCCGCCTGCCCACATCTCACCGAGAGCTGCTGCGTTTGCGTCGTTTGCTGCTTTTACTGCCATTCCGCCGAGTTCGTCGGAAAGCTCTTTTACGATATTTTTATATCCCCAGTTCAGGTTGACTGCGATGGAAAGCTCACCTTTGTCATTAACCGGGCCAGGTACGTCGATGCCGACACCGGCAACATCATCTGCTGCGATACCCTTCTCACCCATTTTTGCTTTTACGCTTTTTGCGATATCCGGCAGAATTTCGCTTCCGCCGTTTTCGGTGCGGGTCGGGATTTCCCATTTGTCCAGCAGAGTTCCGTCTGTCTGGAACAGTCCGCATTTTACTGAAGTACCCCCAACATCGATTCCAAATACATAGTTTGCCATTTTCTTACTTCTCCTCTCTTTTTTTCACTAAGTTAGCCTGTACACGGCGGTACAGCTCCTGTGCGGCATTGTAGCCCATCTTCTTCTGTCTGTGGTTGACAGCAGCGGTTTCTACGATGATCGCCAGGTTACGGCCCGGACGGATCGGAAGGGAATGGCAGACAACCTTGTTTCCAAGGAACTCAATATACTCTTCTTCCAGGCCCAGACGGTCGTATTCTTTCTCTTTGTCCCACTCTTCAAGCTTGATAACAAGGTCGATAGACTGGGTATCCTTTACGCTCTCGACACCAAACAGCGTCTTGACGTCGATGATACCGATACCACGCAGCTCGATAAAGTGACGCGTGATATCCGGTGCCGTTCCGACCAGCGTAATGTCGCTGACACGGCTGATTTCAACCACATCATCGCTGACGAGACGATGGCCTCGTTTGATCAGCTCCAGTGCAGCCTCGCTCTTTCCGATTCCGCTCTCGCCCATGATCAGAACGCCCTCGCCGAATACATCGACCAGCACGCCGTGGATGGAGATCATCGGGGCAAGCTGGACATTCAGCCAGCGGATGATTTCAGCCATGAAAACGGAAGTCGATTTGTCTACCGCAAAGGCCGGTACCTGATAACGATTGCACAGCTCCAGAATTTCCGGTCCCGGAATCATCTTCGTGGTGAAAATGACACATGGGATCTTGCGGCTTACAAACTCTTCAAACGCGCGGACGCGCTCGCCCTCTTCAAGATGCTGCAGATACGTGAACTCTACATAACCGATGATCTGCACACGCTCATTGGCAAAATGCTCATAGTAACCGGTCAGCTGCAGTGCAGGACGGTTGATATCCGGTGTGGCAATGACAAGATCTGTCATATCAACCTCTGGTGTCAGGTTGCGGAGATCCATTTCCTCCACCATTTTGGTCATTTCAATTTCTTTCATTTTCCTGTCCTCCGACTTCATTCGACGTCTTTTTAAATCCGTCTCTTCTATGATTTTAGCACAATAAAGCATCACGGGCAACCTGGAAATTTAACTATTTTGACGAATCCTCATTTTCCTCCTGTGCAGGTGCGTGAAAGAATGTGTAAACCTGCTCCGCCGCCTTTTTATTCATGCCCGGAAGTCCGGAAAGTTCTTCCACGGTTGCCGCCTTGATATCATCAATTCCCTGAAAATGACGCATCAGCTCTTTCCGTCTTGTCGGCCCGATGCCCGGGATGTCGTCGAGAATCGAGCGGACCTGGCCCTTGCTTCGCAGCAGGCGGTGGTATTCGATTGCAAAGCGGTGCGCCTCGTCCTGCACGCGTGTGATCAGTTTGAAGCCCTCGCTGTTCCGGTCGATCGGGATTTCCACGTTTCGGAAATACAGACCCCTCGTGCGGTGCTTGTCGTCCTTTACCATACCGCAGACCGGAATCGCAAGATCCATTTCTTCAAGCACCTCAAGCGCAATGTTAACCTGGCCGCGTCCGCCGTCCATCATGATCAGGTCCGGCAGCCGCTCGAAACCGCTGTCCTCCTGGATGCCGCGCAGAAAACGGCGGCTTAAGACCTCTTTCATACTGGCGTAATCGTTCGGTCCCTCGACGGATTTGATCTTGAATTTTCGGTAATCGGCGCGCTTTGGCTTTCCTTTCTCGTAGACGATCATCGAGCCGACCGACTGGAAACCGCTGATATTGGAGATATCGTACGCCTCGATGCGGTCGATCGACGGCAGGTTCAGCCATCTGGCGATCTCTTTTACGGCACCGACCGTCCGACCCTCTTCCCGCTTAATCCGCTCGCGGTCCTGGTCGAGAACGATCTGTGCGTTCCGCTCTGCCAGTTCCACCATTTTTTCCTTGCTGCCCTTTTTCGGCACGCGGATGCGGACCTTCTGGCCCCGTTTGCTGCTTAAATACTCTTCCATCAGCTCCTGCTCGGCAATCTCCTCGGAAATCATGATTTCCCGCGGGATGAACGGCGTGCCGGAATAGAACTGTTTCATAAACGTGAGCAGCACCTCGCTTTTCTGCTCCTCCTCGCCGATCCGCAGATAATAATGCTCCCGCCCGATCAGCTTTCCGTTCCGGATAAAGAAGACCTGCGCCACCGCATCCTCTTTGTCCATCGCAAGCGCAATGACATCCTTGTCCTCGCCGTCACTGTTCGTAATCTTCTGCCGCTCGCCGATCCTGCGCACGCTGTCGATCAGATCACGGTACTCCGCCGCCTGCTCGAACCGCATCTCCTCAGCCGCCTCCGTCATTTTTCCAGTCAGCTCTTTGATAATGTCATTGTAATTTCCATTCAGAAAACTGATCGCCTTTTTGATCTGCTCGCCGTACTCTTCTTTGGAAATGTATCCCTGGCACGGCGCCTTACACTGGTGGATGTGATAGTAAAGACACGGGCGGTCCTTGCCGATCTCCTTTGGCAGGCTCTTATTGCAGGAACGGATATCGTACAGCTTCCGCAACAGTTCGATCGTATCTTTCACAGCTCCGGCGCTCGTGTACGGGCCGAAATATTTCGCCTTGTCCTTCTTCATCTGATGGGAAAACAGAATGCGTGGAAAATCCTCGTTCACGGTCACCTTAATGTACGGGTACGCCTTGTCATCTTTCAGCATCGTATTGTATTTCGGACGGTGCTCTTTGATAAGGTTGCACTCCAGCACGAGCGCCTCCAGTTCGGAATCCGTCACAATATACTCAAAGCGGGCGATATGCGTGACCATCCGCTCAATCTTCGGCCCTTTGTTGCGGCTCGTCTGGAAATACTGGCGGACACGGTTTTTCAGCGAAATCGCCTTTCCTACGTAGATAATTGTATCGTCCGCGTCGTGCATCAGATAGACGCCGGGTTTCCCCGGCAGTTTTTTCAGTTCTTCCTGGATATCAAACGCCATATGACCCTCCTCTTTTTGGGACTGTAATGTTGAAAATGCCCAGCGTGCAGAGATCGTTTTCTCTGCTCCCGCCGGGCCTTTTCGCTTTCTTTTTATACTTCTGGATTTACGGTAAAATCCGCCTCCGGAAGTGCTGTATTTTCTGTTTCTGTATTTTCTGGATTTTCAACCGCTTCTTCCACGTTTCCATTCCGTTTTGCAATCACCTGATGAAAAATCTCCATAAATTCTTTTCCGGTGATCGTCTCTTTCTGGATCAGGTAAGCTGCGATTTCATCCATCGCATCGCGGTTAGCTGCCAGAAGTTCTTTTGCCTGCTCATACGACTCTTTCAGGATCTTCATGACCTCGTGGTCGATTTCGGTTGCTGTGGCATCGCCGCAGTTTAAGACCATTCTTCCGTCGAGGTACTGATTCTGCTGGGTCGCAAGACCGATCAGACCGAATTTCTCCGACATACCGTACTGCGTGATCATCGCGCGGACAATCTTCGTCGCTTTCTCGATATCATTCGAAGCTCCCGTTGTCACGTTGCCGAATACGATCTCCTCTGCCGCTCTTCCACCGAGGCACTCGACGATCATCGCCTCGAGTTCGCTCTTCGTGTTGAGGTATTTCTCCTCCTCCGGCACCTGCATGACGTAGCCGAGCGCACCCATCGTACGCGGCACAATCGTGATTTTCTGTACCGGCTCGGAATCCTTCTTCAGTGCAGTAACAAGTGCGTGGCCTACCTCGTGGTAGGAAACGATCTTTCGCTCTTCCTGGCTTAAGATGCGGTCCTTCTTCTCTTTTCCGACGAGGACAACCTCGACTGCCTCGAGAAGATCCTTCTGGGAAACGGCTCTTCTTCCGTTCTTGACCGCAAGAATCGCTGCTTCGTTGATCATATTTGCAAGATCAGAACCAACGGCTCCCGATGTCGCAAGTGCGATGCCGTCGAGATCAACCGTCTCATCGAGCGATACGTTCTTGGCGTGTACTTTCAGGATTTCCACACGGCCTTTCAGGTCCGGTCTTTCTACGATAATCCGGCGGTCAAAACGGCCTGGACGCAGCAGCGCCGGGTCAAGAACCTCCGGTCGGTTTGTGGCCGCAAGGATCAGAATACCCTTGGAGCTGTCGAATCCGTCCATCTCGGCGAGGAGCTGGTTTAACGTCTGCTCCCGCTCGTCGTTGCTGTTGTAGCTGTTGTCACGGCTCTTTCCGATCGCATCGATCTCATCGATAAAGATGATGCACGGTGCGTTTTTCTTTGCTTCCTCAAACAGGTCACGCACACGCGATGCACCGACGCCGACGAACATCTCGACAAATTCCGAAGCGGACATCGAGAAAAACGGTACGTGCGCCTCACCGGCTACGGCTTTGGCAAGCAGTGTTTTTCCGGTTCCAGGAGGGCCTACAAGAAGCGCTCCTTTCGGAAGTTTTGCACCGATTGTCGTGTATTTTCCAGGGTTATGCAGGAAATCCACAACCTCCTGGAGCGATTCTTTTGCCTCGTCCTGTCCCGCAACATCGCGGAATGTCACGCCGGTTTCTTTCTGTACGTAGGCCTTTGCTCTGCTCTTTCCTACGCCCATGACTCCGCCGCCTTTGTTCATGCTGCGCATCACCCATACCATGACAGCGACAAGCATCACAACCGGCAGAATGACGGTCAGCAATGTGTAAATGATCGTTCCGGTAGAATCCGGCGGATCTTTGTGGTACGTAATGCCTTTCTCCTGTAACAGATCGACCAGCTCCTGCTCATCTCCCATCATCGTTACCTGATAGGTGATTCCCTCCGATTTCTGGTCTTTCGGCGTTACGGTCAGTGTTCCCGATTTCAAGACAACTTCCTGCACTTCATCGTTGTTTACCATGTCCAGGAATTTGCTATAGTCAAGATCCTCGGAAGTAATTCCCCCAAGGGCATTGTTCAGAAGTCCCATCACCATCAGGCTGACGAGGAGGCAGATCAGGATAATGAGTATCGTCTGTCTGTTTTTCGGTCCTCCCCCGGAGCCGTTTTCTGGTTCCCGGTTCTGATTTTTTCTATCGTCCATGCTTTTCCTCCTTGTATGTCAAACCGCCCCTCTTTTTTTACGGACACTTTAACTCTTACATTATATCGGATTCCCTCTTAATTAGCAAGCCGGACTTTGTGAAAAAAGACTGAATTTATCTATACAAAAACGGCCCGCCGACACTCTTTCAAGTATCGGCGGGCCGCCAGATAACACTCACATTACATTAGTCGTTATATCCGTTCGGATTCTTCTGCTGCCAGTTCCAGGAATCGGCACACATCTCCTCGATGCCGTACTCAGCCTCCCAGCCAAGCTCCTCTTTTGCTTTGTCGCATTTGGAGTAGCAGGTTGCGATATCACCGTCACGGCGCGGTTTGATTTCGTATTTCAGCGGATGGCCGCATGCCTTCTCGAATGCGTGGATCACATCGAGTACGCTGTAGCCTTTGCCGGTTCCGAGGTTGTAAATGGAAACGCCCTCGTTGTCAGCCAGTTTCTGGATGGCTTTTACATGGCCGCGTGCCAGGTCAACAACATGGATGTAATCGCGGACACCAGTTCCGTCCGGAGTATCGTAGTCATCACCGAAAACGCCGATGCACTCGAGTTTTCCGATGGCAACCTGTGCGACATACGGAAGCAGGTTGTTCGGGATGCCCTTCGGATCCTCTCCGATAAGGCCGCTCTTATGCGCTCCGATCGGGTTGAAGTAACGAAGCAGGATAACATTCCATTCCGGATCTGCGGTGTGAATGTCGGTCAGAACCTGCTCGAGCATGCTTTTTGTCCAGCCGTATGGGTTGGTCGGGGTTCCCTTCGGGCACTCCTCGGTGATCGGAATCTGTGCCGGATTGCCGTATACGGTTGCAGAAGAACTGAAGATGATGTTCTTTACGCCGTGGTTTCTCATCTCATCGCAGAGAATCAGGGTTCCGGTCATGTTGTTGTGATAATATTCAATCGGTTTATGTACGGACTCGCCGACTGCTTTTAAGCCTGCGAAATGGATGACAGCGTCAATTTTCTCGTTGTCGAAAATTTTCTTTACGCCTTCGCGGTCCAGCATATCGGTTTTGTAGAAGGTTACTTTCTTTCCGGTAATCTGTTCTACACGCTCGATGGCTTTCTCGCTTGCATTGTAAAGGTTGTCCATGACAACAACGTCATAGCCTGCGTTCAGCAGTTCCACACAGGTGTGGCTTCCAATATAGCCTGCACCGCCAGTAACTAAGATTTTCATTTTGGTATCCTCCATGTTTTCTTTCGCTGCTGCTTTTTTGCCGCAGCGGGTTAATTGAAGCATTTAGTTTATTCTACAACGTTTCCATGAATTTTGCAAATGCACTTCTGCCTTCCTCGGTGCACTTGTAAACGCCGGCATCCTCGAGTACGCCGACAAAGACTTTTCCGACTTCCTCTTTCAGGATATCCATCACATTTTCGCTGTTCAGCTCCGGATGGCACGGCAGGAATTCGTCTACCCAGTCGGCATGTTTCTCCAGCTCTGCGACAGCGCGGACATCTTTTCCCTCTACGAGGCATTTGGAAAGCTCTTCCAGCTCATCTTTTAAGCGCGCCGGCAGAATCGCAAGTCCCATAACCTCAATAAGGCCGATGTTCTCTTTTTTGATGTGATGATACTGTGCATGCGGATGGTAAACACCGAGCGGGCATTCGTCCGTCGTGATGTTGTTGCGCAGTGCCAGATCTGTCTCTTATACACATCTCCGAGCCCACGAGACACTCGCTAAT
>ENA-OYYD01000453-OYYD01000453.1-human-gut-metagenome-genome-assembly--contig:-NODE-453-length-12277-cov-5.006791_pt1 | contig 12277 bp, 10 predicted proteins | sample MGYA00244062_ERZ653446 | MGnify/ENA primary metagenome ERZ653446 (study PRJEB26926, sample SAMN06165031) | human gut metagenome | biome: ENVO:00009003; feature: ENVO:2100002; material: ENVO:00002003...
CCTGCTGCTTTACAGCGTATCAGCCGGATGTCCCTGAATCGCTTGATCGCAACTAAACTCATATGATAGACATTATATCAAAAACGATGTGAGGTGATAGAATATGAAAGATGTATCTCGAAGAGAATTCTTGAAAACTTTATGTTTAGGCATAACAGTAGCCGCTTTACAAAATTTGCCAATGACAACGGCTTTTGCAGACAGTGCAATCAGTAAAACAAAAATTATTTCTAAAAGCGACCGTGAAAATTTGGTGGCTACTGTTGCAAGAACTGTGCAAGTGTCCTACAAAATAGATAAAAATACGATCATTGAAGTAACTCGCTTTACTGATATTGATGGACAAAATGTTACCTTGAACCGGAGCGTTAAAGAAGATGGTACAGGTGAACTTGTCTATACGAAAGCCCAAAAAACGAAAAAAAGCAAATTGACCAATCAAAGCTATGATGTCTTTTTGAAATTAGCAACTTCAAAATCTATGCCTCAAACAAGGGGAGCCACTGTTGGAAGTGATGTTACAGGATCACAGTATAAGCATATATTTGTATCAAATCTCAGCTATACAATTGACAATACGGCGATTGCGCAAATTGAGATTGGTGGAGTTGAAACTGCAGCAAGCCTTTTAATTACTGGGTTGCACTTGCCGGGAAGCACTGCTGTTACGGTTGGATCCTTTTTGGTTAGTGTGGTTCTAGCTACTTCTCCATCGAAAGTTGTTATAAATCAATCGCTGTATGAAGTCCATTTCGCATATGATAATAGCTACTATACCCATTGCTATCATGATATTTTGTATTCGTATGATTCCGGTGGACACCTTATGGATACTACAAAATCGTACCATCAAGCTGTGGGAGGCTAAGAATGAAAAAAGGCAAAAGCAACTTTTTTCTTATTGCTCCTTTTGCCCTTTGGGGCTGCATTTCAGTATGGACTAGTAATCTTGTCCGATTGACAGATAAAAGCGCAGTACCTTATGCTTGGGCTTCTTTGTTTTTCTCATATGGAATCGTAGCAGTGCATTATATCCAAGTGGCAGTATCCTCCAAAGGCTGTAACAATGCCGAAAACGAAAAAATTGCATGGGTTCAGCTTGGGCTTTCAACTTTGTTCTTGATAGTAGCTGTTGTTCTAGCTATTCAATGAAGGAAAGCAACGTAATCACCCAAAGCAGTGTAAGGTCACAATATTTTCTATTCCAGCAGTATTCTAGTAGTTTCAGCATTTGTATGGTTCACATTTATTTGCCGAGGAGTATACACCTGAAGGGGAAAATTTAATGAAGGTGATTCCAATGGAGCTTTAGTGTATTGAGTGAAGAAAAAAATAAATTAGGAGGCAGTATACTATGACTAACAAAATCAAACGGCTGATTTCCATTCTATTGGTCACGGTTTTATTTCTCCTGACCATTCAGCCAGCATTTGCAACTGGAAATAAGAGAAAGATCGATGATTATTCGATAGAAGAACTTCTCAATCTTTCTGTGCAAGAACAAGAGAATCTCGGATTTTATGTTTTGGCCGAGGTTCCAATGCGCGTTCCTGTTTCTAATACAGACGGCTCAAGAGTTGTATCGTATATTGATGGAACATGGAGAGTTCTTTATACAAAGGCCAATGGATTGGGCTTTTATATGAGTGGAACTACCGTCGGTATTGGCCCGGATTTAATAAAAAATGTTTCAGGAACGGATTACTACACGAGCTATTCCGATAACATCGAACGAAGCTGCCCATTTTCAACGACAGCACTAGTTCCAGAACAAAGTATATATAATACAACCTATACATATGACTTCTATGATGTTGGAACTTATCTTGATTGCAGCGTTGGGTGTTATTTTGGAGTGGTTGGCTCAAGCAAACCAATCTATTGGAGTGCAACTACACAAGTTACCATCCCGAAATTATGATTTTGACCAGCTATGGATGAAATTGTTTTTGAACCCAGTGATGTCAATATGTTAGCAGCTTTAGGCATCGTCGAAAGTGTAAAGTTGTTTCCGTTTATGTTATCAATGGGAGAACTTCAATATGCTTGCGATTCAGAATATCGTTGCAAACAATTCGTGAATTGCCTTTCAGAATATTATCCTGACAGCCAAATTGAAGCTAGACAACTGTGGTCGAAATATCATGGTACAGCGAATGCGGTTCAATGTGATATGATAAATCATAAGCCACTGCGTGTTTGGGTCAGGAGTTCTGCCGATTGTTGGTGCGGCATTTATTATATTTGTTACTATGCAGCAAAGTATGGTACAAATAGAATTTTGCTTGCATCCAGAGAAGGTCTGAAAGAATTTATGGAAGGGAAAACCGATAAGATCTCACAAAAGTATTTGACGGAAGAAACTATTACTGAGTATGCCAAAAGATGGGGAAAGCTATTAAACGAAAACACCTCCATGCGTATTTGGCATGCGAACGATGTTAAAAGCGTTAACATAGATTATTTCGACCAGAGAATTATTAGTTTAGTATCGAGAATTCCTATTTCGGTTGGTGAACTTACCGCAGACGTATTAAAAGCGATTTCTGCTCCGGTAAGTGACTGGTATGTCATGAAACGCATAGAAGCACTTTTGAAAAAGGGTGTTCTTCAAGTCGTTATTCCAAACAAAATCTTTTATAATACCATCGTCCAGCTAAACGAAGAATAAAGGAATCCGAGCAAGTCGGCCCAACAGTCACCTCATTTCAACGAGAGGGGTGGCTGTTGGGTCAATTGTTCAAAAAGAAAAACTGAAGATAATAAAAAGTCTTGATTTCTCCATCAAAACATGGTATATACATTATACGAAACAGTGCTTTGAAAGAACGCTCCACCGGTCAATGACGTGTAAAGAGAGGTGCTTGCCATGACCGCTGTGATCTACGCCCGCTATTCCAGTGATAACCAGCGCGAAGAATCCATCGAAGGCCAGATTCGTGAATGCACGGCCTATGCCGAAAAGAATGACATCACTATCGTCAAGCACTACATTGACCGCGCCATCTCTGCCAAGACGGATAATCGCCCTCAATTCCAACAGATGATAAAGGACAGCGACAAGAAGCTGTTTGATATTGTTCTGGTCTGGAAACTTGACCGCTTTGCCCGGAATCGCTACGACAGTGCCCGGTATAAGACCCAGCTGAAGAAGAACGGTGTCAAGCTCATGTCGGCTACGGAGATCATCTCCGAGGGGCCAGAGGGTATCATTCTGGAATCGGTTCTGGAGGGCTATGCAGAATACTACTCTGCCGACCTTGCCGAAAAGGTTGTCCGTGGACAGACAGAGAACATCCTGAAAGGCCGCTGCAACGGTGGTCGTGGAACGTTTGGATATACGCTGGATTCCGAGCGGAAATTTCACATCGACCCGCTTGCCTCCCCTTTCGTGCTGGAATCGTTCACGAAGTATCGGGATGGCCTCACGATGAAAGAGATTCGGGACTGGCTGAATGAAAACGGCATCAAGAACCCGGTCGGAGGCGAATTTACTTACAACAGCGTGGAGCACATGCTCAAAAACCGGCGTTATATCGGAGAACTGAAATTCCGGGATGTGGTCGTGCCGGATGCGATTCCGCCCATCGTGCCGCTGGAACTGTTCGATGATGTGCAGGAAAAGATTGCCAAAAACAAGAAAGCCCCTGCCCGGAGAAAGGCAGAGGACGATTACCTGCTGACAACCAAGCTGCACTGTGGCTGCTGCGGTGCGCTGATGTTTGGCGAAAGCGGTACGAGCCGGACGGGAGAAGTCCACCGCTACTATAAATGTGCCACTGCCAAAAAGAAGAAGGGCTGCAAGAAGAAAACCGTCCGCAAACAGTGGCTGGAAGATCTGGTGGTCAACCAGACCATGCAGCTTGTCCGGGACGATGCCGCCATGGAATCCATCATCGCCAAAGTCATGGAACTGCAAGACCGGGAGAACACCAACCTTCCCCTCTATGAGAAGCAGCTCAGGGATGCGGAATCAGGTATCCAGAATATGCTCAACGCGATTCAGGCCGGAATCCTCACCAGTTCCACCAAGGAACGGCTGGAGCAGCTCGAAGAAACCAAGCGTGAGCTTGAAGCCCGCATTGCAGAAGAAAAGCTGGCAAAGCCCAAGATCAAAGAGGAATTTATCCGTTTCTGGTTGATGAGGTTCCGTAAGCTGGACATGAGCCTGAAAGACCAGCGGCAGGCGTTGGTGGATACGTTCATCAATTCGATTTATCTGTACGATGATAAGGTTTTGATAACCTTTAACTATAAAGAAGGTACACAGACCATCACGTTTGAGGAAGCGGCCCAAGCCGCATCAAAGGAAAATGGTTCGGATTTGGATTGCTTTACTGCACCAAGGACTGCTGCACAGGTTTTGTGCAGCAGTCCTTTTTATTATTTTATCGAATCCATCTTGCAAAAGCAGCGCAGTGCCTTATAATAGAGGCTGTGCCCCGGTGTGCGCGGGTACGGTTAGGATGTATAGGATAAAGGAAAAAAGTATGAGTTCTCAAACGAATACGCTGACGGAAGGCCCTCTGGCCAAGCAGATCTTTCTGGTCAGTCTGCCGCTGGCGCTTTCCAACCTGCTGGTGGCGCGTTTTTACGGTGCGCGCCACCCCAAGGACGTGGAAAAGACCGTCCACTCGGCGGCCATTATCAGCGCCGTTGCCGGTGTGGTGCTGTTGCTCATCGGCCTGCTGGGCTCCCCTGCCATGCTGCGGCTGCTGAACACCAAAGAGGATCTGCTGCCCGGCGCGATTTTGTATCTGCGGGTGTATTTTCTGGGTATGCCGGCGCTGGCGCTGTACAACTTCGGCAACGCAGTGTTCAGCTCCATCGGCGACACCAAAAAGCCGCTGATGTATCTGTCCATTGCCGGTGCCCTGAACATTGCGCTGAACCTGTTCTTTGTCATCGTGTGCGATCTGAGCGTGGTGGGCGTGGCGCTGGCCAGCGCCATCAGCCAGTGCGTTTCGGCATTTCTGATCCTGCGGGCGCTGACCCGGGTGCAGGACTGCTACGCGCTGGACCCGCACAAATTGCAGCTGGACCCTGTGCAGGCCAAGAGCATCCTTGCGCTGGGTGTGCCCGCTGGGCTGCAGAACGCTATTTTTGCCATTGCCAACCTGTTCATTCAGGCGGGCGTCAACTCCTTTGACTCTTTGATGGTCAAGGGCAACAGCGCCGCCGCCAACGCAGATGGGCTGATCTACGACTGCATGGCGGCCTTCTACATGGCCTGCGCCAGCTTTATGAGCCAGAACTACGGCGCGGGACGGCCTGACCGGGTGAAGAAGAGCTACTTCATCAGTCTGGGCTACTCCTTCGGCGTGGGGCTTGTGCTGGGCGCGGCGCTGTTCTTCTGCGGGCCGGCCTTCCTTGCGCTGTTCACCACCGAAGCGGCCGTTATCGACGCCGGTATGAAGCGCGTATCCGTGATGGCCTTTGCCTACGGCATCTCGGCCTTTATGGACTGCACCATCGCCGCCTCCCGCGGGCTGGGCAAGACGGTGGTTCCCACCGTCATCGTGGTGCTGGGCTCCTGCGTATTCCGGGTGATCTGGGTGTACACCATCTTTGCCCACTTCCACACCATCCCGGCGCTGTACCTGCTGTACCCGTGCAGCTGGATCCTGACCGCGCTGGCGGAGATCGCCTATTTCGCCAGCTGCTACAAGCGCGCCATGGCTATTTTCCGCAAGCCTGCGGCGGCGTAAGAGGAAATATGATATAAAAAGGGCTGCTGCACGGTTTGTGCAGCAGCCCTTTGTTTATGCTTTTGTCAGGGGGTCAGAGCGCAGCTCAGATCTCCTTCTTCAGGGTCTCGCCCATGATGTAGCCGTAGGTCAGAGCGGCGTCAAAGCCCATGCCGTACTGCTTGGCGTCCTTCTCCTCGATGGAGCCGCAGACGTCGCCGGCAGCGTACAGGCCGGGGATGGCCTTCTTGTCCTCGGTCAGGACGTGGCAATCGGTGTCGATGGCCAGACCTGCGGTGGTCAGGTAGAAGGTGGGGTCAACGCGGATGGCCCACAGACCGTCGCGGGTCTCGATGTAGGGGCAGTTGCGGCGGCCGAACTCATCGGGCTCACCGGCCAGAGCGGCGGCGTTGTTTGCCTCGATGGCGTCTGCCAGATTGGGCAGGTTCAGCTCCTCAGAGGCCTTCTCCACGCTGTCGTAGTGCACAGCCTCGCCCTTCTCGAACATGGCAACGTAACCGTTGAAGCCGTAGGACTCGCTGTCGCGCAGCTTGACGGCAGAGGACTCGTCGAACACATAGTAGAAGGTATCGCCGTTGTCCTTGTTCAGCTTTGCCTTGGCCATGGTGTAGTGGTTATCGGAGACGATGTTGCCGATGTTGTCGCCCTTGATGTTGACCATGATGCCGGGGGCAGACTGGTGGATGAAGGCCAGCTCAAACTTGCTCTTGTAGCTGGACAGGAAGGCGGGCAGAGCGCGGTTCTCGCACTCCACATAGCCGCCGGCGTCAATACCCATCTGGATGCCCTCGCCGGTCATGCTGGAGGCGCAGTTGAAGAAGAAGTCGGCGTAGTCGGGGCTGTACTTCTTCAGCATCTCGGGGTTCTTGGCAAAGCCGCCGGAAGCAAGGCAGACCGCCTTGCCGCGCAGGGTGTAGCTTGCGCCGTTCTCGCCCTTGGCGTGGAAGCCCACAACACGGCCGCTTTCGTCCTTGATCAGGTCGGTGACGCTGGTGGAGTAGATGATCTTGCCCTTCTCGTACTTTTCCACGCGCTGTGCCATGAACATCATGGCGTAGCCTGCGCCGCCCTCGTAGCAGCCGGGTGCCAGATACGGGGTGGAAGCGCCGTACTGGGTAGCGCTTTCGTAGTTGCCCATGGTGTTGAAACCGATGCCGATGCCTGCCATCCAGTCCACCAGATCACCGGCGACGGTGTACTGCTTGGTCATGTAGGGCATTTCACCGTTGAAGAACTCGGTGCGGTGGTACTTCTCCATGGTCTGCCAGAAGTTCATCATGCCCTCCAGCGTGCCCATGGCAGAGCTGCGGAAGCTGCCGTCCACATCGTAGTTGTACTGCAGCTTGGAGCCTGCGGTGGCAACGCCGCCGTAGGTCATGGACATGGAGCCGCCGGGGATATCGCGCTTCTCCACCAGAATGACGCTGTAGCCGGCCTCCAGCAGGCGGCAGGCGCAGGTCAGGCCGGAGGTGCCGGCACCCATGATGACGACATCAGCCTCTTCCTCGATGACCTCGTTGGAAGCAGCGATGGTGACCTCCTTGGAGAAGTCGTCCACGTTATAACCGGCCAGCTCGATGGCCTCCTTCACAGCTGCCTTGACAGCCATGGAGGTGATGGAGGAGCCGCGCAGGTTGGGCACGTTGACACTCTGGTGCTCGACGATGGCGGCGGGGATGCGGGAGCAGGCATAGTTGCCGATGCCGATGGTCTCCTCGTGAGACAGCACCTCACAGGCAGTGATCTTGCCGTCAAAGAAGGTGGTGGCAACGTGCACCCAGCTTTCGTGACCCATCGCCTTGGTGACGTACTTGCCGTCCACCGGGGAGGAGGGCTTGGTCACAGCGGAGGAAGCAGCAGAGGAAGCTGCGGAGGAAGCGGGAGCACCGGTGGTGCTGGAAGCGGAGTTGCCGCAGGCGGTCAGCAGACCGGCAGCAGCTGCGCCCATGGTGCCCACAGCGGCACCGCGCATAAAGTTGCGACGAGAGATCTTAGCCATAAGGTTCGCCTTTCTTTTTCTTTTCTCTTCTTTTTTGCGTTTTTCCTGTTCCTTCGTGCATTTTGAACATTGATACGATTATAGCAAAGTTTTGCCCCGGTGTGAAATACAAATTTGTGTCAGAATTTATCAAATCTCTTTATAAATCGTTTTCCCTTTACGGCCTGTGCGGAATCCTGTATAATAAAGATGACCAGCTTTTTTCACAAGGAGGGGCGCCGTTCTATGACGATTTACCAGTTGGAGTGCTTTATTGCCGTAGCAGAGGAGCTGAATTTCAGCGCCGCCGCCGAGCGGCTGTTCACCACCCAGCCCGCCATCACCTACCAGATCAATGCGCTGGAAAAGGAGACCGGGCTGCGCCTGTTCGAGCGCACCACCCGCCGCACCAAGCTGACCGCTGCCGGGCAGTCCTTTTATCTGGACATGGTGCAGATGACCAGCTTTGGGCGGCAGGCGCTGAAGAAGGCGCAGGATATTCAGGACGCCGACCGCTCCCACCTGACCGTCGGGCTGCGGCAGCTGTTCGATTACAGCACCTTTTCCAGCATTCTGGCCCAATTCCAGCACCAGTTTCCCAACGCCTGCGTAGACGTTGTGCCGCAGGACAACCGCCGCCCGCTGGAACAGCTGCGCTCCGGGCAGCTGGATATCGGCTTCTTCTACGCCACCGAGCACTCCCGCGACCGGGACATCTCCTTTACGCCCCTGTTCGCCCTGGGCTACCATGTGCTGATGAACCCCAACTCTCCCCTTGCCGACCGGCGGGCGCTGCATCTGGCAGACCTGAAGGGGCAGAGCGTGGTGTCCTCCGGCGCATTCGACAGCTTTCTGTCCGCCTGTCAGGGACCTTCGCTGGAGCAGCTGGCGCAGGTGGGGGTGGATTGCAGCAAGATCACCCCCAGCTTTGAGGGCGCTCTGATCATGATCCAGATGGGCACCGCCATGTCCATTGTGCCCTGCCTGTCCACGGCGGTGATCCCGGGCATCGTCAAGGTGCCGCTGCTGGATTTTCCCCCGGTGACGGTGGAGATCGCCGCTATGCGCCACGCACCCCGGCTGGAGGTGCAGTCCTTTATCGAGATCGCCAAGCAGAAATACGCCCATCACCCCGACCCGCTGCGGATGGAGGCGCTGATCTGAGGCGCAGTTGCTACTGTTCAAAAGTCCCCTATGACCCATAGAGTTTTGAATAGTTACTTTTTCTGCGCCAAAACACGCAGAACGATGCGCTTTTTTCCCTACTGTTCAAAAGTAGCCAGAAGTTTTGAACAGTAGGGAGCAGCCGCAAATATAACGAAAGTACGATACTTTCAAATACTATCCAATATTCAAAAGTGGCAATAATGAGCTACTGTTCAAAAGTCCCCTTGTGTCATAGGGCTTCGCCGCCTGTTCTGAACAGCCGCACTGCCCTGTAAAAGCAGAAAACCGGACAGCCTGCGGGCTGTCCGGTTTTTTGTGCTATCGAAAGGTTTTACTGATAATCGTGGTTGAGGAACAGGGCCTTGATGACCACCACCTCGTCATATTCCTCCTGCTCCACCTCCACGTCCGCGTTCAAGGATTTCAGGCGCGCCTTGACTGCATCCAGTGCCTCGGGCACAGTGACAGCACGGCCCTCCTCCACGGCGTCCATCATCTGCTTGAGCACGATGGGGTGGGCGTACCAGCTTGCCACCGGGAAAGCACCGTGGGGGTAGTGCTTGACATACTCTGCCATGGCTGCCTCGGCCTTCTCCGCACGCTTCATGATGGCGTTGTTGTTATTGTGGGCGGTGGGCAGCATATTGTAGCTGGAAAACAGGAAGATGGCGGCAAAGCCGAACAGCGCAAAGTACACGCCGTAGCTGCCGGTGTGGCTGAACACGGAATACAGACCGTAGGCCGCAGCCGCAACGCCCAGCACAAAGATGGCCAGCGCCACATAGCGGTACACCGGCTTGCTTTGCAGCTGCGCACGCTTGCGGCGCTGGGCAGCGCTCAGCTCGGCAGAAAGTTCCGGCTTTGCATCCAGATACTCCTTTGCCCGGCGCAGCACGGTAAGGCTGTGCTGCGCGTCCTCGGAAAGCTCCGGCAGCTTGCGGGCGGCCTTTTCGGCAGCCTTTTTCTCCAGCGCCTGCTCACCGGCAGCGCTCAGCAGATGCAGCTGCGGCTGCTCCTTGGCAAGCACTTCCAGCAAAGCGTCCACGTCCCGCTCGTCCTTGAAGTTGCACTGCTTCTGCTTGCCGCCGTCGTACTCCACCACAAGATAGGCCATGGAGGCAAACACGCCCTTGCCGGAAAAGCCGCCGGAGCTCATAGCCACCCGCTTGAACACCCGGGTGATGCTGCCGTAGGGCAGATAATAGCGGCGGTCGATGTAAAAGCTGTTCAGGTACAGCGCCTTTTTGCCTACGCCGCAGGGGCCGATCTTCCGGCAGGCTTTTTTGTCTGCCTCCAGCTCCTGCGGGTCAAGCTTTGCCATGCCCAGCTGTGCGGGTTTGAAAATCATGGGTAGTTCCCTTCTTTGCTTTAAATTCTACGCCCCTATTTTCCCACGGGACGGAGGCAATTGCAAGCCTTGATTTTTAAAAAACAGCGCCCGCCGCTGTACGGTCAGGCAGCGGCGGGCGCAAGTTACTTACGGAAATATGGAGCCGTCAGTTCCTTATGCCTTGGAAGTAGAGCTCTTCTTGGTAGCATGGAGGAACAGAGCCAGCATTGCGATGGCAAAGACGATGCCGATGGGGTAAGCAACGGCGGTGTTGTAAGCCACCAGCTTGCCGTCCGCATAGGTGTTGATCATCTTGCCCAGGCACTCGGGAGCCAGCACGAAGTAGGTGCAGGACACAGCGCTCATGAAGGTTGCAGGCACGGCGGTGATCCAGAAGTTCTTCTTCTCCTTGAACAGGTACATGGAAGCAGCCCACAGGACGATCATAGCCAGCGTCTGGTTGGTCCAGCTGAAGTAACGCCAAATGACGGTGTAGTTGATGAAGCCCAGTGCGTTGCCGATGCTAAGGAAAGCACCAACGCCCAGCACGGGGACACACAGCTTCAGGCGGTTTGCGTAGCTGTCCTGATCGATCTTGAGCCAGTCGGCCAGAGTCAGACGAGCGGAACGGAATGCAGTATCACCAGAGGTGATGGGGCAGATAACGACACCGATCATAGCCAATGCCACGCCAACCTTACCCATGGTCTTGAGGCAGACGTCGTAGATAGCGGCAGACTGACCGGCAGCCAGAGCCTCGGCCAGACCGACCATCTTGCCATCGGTGATGGTGTACAGTGCGCAGCCGGCAGCAGCCCAGATCAGAGCAATGATGCCCTCGCTGACCATTGCACCGTAGAATACGAAGTGACCCTGCTTCTCACTCTTCATGCAGCGAGCCATCAGAGGCGACTGGGTGGAGTGGAAACCGGAGATAGCACCACAGGCAACGGTGATGAACATGAAGCTCCAGATAGGAGTGTTGGAGGGGTGCATATTGCTGAAGTTTGCCCAGATCTCGGGGATGGTGTAGGCGGGGTTGGTGAAGATACCAAAAATAACGCCCACAGCCATGATGATCAGGCAGATGCCGAACACAGGGTAGATCTTACCGATGATGGCATCAATGGAGATAAAGGTTGCGATGAAGTAGTACACCAGAATGATGATCAGCCAGAACAGGGTGGTGGTCAGCACGCCGGACATACCGCCGTTCTTGCACAGGGTAACGATCAGGCCTGCGGGGCCGACTGCGAACACGGTACCGACCATGATCAGCAGCACCACAGAGAACACACGCATGATGTTCTGCATCACGGGGCCCAGATAGCGGCCGGTGACCTCGGCGATGGAAGCGCCCTCATTGCGCTCGCTCATCATGCCGGAGAAGTAGTCATGTACGCCGCCGGCAAAGATGGTGCCGAAGGTGATCCACAGGAACACCACGGGACCCCACAGAGCACCCTGCAGTGCACCAAAGATGGGGCCCAGACCTGCAATGTTCAGCAGCTGGACGAGGAACAGCTTCCACTGGGGCATCACAACGTAGTCAACGCCATCGTTGATGCGCACAGCAGGAGTTTCGCGGTCGTCCGGTCCGAACGTGTTGTCCACGATCTTACCATAGACAAAGTAGCCTACGATCAGAAGTGCCAGACACAGTAAGAAACTAATCATACCAGAAACCTCCTTTTGAATTTCAGCCGCCGACAGCTTATGCCATACTGCGGCTATGACCGATCTCTGGCTTCATGTTAACACCTTTTTCATAATTGTGTTAATATTTTTTAGGTATGGTTCCTATATCAAAAAGTATATGGCAGCTTATTTTATTTGTTTATTTAAACTTTTATTTTATGTCGATGGTTCGTTTTAATTTGCTCTATTGTTTCTCGAAAATATTCTTCCGGAAACGGTCAAAAGCGTCCCCGCCAAACTTTGCGCCGCCTTTTTGTGCATTTTGCTTAATCGTTTGCGATTTTCTCCCCAAAACGTGGAATTTGGGACGAAAAAAGGGAAATCCGCCCCCTCTCGTGAAAACGCAATGTCGGGCAGCCCGCAGGCTGCCCGACATTGCTCTAATTAATTATAAAT
>ENA-OYYD01000454-OYYD01000454.1-human-gut-metagenome-genome-assembly--contig:-NODE-454-length-12273-cov-3.364626_pt1 | contig 12273 bp, 11 predicted proteins | sample MGYA00244062_ERZ653446 | MGnify/ENA primary metagenome ERZ653446 (study PRJEB26926, sample SAMN06165031) | human gut metagenome | biome: ENVO:00009003; feature: ENVO:2100002; material: ENVO:00002003...
GACCTGCACCACCGTGACGCTTACGACCGGCAGCGTCCGCGGCGGATTTCATCGCGAAGATGCATGAGGTTTTCCCGGACTACGCGGGCGAAAACCATCTGGAAATGACGGCGGGATTCCTGTTCCCGGCGGAGTAAGCAGCAGACAAAAAACAGGCTGTTCGAGCGCTTTGCCCGGACAGTCTGTTTTTTGTCAGTATCCTGCTTTCTGCAATTCGTCCAGCAGTGCGCACTTGCGCTTGTAGTCCCTGCGCCACTGTTCAGCAAGGTCAGCAATTATCTTTCTTCCCTCGTCGGTGCCTTTCATGCGTTCCAGCTGTTGGATGACCTCGCAGTAGGCGGCGCGCGACGAAGCCGCTTGCATAGCGCGATTCACCATGTTGCGGTAGAGTGCCAGCGTGCGGGCGGAATCCCATGCCATCAGCGGGTCAAAATAGGTACACAGTCCCTCAAAATTGCTGTGTTGCTGAATCCGCTGGAGCAGCTGCTCCCACAGCTCAATGGATGCCAGCAGGGGCAGGCGGATAGTGCTTGTCGTCGGCAGTTTCATCAAACGTTCCGCCTCGTCGCGCCATGCATTGGCGGGAAGCGTCGCTCGAAGCGCATCAATCTGCTCCATGCTGTACTGATTGTACTGCTCAATGTACTGCCGAATCTCCCGCTGCGCAAGGTTAGGCTGATTCGCGCGCTGATAGAGTAAAATCAGCTGTTCGCGGCGCTGCTTGCATGGCATATATCCCCCGGCGAACGTCTGCAAATCCGCCTTGACCTGCTCGATGGCTTCCGTCCACTTTTCCGCCGCCATCAGCGTTTTCAGTGTCCGGTCATGCGCATACGGCACATCCCAATGCGAATGCCAGAAGCTGATGATGTCCTCCTGCGAAGCGTGCAGCTGCTGCATCGTTTTTTCACGCTGATTCAGCAGGTTCACCATCGCGCCTCCACCGCGTTCCTGCGCATTCGGCCTCCATTCGGCAATTTTCTCGTCGAGCAGCGCAAGATTCCGCTGATGAATCGCTTCGTCCCACGGATACGAAAACAAGAACGCCAGCGGCGCGGTGAAATACGGCAGCGGCTTCCACGTCCGGAATGCAGCGGCGAACCACTCGTACATTGCCGACTGCTGGGCGGGTGCTGCGATGGCAAGAATCTGCATCCATGCATCGCGGCAAGCGGCTTCGATATCCTCCTGTTCAAGAATTTCATCGGCGGATTCAAACATCATTGCCGTGTCGCAAACGAGTTCAAACGCCAGCATCGCATGTTCCGGCGTCAGCAAATCAGCCAGTTCCGCGTCCAGCAGCTCCAGCAGTTCCTGAACGGGTGATTCCTCTTCTTCGTCATATTCTTCTTCGTCATATTCCGCGTATTCGTCATACTCGTTTTCGGAATAGCGTTCGGCGGCGTGAAGCGTCTGCGTCAGGGTGCGCTGCCAATTGAGGCGGCGTTCATCCGCACGGACAGGTTCGTCTCCCTTGCACAGCATCAGCCGATTTCGGAGTGCTTCGTCCTTTTTCAGCAGCGGGCGAAGAAAATCCCGAAGCGTTTCGGCGGACAGGCTGTTCAGCTTCTTCTCCCACTCTGGCACGGGCAATTCCGCTTCCGGCAGATGGGTCGCCGCAAAGAGAACCGCCGCCATGTGCTTGCAGTTTGCGCCCTCTTTCGCAAAGGGGCAGGTGCATGACATGGTTGCCACGGCATCGCCTGCCAGCGTAATCTCAACCCGATACAGCCGCGTGCCTTCTACATCAGCAGTGATTTTCTCCTGCGTGCAGTGCAGATTTTTCACTGCCCTGGCACGCCAGTAATTGCGCCCGCGCGTAATCATCTTCGAGATAAAATTCTCTTTCCAGTCAGTGATGTGCATCGGCATTCCACCTTTTGTAAAAACAGGCTGCCCGTTTTTCTCGGACAGCCTGCTTGCTTATTCCTTCGTCTCAATCTCAATGCCGCGTTCTGCCAGCCAGTTCGGCCAGTAGTCGTCGGTGTAGAGCAGTGCCTCGCGGGTGGAGGGCATCGGGGGCAGCGAGCCGCCCGTCGCGTAAATCAGCGCGGAAATCGGCAGAACGGTGTAGCCCTGCTCCTCGTAGTAGGTCAGGACAGCATCAAGAATTTCCCAGCTGCGATTCGCGTCAAGATGGCAGAGCAAAATGTTGCCGGGCGCGAGTTTGGCGCGCGTCGTACCGTTCTTGATGCACTCCGCCACCGTGTATTTGCCGATGGAGTCCTTCGTGCTCATGTTCCACAGCACGCACTCCATGCCTTCCGCGCGCGAAACGCTGATGACGTTGCTGTTCACGTCGCCATACGGCGGGCGCATCAGGCGCGGCGAGACGCCCAGCGTTTCCGCCATGGTCTCCGCCGGAAAAACGATTTGGCGCATCATGCTGTATGGCCGTTCCTTCGTCAGCTGCGGATGCGTGTTCGTGTGGTCGCCGATTTCATTGCCCGCCGCCAGCACGCGCTTGGATTCCTCCGGGAACGTGCGGACGAAATAGCCCGTCATGAAGAAGGTGATATTCGTGTTGTGCTTCGCCAGCACTTCCAGCACCTGATCGGTGTTCTTGCCGCCGAAACCGCAGTCCATGCCGATGCCGACAAGTTTCCGCTCCGTCTCCACGTTCTTGACGGCGCGCTGTCCCTTCGCAACGACGGTCAGGTAACCGCCATCCGCCACACAGCGATCGCCCAGCCACACGCTCAGGCGAGTGTATCCCTCCATATCAGCGGTTGGGGTGATGGAGAAGCTCATGTCGCCGCTCGGATTCGACCACTTCGCTTCCGCCAGCACTGTACCCTTGTCATCGCGCAGCTGGAAGGTGTTGTTGCCCTTGACGATGGTGGATGAATTCGTCACCGTCATGCGGACACTCATCTTCTTGCCCACCGTGCCAAAGTTAATGCCCAGATAGAACTGCACGTTCGGCAGGCGCTGGATAGTCAGCGTGTGCTTGCCTGCACCGGTGTAGCCGTCGCCGCTCTGCAGCTCAAAGACGACCTTGCCGCGCTCCTCCACCACCTGCGTCGGAACGGTCAGCATGGTACTCTTCTGCCCTGCCGGGATGACCACAGAATACGCGCCGTCCAAGCCGTCGCAGGTCAGGGAAACCGTCAGGTCTTTGTCGCTTGCGGGCGACACGTTCAGCTTCAGCGTATAATCATAGCCGCCGTTGATTTGCCCGTTTTTCTCGGCAAAGGTGACTTTCACGCCGTCCGCCAGCGCGACGGACATCAGCAGCGCCAGCATCATGCCCAGCGCGCAAAACCATTTTTTCATGTGCAGCCTCCATTGGTCGTCGATCGTTGATATATCTGCTCGGACATACACGTCCACTTCTATTATACCATTGATTGAAAAGGAACACAAGTGCAAAAAAGCGCCGCTCCGCTTGACCATATTCAATCAGCGGGGCGGCGCGATGTGTCAGGGGATTACTGCTCTGCCAGCTTGTTCAGCATCTCAACGATGCTGCGGCTGTTCTCCAGCTGATTCTCCATGCCTTCGACAATCTGCTCTTCCGCAGTCGTCTCATCCGCATCCGCGTGCAGGACAACCGGCAGCTGCTTGCCGACGAACTGCTCCGCGAAGGCGTCCAGCATTTCCTGCGTCAGACCTTCGACTTCATTTTCCAGCGTCAGCTTCAACTCCGTCACCACATTGTTCGCATCCAGATGCAGTTCAACATCAAGCGTGTATTCGTCCGGCAGCATAGACGTGATGGTGGTGGTAAGAACTCTTCCTTCAGCAGCGGGTTCTTCCGTTGCTTCGGGTTCAGCGGCGGGTTCTTCCGTCGCTTCGGGTTCAACAGCGGGTTCTTCCGTCGCAGCGGGCTCGACAGCGGGTTCTTCCGTCACAGCGGGTTCGACAGCGGGTTCTTCCGTCGCGGCGGGCTCGGCGGTGGGTTCTTCCGTCGCTTCGCCGTTCAGCGCGCTCTGCGCCAAGCCAAGGTTCTGCATCAGCTCATCCAGCTGCGCGGACACGTTGTCGAGGTAGCCCTGCGCCGCCGCCTGATTCGCCTTTGCGGTGTCCAGTTCAGCGGTCAGCGTTTCCACCTGCGCCTTGTTCGCTTCGTTTTCGTCGTTCAGCACAACCAGCTGGGCTTCCAGTTCCGCCACCTTTGCGGTGGATTCTTCCAGCACCAGCTGCGCTTCGCGGAGGTCGTTCTGCGCGGTGGTCAGTTCCGCCTGCGCCGTCTCCTTGTCAGCGATGGTCTGCTGGAGTTCGGTGTTGCTGGCTGCCAGCTGACCGTTGACCTCATCCAGCTGACTGGACAGGTTATTCGACCGCACGAACAGCGCGACCATCACGATGACCGCCACGACCAGCACGACGATGAGTGCAAACAGGGAGACTTTCTTCTTCTCGCTGTTTTCCGGCGTGTTCTGTGCCGGTGTCTGGGACTTGTTTTCGGACATGGGAACTTCCTCCTTGCTTTGTCAGTCGAATCTCAGGCTGTGAATAAATGCGGCTGTCATCCTATTTCCAAATGCGAATGCGCAAGCAGATAGCGCAAATGAATTGGGAAATAGGCTCACTCCTCTGCCTGCCCAAGGAGCTGCCGTGCGGCGTCCACCTGCGCCTGAAGGGATGAAAGCGTCTTTTGCAGCGTCTCCACCTCTCCGATCAGCTCACTGTCCGGGGTCCGAAGGAGAGCGAGCTGCTGCGTGAGCGTTTCCGCCTGCGCCGCTAATTCCGCATTCTCGCTGCGGAGCGCCTTGCGCTGGGCGCGGAGTTCCTGCTCGCGCGCGGACGCTGCATCCGCTTCGGGCTGCACCGCCTGCAATTGCGCCAGCGTTTCCGGCAGGTCAACGTCGATTTGCGCGCGCTGCGTCTGCTGGAGCTTCAACCGCGCCAGACTTGCATCCAGCTGCAATTGCGTCAGCCGAAGCTGCTCGCCCTGCTGCGCCAGCCGAACCGCCAGCACACACAGCGCCACGCACACCACACACATCACCGCGACAAAAATGGCGCGGAATCCCTTGGAAACTTTCGGCAGCATGCTGCTTCCTCCTCTTCCAGTCTCGCCAACAGGGAGCCTTTCTATTCTCTATTGTAGCATATTCCGGTACAAATTGCAAAGCAAAAGCGCTGAAAAATGCCGCTTGTTCGGCAAATTGTTACAAATCATTCATTTTTTGAGCCGCGTCGGCGAGACTTTTGGCGAGATAGTCCAAATTTTCCTGCCGGCAGACGGTATCGCGGGAAGTGTGAATGCGCCCGGTGATGAGTCCCACCCCCGCGCTGTGGTGGTATGCCGATACGCCCACCCCGCACACGAACCGCCGATAATCGCCCGCGCCTTGCACGCCCGCGCGTCCGAAGAACTGCGTCGACACGCCGGATGCCATTGCGCTTTCTTCAAGGGATTCGCGGACGACGGCGTATTCCGGCTTATCCTGCGCCATTTTCGGGGCGCTGATGACGAAGGTGTCGCCATCCCCGACGCAGTTGAGGTCGACAAGCAGCTTCATCGTCTGCACTTCGACGTGCTGTGCGCCGTAGCTCTTTGCGCCGCGGCTGCCCGTCTCCTGATGATCAAAGAGGATGAACGCCGTCTTTTCGCGCGCTTCAGGGGACAGGCGCTGCATCGTCTCCAGCAGGGCGGCAATGCCGGATGTGTTGTCATTGACGTTATGCTTGTTCGCCGCGCCGAACATCATCAGCAGCATCAGCGCCAGATAGGCGAAAAAGAACGTCAGAATCAGCAAATCGCCGCTCTTCGTCGCCAGCCCGACCACCGTGCCAATCAGTAGGGAAATCAGCAGCATTCCCAGCAGCACCGCGCCCTGCGCGAGGATATACACCGGGAAATTCCGGGGGATGCGCAGATCGGGCACGCCGATGGTCGCCGCCGTATCGTAGTGGGCGCTGATGAGCAGTTCGGCATTTTGAGGGTCGCCGGCGACGATATTGCGGTGGCGCAGCTTGTCCTTTCGGTTCATGCCGTCCACATAGGGGCGATACCCCATTTCGCGCATCTTCGCCATCGCCCACTTCTCGAACGCCCGCTTCTGCGCCGTCGTTTTGCGGATGGGGAACTGCGCGTCGATTTCTTCGCGTATGGTCATGCTTGCTCCTTCCCGACGACCTGCCGGAGGACGGCTTCCACCGTGTCCGCCACGCCCTGCAGGGTAATTTCGTCGTACGTCGTGTCATGTTTGGTATGAATTTTGCTGCAGTACCAGCCTACATGCTTTTTCTTGCGGCAGGCACAGATACCCACGCCGAGCTTGAAGTGCTTCTGGTCGGAGGAGAAATTGCACTTCTCCATGTCGCCAAGGACGACCGGAATACCGCTGCTTTTCCGCGCCGTCTCGCCCAGTGCCGGATACTTCTCCCGCGCCGCTTTCGGCACAAGCATCAGCATGGCTTCCCCCGCGCCGATGCAGTCCATGTTCAGCACAAGCGTCTCTTTTGCCACCTGCTTATGCGCTTTCGCCAGCCCCAATGCGCCAAGCAGCCCCTTCTCCTCGTTGTCGAACAGCACAAACGCAATCTCCTCCGGCTTTTCCGCCGCGAACGATTCCATCAGCGCCAGCACCCCGCACACGCCCGACGTGTTGTCATTGACGTTGTGCGGATTCGGCACGCCCGCCAGCAGCAGATACATCATCAGGCAGTACAGCCCAATCAGCGTCGCTTCCGTGCAGAAGATGCTGCCCGTGAGCTTTTTCACAATCCCCGTCGGTATGAAAATGAACACCACCATCACCAGCGCAATCAGCGCCTGAACGAGGTAAAACATCGGGCGATTCATGGGCAGCATGAGATTCGGCAGCCCGACGGTTGCGGGCGTGTCGTAATGCGCCGTAACAAGCACTTTCGCCTTGTCCACATCGCCCACGACGATATTGCGGTTCGTGCAGATTGCCTTGTTTTCCTCCATCCTCGCCGTATAGCCCATTTCCTGCGCCTTTTGCAGCACATACTGGCGGAAGTGCGCCTTTTGTACCTTGCTTTTGCGCACCGGAAACCGCGCATTGACCTCCTGCATCCAGCGATTCGTATTCACTTTTCCTGCTCCTTTTCCGTGTACGGCACGACCTCCACCACCGTCAGCGTGTCTCCCTCGACGACAAAGCGAATATCCACCTCGCCATACGGCACGCCGTACACGCGCTTTCCGTCATGCTGATACGCCGGGCGCGGGTCTTGCGCGAGCAAGCCCATCACGGCGGGCAGGTTCTGCTTGGGAACGTACTTTTTGAGTTTCTCCGGAAAATCCACCGTCAGGCGATGGCGTTCGGTCTGCTCGGTGAACCCGCCGACCGCATCCGGCACACTGTCCACATACGGCAGGTACGGCTTGATGTCCACAATTGGCGTGCCGTCCATCAAATCCGCGCCGGAGACGACGAGCGTGATGCGCCCGTTCTCCTCCTCCATGCGAATCAAGCGGACAACCGTCAGACCGATGCGGTTCGGGCGGAATGGCGAGCGCGTCGCGAACACGCCCAATCGGGTATTGCCGCCCAGCCGCGGCGGACGCACAGTCGGCCGCCAATCGTCCTGCTGCGCGCGGTCGAACTCCCAAAGCAGCCACAGGTGGGAGTAATCCTCAATGCCGCGGAACGCCTCGCGGACGCTGTACTTTTCCGCCATCACGACGCGGGAAATCACCTCCGGCACAAGCCCCGACTGCCGCGGCACGCCGAATTTCTCCCGAAAGCCGTTTTCGATTCGTGCAATGATTTCCATCCAGATTCCTCCCCTTTTCCATACGGGATAAGTATATCCCACCCGCGCCCTCCCGTCAAGGGGCGGAAGCAGAAAGGAATTTCTGTCAGTTTTGTATTTGGCAAGAGGATTTTTCTTGGTTGATGGAGAATAATACACCATTCTTATTGCACGAAATCTTTCACAAGGAGGTGAATCCCCTTGGTAGAAGCCCGCCACATCACGATGGATTTCCGCATCGACCAGAACCGCACCACCAACCTCAAGGAGTTTGTCGTCGACGCCCTCCACCGCCAGACGCATACCACCACCTTCCGCGCCCTCGATGATGTGTCCTTCACCGCCGAAAAGGGCAGTGTCACCGGGCTGATTGGCCATAACGGCGCGGGAAAATCCACCCTGCTCAAAATCATCAGCGGCATTTACCCGCCCACCAGCGGCAGCGTCGCCCTGCAAGGCACGCTTGTGCCCATGCTCGAACTCGGCAGCGGCTTCGACGCGGAACTCACCGGGCGGGAGAATATCTTCCTCAACGGCGCAATTCTCGGCTACCCGAAGGATTTTCTGCACGACAAAGCGCCGGAAATCATTGCATACAGCGAACTCGATCGTTTCATCGACCGCCCGCTGAAAACGTACTCGTCCGGAATGCTCGCGCGGCTGGCTTTCTCCATCGCCACCGTCGTTCAGCCTGATATTCTGATTGTGGACGAAATTCTTGCCGTCGGCGACGAGCGTTTCCAGCGCAAGAGCCGCGCGCGGATGCTTGAGCTCATGTCCGGCGGCGCGACAGTGCTGTTCGTCAGCCATAATTTAAGCCAGATTCGCGAACTCTGCGACCGCGTGATTTGGCTGGAGCATGGCAGAATCCGCGCGCAGGGCGACGCAAAGTCCCTGTGCGACGCATACGAAAGGGAGGCAGCCCCATGAGTGAGCAGACGCCGCGCCGACGCCGGGCTGACCGGGCGTATACGCCGGAGGAAAACGAAGCCGCGCCCTGCCGCCGCCGCATGAATGCGGACGAACCCCCGCGCCGACGCCGAACGCGCGAGTATTATTCGCCTGAGGAGTTCATCCCGTACCCTGCGGCGGATTCGTTCGATACCATGCCGCCAGACATCCCGTTCGATGTGCCTCCGGACACGCCGTCCGCGCCCCCGAAACGGAAATTCCGTCTGCCGCCGCTGGGCGAATCGCTGCGCAGGACGATGCAGCTGCTCCGTTCTGCGCGCCCGGATTTTCCCTTCCACAGCCCGCATAGGGTCGGCGACTTGCTGAACATGCTGCTGGATGTGCTGCTGTGGCTGCCAAAACTGACAGTACATTTGACGCTGTATGCCTGCCGTTACCTGCGTGCATCCGTCCGCTATGCCGTGGAGGGCGCAACGCCGCTCTGGCAGGCGTTTCTGCTCCGCCCGTACAGCTGGGCGGGGTTCTATCTGCTGCTTGGTGGGCTGGCATTCGGCGGTGTTCATCTGATGTCGCGCGGGTCAACGGGCGCATCGTTCGCCGGGTTCGTGCTGCTGCTCGCGCCGCTGGCGTGGGGCATCGTGCTGGGCTGGGCAGCGGCAAACGCGCTGCACCGGCACTGCTTCTTCTCCCGGTGGACGTTCGTCGCGCTGGAAGTGTTGTGCGTCCTCGGCATTGCGGGCGCGCTGCTGGGGTATCCCATTGCGCTGCTTGCGTCGGCGCCGCTGCCGCTGTGGATGCTCGCTGGCGCTCTGCTCCTGCGCCGCACGACGCTGCAATCCTTCTCCCCTGCCGCCATCGTCGATTTCTTCCAGCGCCTGAAGCCGCGCTGGGAACTGCGGCGAATCGGGCTGCACACGGCAGCGACCGTCAGCTACACTGCACCTGTCAAACACAATCGCTTCTTTATCGAGCTGCAATGTACGCATCCGAGCACGGGGAATGCGCTGATTTTGTTTCATACGTCCACCATTGAACCGGCGCTGGGGCAGAAGGTGCATGTGATTCTGCATCCGACGGAGGAAGACATATATGAAGTGGACTTGACGACAAGCATTCCGCGGGTAAAGATTCGCAAGAATGACTTGTGGCGGAATCGGGAATAGGATAGCATCGGAGGTATCACCATGGAATCATCCCTCAACATTCAGAAAATCGTCAAGCCCTCCTTTGCCGTCATCGGCATCGAAGGCTCGACAGACGACGGCGAAGACTTCATCCCCATGCTCTGGTCAGACGCGAACGCCCACTTCGACGAAGTCTCCCCCGTCGCCAGCCGCGACGAAAACGGCGCGCTGCTCGGCATTTGGGGCGCGATGAGCGACGAAACCCGTTCGTTCCTGCCGTGGACAGACGGCTTCTCGCACGGGCTGTACCTTGCGGGCGTGGAATGCCCGATTGACGCAGAAGCTCCCGACGGCTGGACAAAATGGGTGCTGCCGGGTTACGAATACCTTGTCGTGCGGAACGACCGGGCGGACGCGTTTGCGCGAGCAGTTGAATATCTGCGCGAAAGCCAGATGAAGCTCGTCGGCGCAGTACATGACTTCACCGACCCAAAGACGCAGCAGGGGTATCTGTATTTTCCCATACGAGCGCTGGAAGGAGACGTCGCATATGGCAACGAATGATTTTTCCCGTCTTGCAGACAATTTGAAAAACAAGGGCTACCGCGTTTCCGTCTTCGCGGCGGCAGCGGACGCCGTCGCTTATCTCGACCGAGAAATCGACGGCGCAACAGTCGGCTTCGGCGGCTCGATGACGCTGCATCAGCTGAACCTCTTTCCCGCTCTTCAGCGTCATAATACCGTCTACTGGCACGACGAGAAGCCGGAGGGCATGAGCGTCATGGAAACGCGCCGCGCCGCCTCCCGCGCCGCCGTCTATGTCAGCTCCGTCAACGGCATTGCCGAAACGGGCGAAATCGTCAACATCGACGGAACAGGCAACCGCGTCGCCGCAATTTCCTTCGGTCCGGAAAAGGTGTATCTGATCGTCGGGCGAAATAAGCTCGCGCCGACGCTGTCCGACGCTGTCGCCCGCGCCCGAAACGTCGCTTCGCCGCGCAACTGTCAGCGCCTTGCGCGCCGCACCCCCTGCGCCGTAAAGGGCGACAGGTGCTTTGACTGCCAAAGCCCCGACCGCATCTGCCGCGTGATGACGCTGCTGCTGGAAAAGCCCTCCGGCGCGGACTACGAGGTTCTTCTCATCGACGAGGAATTGGGGTATTAAGGCAACGCCCTTGACGTTCCTTTGCGCCAATGCTATAATGCTTATCAGATTCTTGGATAAATTGAGGTGAATTCCATGACGGAAGAATGTACGCACGACTGCTCCACCTGCGGGAGCGCCTGCGCATCACGGCAAAAACCGCAGAGCCTGCTCGCCCCCGCCAATGCGGGCAGTCGGGTAAAGAAGGTCATTGGCGTCGTCAGCGGCAAAGGCGGCGTGGGAAAATCGCTGGTGACAGGTCTGCTCGCGTGCGAAACGGCGCGGCGCGGGAAAATCGCCGGGGTGCTGGATGCGGACATCACCGGGCCGAGTATGCCGCGCATTCTGGGCATCCGCGACAAGGCGGTCGGCAAGGAGCTGGGTATCCTGCCGCAGGAAGCTGAAAACGGCGTGAAGGTTATGTCCATCAACCTGCTGCTGGAGCACGACACCGACCCCGTTATCTGGCGCGGCAGCCTGATTGCGGGCACGGTGAAGCAGTTCTGGACGGATGTGTGCTGGGGGGATGTGGACTGCCTGTATGTGGACATGCCGCCGGGAACGGGCGACGTGCCGCTGACGGTGTTCCAATCGCTGCCGGTGGATGGCATCGTGATTGTCTTAAGCCCGCAGGAGCTGGTCGGCATGATTGTGGAAAAAGCCGTCAAAATGGCGCAGATGATGAACATCCCCGTGCTGGGCTTGGTGGAAAACATGGCGTACATGACCTGCCCGGACTGCGGCAAGCGCCTGTATCCCTTCGGCGAAGGGCGCACGGCGGATGTCGCGAAGCAGTATGGACTGCCGATGCTGGCGCAATTGCCGATTCAGCCCGAACTTGCCAAGAAGTGCGACGAAGGCCGCTTGATGGACATTCAGCTGCCGGAAATGGGCAAAGCAGTGGATGCCGTGCTGAAATGCAAGGTTCGCAAGCATGAATAAGCCAATCCCGTCGGAATCCTCCGGCGGGGTTTTTCATATCGAAACGGTTCTCGCAGCAGGAAAATCCGGCACACATGTCGAATAATAGTTGATTCAGCGGAACAAATCCGCGTTTTTCTCCGTCTAATCCAGCGGAAAGGGAGGAAAAGCGCCGCTTGTTTCGTTATATCATTGGAAGGCGTGGGCTTTTCGCCACTTTCCGGCAGGGGAAGTGCAATTTAGCCCTTGCACACTGCCCGATAAATGTGTACAATATAGATGGGCGATTGCCCATACGCCTCTTTCCGGCAAATCCGGCAGGAGGATAACGCTTGCTCCGCTCGCCCTGAGTGTGAAGGAAGGGAATTATCATCATGAAGAATCATGCCGCTGCAACTGTTCGCAACCGCATTCTCAAGGGCGCTGCCCTGTGCCTGTCTCTTATACACATCTGACGCTGCCGCGACTAGTCGAGTGTAGATCTCGGTGGTCGCC
>ENA-OYYD01000463-OYYD01000463.1-human-gut-metagenome-genome-assembly--contig:-NODE-463-length-12155-cov-4.665124_pt1 | contig 12155 bp, 9 predicted proteins | sample MGYA00244062_ERZ653446 | MGnify/ENA primary metagenome ERZ653446 (study PRJEB26926, sample SAMN06165031) | human gut metagenome | biome: ENVO:00009003; feature: ENVO:2100002; material: ENVO:00002003...
GAGATTAGCGAGTGTCTCGTGGGCTCGGAGATGTGTATAAGAGACAGCTCCGTATCTGCGGGTGAAAGAAAGCGGAGGCTGGTCGGCCTATATGGATAAAAAACAACAGATAGTGAAACAAATAAAGTAATCATGCAGAAACCTTCGATTCCCAAGGGGACGCGCGACTTCTCGCCCGCCGAGATGATGCGCCGCAACTATATTTTCGACTCGATCCGGCAGGTGTTCCGCACCTTCGGTTTCGCGCCGCTCGAAACCCCCTCGATGGAGAACCTTTCGACCCTGCTGGGCAAATACGGCGACGAAGGCGACAAACTGCTTTTCAAAATCCTCAATTCGGGGGATTACGCCGCCGGACTGAATGACGAAGAGTTGCGCACGGCCTCCCGAATTTGCGAAAAGGGATTGCGTTACGACCTGACGGTGCCTTTTGCCCGTTATGTGGTGCAGCACCAGAGCGAAATCGCCTTCCCGTTCAAACGCTACCAGATACAACCGGTCTGGCGGGCCGACCGTCCGCAGAAAGGCCGCTACCGGGAGTTTTACCAGTGCGACGTGGATGTCATCGGCACCCGATCGCTGCTGTGCGAAGTGGAACTCATACAGATCGTGGAACGGGTTTTCCGGACGCTCGGAATTAACGTATCGCTGAAGGTAAACAACCGCAAGATTCTGTACGGCATTGCTGAAACCATCGGACATGCGGACAAGATGATCGACATTACGGTCGCCATCGACAAGCTGGAAAAGATCGGATTGGAGGCTGTCAAGGCTGAATTGACGGAACGCGGCATCGGCTCCGATGCGATCGAAAAGCTGCAACCGATACTCGAATTGACAGGCGATAATGAACGGAAACTGGCTGTGTTGCGAGATGTCATCGGCTCCTCGGCTGTCGGACTGGAAGGCATTTCCGAGATGGAAACGATCTTCGGGTACGTGAACCGGCTGGGGGTGGAGCTGCCGATCGAGCTCGACTTCTCGCTGGCCCGGGGGCTCAATTATTATACGGGAGCGATTTTCGAAGTCAAGGCGCTCGATTTCGCCATCGGGTCGATCTGCGGCGGCGGACGCTACGACGACCTGACGGGCATCTTCGGAATGCCGAACATGTCGGGTGTCGGCATTTCGTTCGGTGCGGACCGCATCTACGACGTGATGACCGGCCTCGGACTCTTCCCGGCCGATCTGGGCTGTGCGGCCCGGGTGATGTTCGCCAATCTGGGCGAAGCGGAAGAGCATGCCTCGCTGAAACTGTTGCAGGAGGTGCGTGCCGCAGGTATTCCGGCGGAGATATATCCCGAAAACGGAAAGATGAAAAAACAGATGGAGTATGCCAATCGCCGGGGAATCCCCTGCGTGGTAATCGTCGGCAGCCGGGAACTGGAAGAACGGGTGGCGACGATCAAGGATATGACCTCCGGCGAACAGACCCAGGTGCCGTTCACCCGACTGGCCGAAGCACTCCGTTAGATAATTAGTTATAGATAATCCGAAGCGCCTGTCCGAGCGGACGCGGAATAGCCGCCCCGGCGGTAGTTGAGAGAGCAGAGTTATCGGCGGATACGCCCCGTTCCGAATGTGGGTGCATCCGAGGCGGTATCTATGGCTCTACCGAATCGCCGGAAAGAAGACGGGGTTCACGCCTTTCCTCCCTGCTCGCAGTCGGAAATCATTTCCCGGTGTTTCGCGGTACCTGCTTGGGAGGACGCCGGACGGAAAAATATGCAATCATGTAATTCGATATGAAGCGGAGCATGTGGTTTTTCGGGCTGTTGCTGGCCGTGGCGGGATTATCATCGTTCCGGACGGCCGATATCGCCGTTTCCCGGCCCGACCGGGCACAGCGACGGTCGCTCGCCAAGCTGGAACGGTCGTACGAATATATCCGTAAGATGTATGTCGATTCGGTCGATATGGCGCCGCTGGTCGAAGAGGCGATCCGCAGCATGGTACAGAAGCTCGATCCCCATACCGAATACGCCTCGGCTGCGGAGATGGCCGAATTCTGGAGCCTCTATCGGGGTAAGTTCGGGGGAATAGGCATTCAAACCCGGTGGATCCGTGATTCGTTGGTCGTAACCTCCCTCCTGCCGGAAGGAGCCGCCGAAGAAGCGGGCATCCGTCCCGACGACCGGATCGTCCGGGTGGACGGACGCGCCGTGAAGGAGATTCCGGTCTCCGAACTCATCTCCGTCATGCGGGGAGATGCCGGATCGAAAGTAAAGATCGAAGTGATTCGACGAGGAGTCTGCCAACCGATTCTGTACGAAATCGTCCGACGGGAAATACCTCTCCCCTCCGTCGAGCTGGCCTACCGCGTCGATTCTGCGGTGGGATACATCAAACTGATCCGTTTCGGTCAGACCACCATGCGGGAGGTGCAGCGGGCTTACGAAGAGCTGGACCGTCCGAAGGAGTTGATTCTCGATCTTCGGGGCAATGGCGGAGGACTGTTGGATCAGGCGATCGCTTTGTCCGGCTTTTTCCTGCCCAAAGGCTCGCGGATCGTTTCGACCGAAGGCCGCAGCGTACCGTCCGTAGTCCATTCCGCCCGCCGGAATCCGGTATTTCCGGCCGAAGGGCGGCTCATCATCCTGATCGACGAACGGTCGGCGTCGGCCAGTGAAATCGTGAGCGGAGCGCTGCAGGACTGGGACCGCGCGGTAATCGTCGGGCGCCGCAGCTTCGGAAAAGGGTTGGTGCAGCGCCAATATCTGCTTCCGGACGGGTCGGCTCTGCGTCTGGTCGTCGCCCGCTATCATACGCCTTCGGGCCGGGAAATTCAACGTCCTTACGTCAAAGGCGGGGATCGCACGGCTTACCGAACTCATCCGCTGCCCGACACGATTCCGTCGCCGGCCTACCGGACACTCCGCACGGGCCGGACGGTTTACGGCGGCGGAGGCATAACGCCCGACGTGTGCGTAATACAGGATACGGTGCAGGTATCTTATCTGAACGCCCTGCTGCGGAAAAATATCTTTCCTGAATTTATGCAGCACTACCTGGACCGCACCCGGGCAGCCCTGGAACGGGATTATCCGGAGTTCGCATCGTTCGAGGAGCGGTTCGAAGTTCCCGATGAAATGTATGAGGAGTTGATCGGACTGGGACTGGAACAGGGCGTAACACCTCCGGCGGAAGATTCCGATGTCGAAGCGGGGACCAGGCGCCTGCTCAAAGCATTGCTGGCAGAGCGGCTTTTCGACCGGGAAGCTCTGCTGCGGATATTGCACGCAAGGGATGATGCCGACTTCATCCGGGCGCTCAATTTGCTGAAAAACTGGGAGGCAGAGGGGCTGCCACTCCTGGAAGCGCAGCATGAGCGGCAATAAGCAGTTGCATCACGTTATTTCCGAGAGTCGCGTATTCACGACTCGTAATATTGAGTTTATAATTCGGCCTGCCCGAATCCCGTTCCCGAAAGGGGTTTGAGTCGCTGCACGCCCAAAGATATATAATCACGGGCAAGAATTTGCAGGAAAACGAAATTTGTTTTATATTTACGTATGGAACAAACGAATAACCCTCAAAATATTACCTTGTATGGCTGCTCTGAATACCTTCCGCACGGATGGAGAAGATTTCGGCGAACAGATCCTGTCGAAAGTCGTAAAAGCCGGCCGGCGGACCTATTTCCTGGATGTGCGCGCTACGCGTGCGAACGATTATTTTCTCACGATTACGGAAAGCCGGAAGAAAACGGCACCGGATGGAACGGTCAGCTACGACCGGCATAAAATATTCCTTTACAAAGAGGATTTTTCCAAATTCGTCGAAGGCTTGGAAGAGGTGATCGGGTTCATCAAGCGGGAAAAACCGGAATTCTTCGAAGAAGAGCCCCCGAAGTCGGAAGAATATGCTTGACAGAACCGGCTGCCGAAGTTTCGGCAGCCGGTTCTCATGAAGACAGGAGTTTATGAAGGATAATCGGGTATTGTTGGGTTTCAGCGGCGGAATAGACAGCTTCGCCGCCGTCGGATTGCTGCAGGCGGCCGGATATCATGTAACGGCTCTGACGCTCGACATGAGAGGCGATTCCGCATTGTTGGAAAAGGCGCGTCTGCGTGCCGGGACGCTCGGGATTCCCTGGCGAATGCGGTCGGTGCGGGAGCGGTTCGAACGGGAGGTGGTGGACTATTTTACCGACAGTTACTTCCGGGGGCGCACCCCGGCTCCGTGCACGCGCTGCAACAGTCGGATCAAATGGCCCTGTCTTGCGGCAGAGGCCGACGCACTGGGAATTCGCCACATCGCTACGGGACACTATTTCCGCATTACCTCCGCAGGCGGCAAACGATACGTCACCCGTGCGGCCGACAACCGCAAGGACCAGTCCTACTACCTGTGGGACTTGCCGCAGGAGATCCTCGATCGGGTGCTGACTCCGATGGGAACGGTCATCAAACGAAATATCGTCGAAGGACTCGCCGACCGTCGGGAGAGTATGGGCGTCTGTTTTCTCGAGGGACGGCCGTGCCGCGACTTCTTGCGAAGCCGGGATAAAACGGAAGCGCTCCGGCCCGGCCCCATCATCGACTCTGCCGGACATCGGCTCGGCACGCACGACGGGGCCGCCCTCTACACCATCGGCCAGAAAAAGGGACTCGGCCTGCCGCCGGGCTGGGCGGTGGTCGCTATCGACACGGCGGCAAACCGGATCGTAGCCGGAGAAGAGAAGCTGTTGCTGCATCGTACGCTGGAAGTCGGGGAATGTCGCCTGGTAGAGAGCGACGAGGTATTCGGTGCCCGCGATATCCGTGCGGTGATCCGGGGCATCGGCCGCAACCCCGAGGGATACGCAGCGGTCTCCCCTGCCGCTTCGGGGATTCGGATCGAACTGGAGGACCCCGCGTGGGCCCCGGCCGTCGGGCAGCCCGTCGTTTTGTACCGAGGGGAACGGGTCGTCGGAGGCGGAATCCTCGAACGGTATTATTAACGAATTATTAAATCTTCGTCCGGCATGGATTTTTTCAGGGTTTTATCCCGAAAAAATCTTGCGATGTTTCCCGCATATACTATCTTTGCACAAGCAAAACATCGCCGGAAACGGCAATACCCATGCGATGTTATTATAATGCCGTTTTTGCGAAACGTCGTGTTTTCGACGAACGAGATAACTTTTCGTGATTATATACTTTAGTGTACCTCTTTGGGAGTAAAGCGCCTTAAGTCCCTTCCGGGAAGGAATTTATGGGCAGGAGCATTACCGATACAACCGGGAACAGCGAATAGACACCTCTCGGAATTGTCAAAAGGTACATTGAAAGATGAATTGCCTAACTTTTTATTAGAGCGGATTATGTTCAGATACGTGCTGTTGGCGCTGAAAGGCTGCGCAATGGGAATGGCGGATGTTGTCCCGGGAGTATCGGGCGGGACGATCGCCTTTATTTCGGGAATTTACAGCGAACTGATCGAGTCGATCAAAAGTTTCAATCCGACTGCGTTGAAATTGCTCGGCCGGTTCGAATTCAGGAAATTCTGGCGCCACATCAACGGCAGCTTTCTCTTCTCCGTACTGCTGGGTATCGGTATCGCCATCTTTTCGCTGGCACGGTTGATGACTTACCTGCTGGCGCATCACCCGATCGAAATCTGGTCCTTCTTTTTCGGACTGATCGTCGCTTCGGCGGCTTTCGTCGCCCGGGATATTCGGAAGTGGAACCTCACTTCGCTGCTGGGACTGCTTGTCGGCACCGCGCTGGCATTCTGGATCACGATCGCCTCCCCGACGCAAACGCCCAACGACTGGTGGTTTATCATGCTTTCGGGAGCTGTTGCCATCTGCGCGATGATTCTTCCGGGAATTTCAGGCGCCTTCATCCTGCTGCTGCTGGGAAAATACCAATACATTTTACAGGCTGTCAGCGAATTCCGGCTGGGTGTCCTGCTGCTTTTCGCAGTCGGAGCCGTCGCCGGCATCATCAGTTTTTCGCACCTGCTTTCGTGGCTGCTGCGCAAGCATCACGACCTGACGATCTCCCTGCTCATGGGTTTCATGGTCGGATCGCTCAATAAAGTCTGGCCCTGGAAAGAGGTCGTGGAAACTTATACGGATGCCCAGGGTGCCGTTCACCCGTTGGTGGAACAAAACATTACACCGGGACATTTCGAGGCGATCGGTCAGACCGATGCCCACTTGTGGCAGGCCGTAGCACTGGCGCTGGCAGGATTTCTTCTGATCTATGTCATCGAATTCATCGGCAAGCGGGTCGCTCAAAAAATCTCCGCTCCCCAAAACTAAAACCTTATGAAACGCTACGGTCTGATAGGCTACCCGCTGGGACACTCGTTTTCAGCCCGGTATTTCGCCGATAAATTCGCACGCGAAGGCATTGCGGATTGCCGGTACGACCTTTACGAATTGAAAACGATCGAGGAGTTGCCCGCTTTGCTGGAAGCGCAGCCCGAACTGCGGGGATTCAATGTCACGATTCCCTATAAACAACAGATCATACCCTATCTGGACGATCTTTCGCCGGAAACCCGGATGATCGGGGCCGTCAATTGCGTGCGCTGCGAAGGCAGACGTCTGACGGGTTATAATACGGATGTGACGGGACTTCGCGCCTCCCTCGAAACATTTCTCGGCGGGGAGCGTCCCGAACGGGCATTGGTACTGGGCACGGGCGGGGCGTCGCAAGCCGTGCAATATGTATTGGCACAGATGGAAATTCCGTTCGATCTAGTATCGCGGAATCCGGCAACGGGAAATTATACGTACGACGAAGTATCGGATGAAGTAATCGGTTCGCATCGGCTCATTATCAATGCCTCCCCAGTCGGGATGCATCCGAATGTCGAAGAGGCGCCCCGCATTCCGTACGCTTTCGTCACGCCCTCCCACTATCTTTTCGACCTGATCTACAACCCGGCCGAAACGCTGTTTCTGCAATACGGAGCGCAACGGGGAGCACACACGTGCAACGGACTCGACATGCTCGTAGGGCAGGCGGAAGCTGCCTGGGCCATATGGAACCGATAAGGGATCCTCCGACACGGCTCGACCGATCTTATCGAAGCCGGCTTCATTTCCGACGACTTCGTTCTCCGGACCTGAAGCTATGAATCGACGTTTTCGGTACGCAGTTTCGCCCCTTCTCCGAACCGTTCGAAAGTCGCAAGCAACAGAGGTTGTTCCGAGCCGTTCATAAGGAATTCGGGGGCTTCTTTAAGAGCTTCCCGAACTCCTTGAATAGCTGCAAAATAATAAATTACGGCATTTTGTCGAGCAATTCGGCAGCCCGCTTCGCATCTTCCTCCTTGACCACGAGCTGTGCCGGCATCGTGCCGATGGGATAGATCGCCGACATATATTCGTTGCGGATCGTCGAAAAAATTCCGGCTCCGTCCAGAATCGATTTGGCCATTTCGGCTTCGGTGACAGAGTTCCACTCTCTCAACACGACTAATTTTTCATCTTTCATAATCATCGCTGTTTAGGTGATATATTTATTCGGCCATTATATCTTTCGATGTAACAGTTTGACAATCGCAGCATCGAATCCGAAGGACATTTATTCGCATCCTCTGGCCGCATTAAAATTCAGACCTTTCCTAAAATGCGGGTACTCGGAGTACCGTATTTCCAACGAGGTCCACATTTTTTATTAAATCTTTGCATCCCGTCGTTTTTCGGTTCTTCGAACTTCCGTGCTCCCGGTTCCGAACTCCGTTCGTACCCGGCGAAAACGGGCGATGCAGGACCGGATAAATCCGGCTATCAACAAGATACGTTTTTTTTCGGAATGCTGCAAGATTTTTGCCACATATTTCCTATCCCGTCATTTTCAACAACGTAGAATCGTTCGGGCAATTTTTACTTGGAAATACGGAAATTCTTTCATATTTTTTCATTACCTTTGACTTCGCCTTAAGCATCGGCAAGACGCAGATAAATTTGCTTCTGCCCGCGACTTTTTCGTACCTTCGCAAAGGATGGCCCAAAACCATAAATTTTCGAATTATGCCGGATTTCGTCCATTTACACGTACATACGCAATATTCCATCTTGGACGGCGCAGCGGCCATATCGCCGCTCATCAAACGAGCCAAAGCCCTCGGTATGAAGGCTCTGGCCATCACCGACCACGGCAATATGTACGGCGTCAAGAACTTCCACGACGTCGCCACCGATGCGGGCATCAAACCTATTTTGGGGTGTGAAACCTACGTCGTGCGCAACCGCTTCGAAAAGGACAAGGACGAGAAGGCGGGCGATCACCTGATTCTGCTGGCCAAGAACCTCACGGGTTACCACAATCTCTGCAAGATCGTATCCTACTCCTTTACCGAAGGATTCTATTACAAGCCCCGTATCGACAAGAAACTGCTGGAACAATACCACGAGGGATTGATCTGCTGCTCGGCATGTCTGGGCGGCGAAGTTCCCCAGGCCATCATGCGCAACGACATGGAGGAGGCTGAACAGGTCGTGCGCTGGTTCAAAAGCATCTTCGGGGACGACTATTACCTGGAGTTGCAGCTCCATCCGTCGGGCGATCCGCGCAAGGACGCCGACGTGTACGAGAATCAGTTGCTGGTCAATAAGGCCCTGCTGGAGCTGTCGGCCAAATGCGGAGTCAAATACATCTGCTCGAACGACGTGCATTTCATTCTGGCCGAAGACGCCGTGGCGCACGATCATCTGATCTGCCTCAATACCGGCCGCGACCTGGACGATCCCAATCGGATGCGCTATACGTTCCAGGAGTATCTGAAATCGCCCGAAGAGATGGCGCAGCTCTTCCCCGACCATCCCGAAGCACTCGCCACCACGCTCGAGATCGCCGACAAGGTCGAGGAGTACAAACTCACCCATGCGCCTCTGATGCCCAACTTCCCTCCGCCGCCGGAGTTCCACATGCCTTTCGAGGAGTTGCGCGAATCGCTCGTCAAGAAGATCGAAGATCAGGAAGAGCTGGCGCGAATCGATGCCTGCCACAGCGTCGAAGAACTCGATGCCTGGGCGGAGGAGAGCAAGGAGCGCAGCGAAAAGTTGATGACGGCCAAACAGTTCTGCTACCTGAAAGACCTGACCTACAAAGGAGCCCACCTGCGCTATGGCGCCGAATTGAGCGAAGAGGTCGAGAAACGCATCCGGTACGAATTGAGTACGATCGAATGGATGGGATTCCCGGGTTACTTCCTCATCGTATGGGACTATATCCGCGCGGCTCGCGAAATGGGCGTGTCGGTCGGACCGGGCCGTGGTTCGGCAGCCGGATCGGTTGTGGCCTACTGTCTGAAAATTACCAACATAGATCCGCTGAAATACGACCTGCTGTTCGAGCGCTTCCTGAATCCCGAGCGTATCTCCCTGCCGGATGTCGATGTCGATTTCGACGAGGACGGCCGCGACGACGTGCTGCATTACTGCGTGCACAAGTACGGGCAGAAACGCGTGGCCCAGATCGTGACGTTCGGTACGATGGCGCCCAAGCTGGCGATCCGCGACGTGGCCCGCGTGCAGAAGCTGGCCCTCTCGGAGAGCGACCGGCTGGCTAAACTGGTACCCGACAAGGTTACGCCCGACAAGAAGGCCGGAGAAACGCCTTTCGACTTCTGCTACAAGGAGTCGCCGGAACTGGCCGCCGAACGGGAATCCCCGAACCAGTTGATCCGCAATACGCTCAAATACGCCGAAAAGCTCGAAGGCTCGATTCGGCAGACCGGTGTGCATGCCTGCGGCGTAATCATCGGGCAGGACGACCTGGAGAATTTCGCTCCGATGGCTATCGCCAAGGACGCCGATCTGAACGTCGTGGAGTTCGAGGGCAAAGAGGTCGAGAGCGTCGGCCTGATCAAAATGGACTTCCTGGGACTGCGCACCCTCTCGATCATCAAGGATGCCGTAACCAACGTCAAAAACGTGCACGGCATCGACGTAGATATCGACAACATTCCGCTGGACGACGCCCCGACCTACGAGGTTTTCAGCCGCGGCGATACGACCGGCCTGTTCCAGTTCGAGTCCCCCGGTATGAAAAAACATCTGCGCAACCTGAAACCCAACCGTTTCGAGGACCTGATCGCCATGAACGCCCTCTACCGCCCGGGACCGATGGAGTATATTCCCAACTTCATCGCCCGCAAGCACGGACTGGAGCCGGTGACGTACGACATCGCCGATATGGAGGAGTACCTGAGCGACACCTACGGCATCACGGTTTATCAGGAGCAGGTCATGCTGCTCTCGCAGAAGCTTGCCGGGTTTACCGGCGGCGAAGCCGATACGCTCCGCAAAGCGATGGGTAAAAAACAGCGTGCGGTACTGGACAAGATGAAGCCCAAGTTCATCGAAGGATGCAGCAAGCGCGGGCACGACGCCAAAATTTGCGAAAAGATCTGGGGCGACTGGGAAGCGTTCGCATCGTATGCCTTCAACAAGTCGCACTCGACCTGCTACGCCTACATTGCCTATCAGACGGGCTATCTGAAAGCGCACTACCCTTCCGAATTCATGGCCGCGCTGCTCAGCCGCAACCTTTCGGACATCAAGCAGATTACGCTCTACATGAACGAGTGCAAGCGCATGGGTATCCGGGTGCTTGGGCCCGACATCAACGAATCGCTCAACAACTTCTCCTCGAACAAGGCGGGCGACGTGCGGTTCGGCCTGGCTGCGGTGAAAGGCGTCGGCGAGGCGGCTGTGGAGAGCATCGTCGCGGAGCGGAACAAGAACGGCAAATTCAAGGACATATACGATTTCTTCGAACGGGTGAATTATACGGCCGTAAACCGCAAATGCCTCGAAAACATCGCCTATGCGGGCGGCTTCGACTCGATCTCCGGGTTCCACCGCTGCAAATTCTTCGGCACCGATCTGCGCGACTCCAGTTCGACGACCTTCATCGAGCAACTGGTACGCTACGGGCAGCGGTTCCAAAGCGAGAAAGACAATGCCCAGCAAAGCCTTTTCGGAGGCGGCGAAGGGGTCGTGGATATTCAGCATCCCGTGATTCCGGCCTGTCAGGACTGGAGCACGCTCGAAACGCTGGGCAAGGAGCGCGAGATGATCGGACTCTACCTCTCGGCTCACCCGCTGGACGATTATGCGGTGATTATCCGCAATATGTGTAAGACGCAGCTTTCGGATCTTGACAACCTGGAATCCCTGCGCGGACAGGAGATTGCCGTGGCGGGGATGGTGATCGCCACGCAGAACCTCGTTACCAAGACGGGCAAACCCTGGGGAAAATTCACGCTTGAAGACTACAACGGCACGCACGAATTTGCGCTTTTCAGCAAGGACTACGAAAATTTCCGCAAATACCTGTTCAACGACTATTTCCTCTTCATCCGGGGCAAGGTCCAACCCAAGCCCTACAACGACAAGGAGCTGGAATTCAAGATTACTTCGATGGTACAGCTCTCCGAAATGCGCGACACGATGATTAAGGAGATGTATATCCAATTGGCGATCGAAGACATCACGCGTGAAATGATCGAGGAGCTGACGCACCGCATCAAAGAGTCCGAAGGATCGACCACGCTGCGGGTGAATGTCTATGACCGGGATGCGCAGGTAAGCGTGAATATGTTCTCCAAACGGCACAAGGTGAGCCTCACGTCGAACCTCGTTTCGTTCCTCGAGGACAATGAAATCAAATATACTATCGTTTAATTTATAATCAAAACATCTAAAAAATTATGGCATTAGCAATCACAAAAGACAATTTCGAGGAGATCTCCGCATCCCAGCTTCCGGTAGTCATCGACTTTTGGGCGGAATGGTGCGGTCCCTGCCGCATGATCAGCCCGATCATCGACGAGCTGGCCGGCGAATACGAAGGCCGTGCGGTCATCGGCAAGTGCGACGTGGATAACAACGACGACATCGTGGGCAAGTTCATGGTCCGCAACATTCCGACGATCGTGTTCATCAAGGGCGGACAGGTCGTGGACAAACAGGTGGGTGCCTGCACGAAAGCCGACCTGGTAAAGAAACTCGAAAAATTGCTCTAATACTTTCGGCAGACGAGCCGACGAAACACGTACGGCGGCGGGGAGGATTCCCTGCCGCCTTTATTTTGTCAGGAAGCGTATGACAGAATGTCATATCGGAGGAGGTGGCACACCGTTTGTTGAATCCATGCGAGAGAATGGCTCTCTTCGGCCTGTCTCTTATACACATCTCCGAGCCCACG
>ENA-OYYD01000487-OYYD01000487.1-human-gut-metagenome-genome-assembly--contig:-NODE-487-length-11786-cov-14.550592_pt1 | contig 11786 bp, 9 predicted proteins | sample MGYA00244062_ERZ653446 | MGnify/ENA primary metagenome ERZ653446 (study PRJEB26926, sample SAMN06165031) | human gut metagenome | biome: ENVO:00009003; feature: ENVO:2100002; material: ENVO:00002003...
CAGACACAATTTCAGACAGCAGCGTATCCTTCTCATCAAACTCCACAACATCCGCTTCAAGCCTTGAGAGCTTTAAGATAGCCTGCACCATATGCGATATATTGTCCACATCGCGCTTTGCCCTGCGCATTATCCTGTTTCTGTTTTCAGATGCCATATCAGGATTTCCTTCCAGATTTTCCAGATTTATCGAAAGTGATGTGAGCGGTGTCTTAAGCTGATGCGATATGTCAGAAAGCGCATCCTTTAGCAAAAGCTTGTCTGCCTTTGCATTTTCCGCAGACTCCCTCAAATAGATTGCTGTCTTGTAAAGCTCTCCCTTTAGTATAGAAATCTCTCCCTCTGTGCTATCTGCCATAACAAGTCTGTAGTCTCCCTGATTTATGCGGCGCAGATAATCCGCAGCCTGTCTGACCTGTCTTTTAAAGCTAAATCTTATAAGCACAATGTAAAGGCAAAAGCCCCCAGCAAAAAGCACAACAAGAAATATGTCAAGCCAAAGCGCTCCTTTAAGCGCTTTTTCATTTGACAAAACCGCAGAATCCTTTTCCATATCAATGCCGTATTTTTTAAAGAGCGGCTCTGCGCTTTTTAAATTTGTATAATCGCTGCCTAAGCTGCTGTCATTTAGAATCGCGGCTATACTGCCATCTGATACATCGGGATATTTTTCATGAATTAGTGCACATAGCTTAGCCACTGTGGCGTTATAGTTTTTCGTATATGCCCTGTACTGGAAAAAAACGGTAAAAGCCATAACCGTCACACATATACATGTATATATTATTGCAAAATACACAAAATGTTTTCTGTTCTCTAAATTATATTTCTTCTTTCTCATGCTTTCCCCCGGGAACTGTCTCTGTCAGCCGATACTGTTTAAAGAGCTTCATCTGAATCAACACGATACCCGATTCCCTTCACAGTCTTTATCACATCCTCACCAAGCTTTGCCCTGATGCGCTTCATATAGACAGTCACGGTATGGTCATAGACATCGTTGCCTGTCGCCTCCCAGATGCAGTCAAGCACGGCATTTCTGGACACAGCCTTGTCGTGATTGGCAAAAAGCAGATCTAGTATGCGGTTTTCAAGACTTGAAAGAGCAATCACCTGTCCATCCCTTCTTGCTTCCTTTTTGTCCATGTCATAGCTTATGCTTCCTGAGTGTATGACAGATGAACTGACATCACTTTTCCTACGTAAAAATACGCGGTTTACCCTCGCCACAAGCTCCCTTACTGAAAAAGGCTTTGTGATGTAATCCTCCGCTCCAAGCTCAAGGCCCTTTACTATATCATTTTCCTCATCCCTTGCGGTAAGAAAAATCACCGGTGTTTTTTCTTTTTCCAGCCTTTCGCTGTAAAAATCAAAGCCGTTCCCATCCGGAAGCGACACATCAAGCAGCACAAGGCCGGGGTGCTCACTCAAAAGTGCCCCAGCCTCCTTTAAATTGCCTGCTGTCAAAAGCTCATATTCAGGTTCTGTAAAGGTATCACACAGTCCCTCTGTTATTCCTTTATTGTCCTCTATGAGAAGTATTTTTTTCATATCAGCTCCTGCATTTCCTACAAATTTTCATTCTTGATCGTCTCAATAATGTTATTGTGTCTAAGCTTCGTCATTGATAGTTTCATGATAGCATAAATCAGCATTATTACAACCACTATACACAATATAATTGCTTTATACGGCGGCTCATAAATGATTGCATCATCCATCCTGTTCATCATAACACATAAGAGATAGCTTATTAAAATCCCAAGCGGTACCCCTATTACAAGAGCCTTTACAGATATAAACACACTCTCAAGTCTGACCATCCCTGCAAACTGCTTATCTGTCATTCCAATGCTTCTTAGTGTTGCAAACTCGCGGCTTCTAAGCTCCATTCCGGTGCTTAAGGTATTGATGATATTTGTGATTCCTATTAAGGCAATGACCACAATAAGTCCGTATGCAAATACTCCAAGCAGTGTAAAGAGTGATTTTTCATCGCGCATCTGCTTATCCATATTGCTGACATAAAAACTAATCTGCGAATACTCAGGATTTTCTTCCGTCTCCTTTTCGAATGTATCCTGATATTCATCTGCATTTTCTGCAACCACATATGCCGAATATATCGCATTCCCCGGTTTGAGCTCATTACCGCTCTTGCCGTCAGCCCATAAGCTTTCAAAGCCCTTTTGGTTCATAAACAAAAGTGTTGCATAGCTATAGCTCTTATAACCGATTGGTACCTTGTCTGTGACACCTGCAATAGTTACATCCAGAGTCTTTCTGACTCCGTTATTTATTGTTTCCTCGTCAACGTATCCGCTGTTATCCTCCGTGCCGCTTTCAGTATCACCTTCCACTGCATTATTATCATCTGTGCTGCTTTCAGTATCGCCTTCCACTGCATTGTCATCAGAAGAAGCATCATCATACACATTGTAGCCACACTCGATTGTATCTCCTGCTTTATATTTGTACAGCTCCATCTCTTCTTTGACGTATTTCGAGCTTTTCTCATTATACACATCAAATGTGCCTTTATTTACAAGAATTGCTCCTGTATCTGCATTTTTTATGCCTGCGTCAGACGCATACTTATCATATGATTTGTCATTTAAAACCGTGATTAAAAACTCTTGTGAGACATCCTCACTATCATCATAAAGCTGCCCGCAATACTCTCCATATTCCTTTGTATACTCCGGCTTATCTACATCAAAATAATACCCTGCTCCAACCAGATAATCCTCAGCTCCTTCAATGCCACTCAAAAGCTCAGATATCTTTTCAATATCAAGGTCCTTTTTACATGACATATTTATTCCAATATTGTAATCTACTGATGCATATGACATCCCAACAACGCTAAAGGCCATAGACATAAAGTATGATATCACAATAAAGGTTACTGAGCAGATGACAATGGATGTCAATGTGGTTCTGTACTTTTTATTGTTTCTCTTTATATTCTTATATGAGATAACGCCTCCGATACCCCAGATTCTGCCTATAATCGCCGGTGTCTTAAGCTTTGCTGACTTTATTTTAATCTCCTTTGTGTTTCTTATTGCTTCAAGCGGTGTGACCTTTGCAGCCCTTCTTGCACTGCCTGTTGCGGAGAAATAAATTGTCGCTATACTCAGTATCACAGCAAGAATAAGTACATGCAGTGATGTGTGAAAGCTCAAAGCAAAGTTAAGCCAGCCTGCTGACAGCGCATTCACCACCTTGACAAGTATAAGCGATGCCAAAATACCGCTCATGGTACCCACTGGAATACCAACCACTCCAAGCATTGCAGCCTCTGTCTTAACGCTGCTTTTTATCTGGCGCCTCGTAGCACCCACGCTTGCAAGCATGCCATACTGCCTGATTTTTTCAGTGATTGATATGTTGAAGCTGTTTTTGATACAGTACACTGATGTCAGTATGATTATCAAAGCCACAACAGCAGCCACTGTAAACAGTGCTTTAAATGTACCGTCAATCGGGAAAACACACTCATAGCTTATAAGGAAGCCATTTATATATATATCATATTTTGCATTTTCCATCTCTTTAAGAAACCTGTCACTCTCCTCAGCAGACATTTCAACAGATGAATCATTTGCTTTCTCAAACAGCTTTTCATCCACACCAATTATATCAGCAGTCACAGCATCCTTGTTTCTTAAAGCCTTTTGAGTGTATCTGCTGTACACTGTGAGTGTAGTGTCAACTTCGCTTGCCTCACTCTTTGTGCCATTATCAATTGCTGCCAGTTCATCAGAATATGTGACAAATGTATATCCGGCGGCACTATAGTCCTCCATTCCATAGCCCGGTCTTTCCATGATGCCGACCACCTTATACTGCTTTGTCACAGTATCGGTAAGTGTCTCTGCCTCATGCTCATATGCGCAGTTTTCCGATATAACACTTTCGGTGTTTGAATCATATCTCTTTCCGATATCAAGTGTTATCTCATCTCCCACCTTTATGTCGATTCGTCCGTTTGTCTTTAAGTGCCTTGGAATGACTATCTCATCCTCATTTTTTGCCATGCGCCCCTCTATCAGGTTAAAGCAGCCTTTCTCAAAGCCTGCCTCATCTGTTGCCATGACATATGCATACGGCTTATCCTCATTCTTGCAGCCGTTAAGCTTAGCAAAGCCCATTCCCATTGTCTCAAATGTGCTTTCAATATTTCTGTTGTTTTTAAACTCTGAAAGCTCAGACATTTTCACATTCGAAAATTTCACATGAAAGTCGCCGCCCTTTTGCTTCTGGTATTCAATCATACTGTATTGAAAGCTTGACACAAGTGTGACAAGCGCTGACAAAAGCGCTGTTGCCAGAATTATTCCGACTATCGTGACAATAGTTCTTTTCCTGTTGAGCTTTAAGTTTTTTAATGTGAGTGTCTTCATCAAATTCATCTGATTTTACCATCCTCTATCATTATTGTGCGGTCAGCCGCCTTTGCAAGCTCCATATTGTGTGTAATCATAATGATTGTCTGGTTGAGCTCACGGTTTGAGGTCTTTAAGAGATGCATAATCTCGTTGCTGGCCTTGGTATCCAGGTTTCCGGTCGGCTCATCCGCGAGCACTATAGATGGTCTCGTAATCAGGGCTCTTCCTATAGATGTACGCTGCTGCTGGCCTCCTGAAAGCTCATTTGGCAGATGAGTGCGTCTCTCTGTAAGTCCCAGGCGCATAAGCATGTCATCCATCTGTGCCTTTTCCACCTTTCTTCCGTCAAGCTCCATCGGGATTGCCATGTTTTCCTCCACATTTAATATAGGTATCAGATTATAAAACTGATAAATGATGCCTACCTGTCTTCTTCTGAATATGGCAAGCTCATCATCATTCATTGCAAAAATATCAGTGCCGTTTATATACACCTTTCCGCTTGTTGGCCTGTCAACACCTCCGAGCAGATGAAGCAGTGTGGATTTTCCGGAGCCGCTCGCCCCGACAATTGCCACAAACTCTCCCTTTTCCACGCTCAATGACACATCGTCCAAAGCCTTGACCTGATTTTCTCCGGCTCCGTATATTTTTGATAAGTGTTCTACTCTAAGCAGTTCCATTTAATTCTCCTTTTCTTCTCTATACATTTTTGAGTGCTGTGCGGTCTGTCCTTTAAAGTGCAGCCGCCCCGCGATACAAGTGTATAATACATTATGTAAAGTTACAGGTAGGTTACTTTTAAAAAATATTACAGCATAATATAAAAACTCCGGTCAGAACAAAAAGTTTTCTGTGCCGGAGCTTATATGTTTTATGTTATATGTTTTATATCATATGTTTTATAATTGTCTATGCCAATAATTATTTCTGCTTATATGAAGACAAAAAGTCTGCAAGCTTGCCTGTGGCATCCTTTAATATCTCTGTTCGAGGCAGATATACCACTCTGAAGTGATCCGGCTTATCCCAGTTGAAGCCGCCGCCGTGGATGATGAGTATCTTCTTCTCACGAAGCAGATCGAGTGCAAACTGTTCATCGTTTGTGATGTTGAACCTTGCAGTATCAATCTTTGGGAATATGTAAAATGCTGCCTTTGGCTTTACTGCCGAAATTCCCGGTATATCGTTTAATGCCTTGTAGACGTACTCTCTCTGCTCATAGATTCGTCCGCCCGGCACAATATACTCGCCTACACTCTGATATCCGCCTAAAGCTGTCTGCACTATCGACTGCGCCGGAACATTCGAGCAAAGACGCATGTTTGAGAGCATGTTGAGGCCCTCGATATAGTCCTTTCCGAGCGCCTTGTTGCCGCTTAAAACCATCCATCCGATACGATAGCCTGCTATCATATGTGACTTAGAAAGACCGCTGAAGGTCACACAGAAGAGGTCCGGTGCAAGCGACGCAATAGACACATGCTCATAGTCATCCATCACCAGCCTGTCATATATCTCATCCGAAAAAATCATGAGCTCGTGCTCTCTTGCCACATCAACTATCTGCTGCAGCACCTCCCTTGGATAGAGCGCTCCCGTAGGGTTGTTAGGGTTTATTATTACGATTGCCTTTGTCTTGTCTGTAATCTTCTTTTTGATATCCTCTATGTCCGGATACCACTCTGACTGCTCATCACAGATATAGTGCACTGCCGTGCCTCCCGCAAGTGTAACGCAGGCTGTCCAAAGCGGATAGTCCGGTGCCGGCACCAGCACCTCATCACCATTGTCAAGAAGCGCTGACATGCTTAAGTTTATAAGCTCGCTGACTCCGTTTCCGGTGTAGATATCCTCAACCGTCACATTAGGAAGCTTTTTGAGCTGTGCATATTGCATGATTGCTTTTCTTGCAGAAAAAAGTCCCTTGGAGTTGGAATACCCCTCACAGTCCGTGAGCTGGCGAGACATATCATATATCACCTCATCAGGTGTCCTGAAGCCAAACGGCGCCGGATTTCCTATATTGAGCTTCAACACATTTGTGCCGTTTTCCTCCATGCGGGCCGCCTCATCCACCACCGGTCCTCTTACATCATAAAGCACATTATCTAATTTTCTGGATTTTCCAAATTCTCTCATCCTGACAATCTCCTTTTATTTTCGTAACAATTCCTGTATCCGTAACCATATCCTTCTAGCCTAAAAGCTCAAAAACAGCCTCAGCATCAAATACCACCTGCTTTACCTTATCAACCTCTATCTGATAAAGTGCATTTGCTGCCAGATGCTCTGCAGCCTGCTCGAGATCTCTTATGCCCGATGTATTCTCGTGAAGCTTAATCACTGCATCAAGTCCGTCCTCTGTGAGAACACACTCCTCCTCCTTCATTCCCATTCGCTCAAATACCTTGCGCAGGGCAAATCGCTGGAAGATGACCTTCTTCTCTTCATCGGTATAGTCCGGAATATCAATCACCGCAAAACGTGACATAAGCGGTGCAGAAATCTGGGATTTATCATTGGCTGTTGCAATCGGATATACTCCGACGGTCGGCACCATACACTCCATATAGTTGTCTGTAAAGCCCAGATTGTCAAGCAGTGTCAAAAGCACATCTGCCGGATTTCCGTTGCCGTTTTTGCTTGAGGCCTTGTCGAGCTCATTGATGATAAATACAAGATTTGACTCTCCAGCCTGTGAAAATGCCTCCATAATGATTCCCGGCTTTGCGTTTGAATAAATTCTTGAGCTTCCTGTGAGCTGCTCTGCATCATTTATGGAGCTCATATCGAGTGTGGTCCATGGAAGCTTGAGTATACGTGCAACAGCATATGCAATCTGTGACTTTCCGGTTCCTGCCGGTCCACAGAGCAGCAGTCCGTAGGCAGGAAGTGTATGAGTCCTGTTTATCTGGATAATGGTCTCAATGATTCTCTGCTTCACGCTCTCCATGCCATAGAGCTCCTCATCGAGTATGCGCCTTGCCTCCACAGGGTCAATTGCCTCAAAGTAATTTCCCTTCCACTGGATATTCATCATGATGGAAAGTGCTCTCTGCGCATGGCGTCTCTCCTCAGGTGATACCTCGCTTGAACGCGCAACTGCCAGATTTCTTCTGGCCCACAGCAGTATATTGTCAGGCAGTGTACGGCCTGCACAGGTCATGAAATCTGTGATGCTCTGTATACTGGTGAGCTTCATGCTGTCGCCCTCTTCCTCGTAATCATCGAGGTCAGGTTCATCCTCAGGCATGGTGCTGGCAAAGAGCCTTTCCATCATATACTGCAGGAATCCGTCCTCTGCAGACAGCTTTGTGCCTCTGCCGAGAGCCACCTCCCTCACCCTGTATACTGCGTATCCGTCAGGTGTATTGGCTCCTGAAAGCTGTACCTTTATGTGATTTTCGCCAAGCCACTTAAAAAGACTGACGAAGCGGGAATCAATGCGCAGGATATCTGCACTGGTCACCCCATCACCATCCTCAAATTCAAAGGATGTACGCTTTATCGGATTTGTAAACATACCGAGCGCATGATGCGCCCACTCCTTTTGCTTATTGTCTATCACAACAATCGGTTTATCGGCCGATGCCTTTGTCTCTGTCGAATGAAATGTCTCATATGTACACTCCGGATGCTCGTTTGCTACCGGTGTATCGCTAAAATCAAATACTGGCATTTTTATTCCTCTCTTTTCGTAATTGTATTCTTCATCATACCCTGTCAAAGGCTATGTCTTGTACCACCTCGCCCGCGATGATAAGTCCTGCCACTGATGGTACAAATGCAAGGCTTCCGGGAATATCCCTGCGCTCTGTGCACTTGTGTTCGGCACCCGGCGGGCAGATGCAGTTGGTTCTGCAGCTTATAGACATATCCTCTATCGGTCTTGTAGGCTTCTCCTCAGAGTATACCACCTTGAGCTTTTTCACGCCACGTTTTTTAAGCTCACGGCGCATGACCTTTGCAAGAGGACACATGCTGGTCTTATATATATCAGCCACCTTAAATGCACTTGCATCCAGCTTATTTCCCGCTCCCATACTGCTTATGATAGGGACATTTTTCTCCTGCGCCTTCATGACAAGCGCAATCTTTGCTGTGACCGTATCAACCGCGTCAACTATATAATCATACTCTTCAAACGGAAATTCATCAGCATTTTCCGGCAAAAAGAAGCACCTGTGCGTCACGACACTGACATCAGGATTAATATCATGAATCCTCTCCTCCATCACATCAGTCTTGTATTTTCCTATGGTCTTTCGGGTTGCGATTATCTGCCTGTTTAGGTTTGTAAGACACACCTTGTCATCATCGATAAGGTCAATCGCTCCCACGCCGCTTCTGACTAGTGCCTCGCAGACATATCCGCCCACTCCTCCTATTCCAAATACTGCGACTCTTGCGCCCTTTAGCCTATCCATCGCATCTTTTCCAAGCAAAAGCTGTGTTCTTGAAAACTGATTTAACATTTATTTCTCCTTTTCATCCCTGACCACGCCGACACCGGCAGAAATCAGGAGTCTTACTGTATCCTTAAGCATGCTCCAGTCAGCCTTTGACAGCTCATCGGCAGCCTTTATCATCTCAATGAGCTGCTTAAATGACATCTGGTCAAGGTTCTCAAAATTGGAGTCCGATGCTATTGAAAAAAGCACATTTACAAACTGCTTTCGCTGCGCCTCATCCATGCTGCCTATCCAGTTTCTGAGTGTCTTATCAAGGCGCACACTGTTTTTGTCCAGCCCATCCGCCTTTATGATACTTCCGCCCATTATCTCCCATGAAAAAGCATCATGCTGCAGCGGCCCCGAATTATGGCTTCTTACCACCTCATAATCGTCCACATGCTCAAGCAATAAGCCAACAATAGACGACTGTGGCAGAAATGTCTCTATTCTGTCAAAAATTCTTTTGTAGCCTGCCGTATATATCATCTTGTGATTGAAGCCCGGCCCGTCAAAATTAAACACCTTAATAATGACATCCTGCACCTCTTTATCCACATGCATGGCGGCAAACACTGCCAGATTTCCACCCTTTGAGTGTCCGCCTATCCACAGCTTTCTTGTATTGATGCTTATATTGATTCTTTTATTGTTGATATTTTCATCATCTAAAGCTTTATCATTTATGGCTTTTTCATTTATGCCCCTATCATCATTGCATATATATGCTGCCACCTGCTTTAAATATTTTTTCGCCTTGTTCTGTCCCGGTGTCTCATCGAGATAGCTTAGATTAAAGTTTTCCTTCCAGCCGACCACGGAATGGTCTGTACCACTGTAGGAAATGAAATATGTGCCGTCAGGCAGTTCTATCGTAACCGCAGAAAACTGCGACTCCTCTTTTTCACTAATATCGTATATATAATATCTCAAAATACAGTCAGCATAGCGCCTTGAGTGCGCCAGCTTTTGAAGCAGCCTCGCGGAGTGGCGGAAAAGATTAGGCATCTGCTCAATATCATCATCACTGTGGTCCGCGCAGTAAAGGCTTGAAAGCTGTTTTATCGTAAGGTATGACTTCTTTGCATCCGGCATATATGGCTTCATCTGCACATAAATAAGCTGTGAAAAAATCAGTCCGTCCACCTCATTTACATGCACCTCATCAAAGCCTATATCTCCACGCCAGTCAATATAATCCATGATATCTGCCATACAATGCCCTCCTGAAATATATCTGTCTTATTCATCATAGTGATCTAGGAAGCTGTGCTTTATGCCATCCTTTTTATATGCTACAACCGTAGCCAGATTTACATTCTCCACGCTCTTAAATATATTTGCCTCGACAAAAGGATTCACCTTTTTAAGATTAGCGATGAGCTGCTTTATCTCAACACGCTTTGAGCGGTTTTCCTCATTATTGCAGGTGGTACAGGTATCTGTAAACTTGCAGGCACACTGTATAAAATGCAGACCGTTGTAATCACGCCATGCCTTGATATCGTCCTCCCTTACCAGGTAAAGAGGCCTGATAAGCTCCATGCCCTCAAAGTTTGTGCTGTGAAGCTTAGGCATCATGGTCTGTACCTGTGCACCGTAGAGCATGCCCATGAGTATCGTCTCGATAACATCATCATAGTGATGTCCGAGCGCAATTTTGTTGCAGCCCAGCTCCTTTGCAAATGCATACAGATGTCCTCTTCTCATCCTCGCACATAAATAGCATGGCGATTTTTCGATATCATATACAGCATCAAATATATCTGACTCAAAAATAGTGGCAGGGATGCCAAGGTTCCTGCAGTTTTCCTCTATGACATGCCTGTTTGCCTCATTGTAGCCCGGGTCCATGACGAGAAACTTCACATCAAAATCAAACTTATTGTGATGCTTAAGCTCCTGAAACAGCTTTGCCATAAGCATGGAATCCTTACCTCCCGAGATACACACCGCAATCTTATCCCCCGGCTTTACAAGCTCATATGTGTTTATCGCCTTTGTAAACTTGCGCCAGATGGATTTCTTAAATTTCTTTCTGATGCTTTGCTCCACATCTGCCTTTATATCGCGCTCTGCCACCTCATCCTCTTTCATGGCATCAAGCAGCCAGCTTATATAGCCTCCCTTTAAGCTTGCCGCATCAAAACCTTTTTCTGTGAGATACTCTGCCACATCCACGCTCGTCTTACCACGGCTGCAGACTATGACAAGCTTCTTATCATGCAGCACCCTCTCATCTGACTCTATTTCCTCTGCCTGAATATTGAGTGCTCCCTTTATGGCACCGTGCGCCACCTCTTCCTCACTTCTTATATCTATTATCTGATAGCTGTTACTATCCAGCTTTTTAACTTCTTCTATACTAAGCTGCATTTTATTTCTCCTATATTATTTCCGCAATGACTTTATTTCCTGAAATATCCTGTACTCATAATATGCCGACACCACAAGGATGAGCCCTATCATAATGAGGCTGTATACATCGCGGATTGCTATTCCAAACGCATCACACACGCATGGCACCAAAAGCCCCGCAGTAAAAACAAGCTTTACAAACGTCAAAAGCCTGAGTGAATACTTTCTGATATTGCCCACACACAGCTCCGCTGCTATGTGATTGAGCTTTTCCGGATAATGCTGCAGCCATGTGATTGCAATGTATACAAGCAAAAGCACAAGTATATTGGCCACAAACTTAAATACCTGTATGTGATAGCACACTCCATAATAAATCTGTAAGCCTATATACGCAAGAGCTAAAAGCGCATCTATTGCCTCAAGCACCGCCGAAGCAAAGGTCATATCTCTTTTTCTCATATAAATCTACTACCTTTCATTAACACCTTAAACACATAAAAATAAGGTAAAACGATATTGTTTCTCTTTAAACTATCTAATTTTATCATATTATGGACCTGTCTCTTATACACATCTG
>ENA-OYYD01000495-OYYD01000495.1-human-gut-metagenome-genome-assembly--contig:-NODE-495-length-11699-cov-4.959378_pt1 | contig 11699 bp, 9 predicted proteins | sample MGYA00244062_ERZ653446 | MGnify/ENA primary metagenome ERZ653446 (study PRJEB26926, sample SAMN06165031) | human gut metagenome | biome: ENVO:00009003; feature: ENVO:2100002; material: ENVO:00002003...
CAAAGCGGCGGAACCGGCGCGGCAGCCAACCTTTGCGACCGAAAAAACCGACCGGGGACGGGAAGATGGATGAACGGCAGGGGACCTGAAAACGGTAGAAAAGGAAATTGCCACACAGGTGGAGTGCGTGAACGACACCCGTGCCCGATAAAAAAGGCAGGCCGGGGACCGGCGAGACGAAAAAAGAGGACGGAAATTGAAGTGCACCCCAAATATTGGACGGATTAGTATTTGTTTAGATGGCATGAGTTCGGTATTGTACCGGGCTCATGTTGTTTAAGTATTTCTTTATCCGCTTGTTATTGTAGTAGTCGATATATTCTTCCAATTCTTTTCGGAAATGGTCTATGGATGAGAATTTTTGCAAATATAATAATTCGGACTTCAATAATCCAAAGAAACTTTCCATAGCAGCGTTATCCAGACAGTTACCCTTGCGCGACATGCTCTGTGTAATACCTTTCTGTCTTAAACGGAGCTGATACTGCTTCATCTGATACTGCCAGCCCTGGTCGGAATGCAAGACAATACCCGGAGAATCCGGTATTCTGGCAAACGCATCGTCCAGCATCTTCATGATCTGCATAAAGTTAGGGCGTTCAGCTATTTTATAGCTAATAATCTCCCGGTTATATAAGTCCATAATCGGCGATAGATATAACTTTACGCCGCAAACCGAAAATTCCGTAAGGTCAGTAACCCACTTCTGATTCGGTTTTTCGGCTGCAAAGTCGCGTTGCAGAAGATTGGGCGCTATCCGTCCGATCTGTCCTTTGTATGAACAGTATTTACGGAGCCTGACCTGACTTTTTATCCCGCAAATATTCATCAGCTTAAGTACGGTTTTGTGATTTATCGCATATCCGATCTTATTCATTTCAACGGTAATGCGCCGATAACCATAACGCCCCTTATGTTCGTGATATAACCTTATAATACTCTCTTTTTCGCGAGCATATTTATCGGGTTGTTTTGATTTTCTGAAGTGATAATAAAATGTGCTTCGCGCCATCCCTGCGGCTTTGAGCAATACTGAAAGCCGGCACTGCGGCCTTAGTCCTTCGATGGCTTGGGCTCTTTCCCGCTCTCGCGGACAATGCGCTCCTCGACTAAGGCCTGCAATTTTTTTAAGTAAGCATTCTCGGCACGAAGATACTCCAGTTCCTTAAGCAACTCTTCGTGCGGAGTCGTTTTGAGTTTGACTTTTTTAGTCTTCGATTTACTCATGGCCGGCCTCCTTCTTTGCGGTTTACGCCGCAGGCCTTCAGCACCTTGGTTTTGATAGAGCCGCTCCCATTGACGAATAACAAAAGGGCCCGGAATGCCGAAATGCACTGCTGTCTCCAGCAAAGATAGATGATTTTGGTGCATATGCTTCAAAACTGACAACTTAAATTCTGCACTGTAGCTACCGTGGCGCAGCTTAAGGCCGGTAAGGCCATGGCGCTCGAATAATGTTACCCACAAGTGAACTTGCGAGCGGCCACAGCCCAAGTGACATCCGGCTTCCCTAACCGAAAGTCCGCCTTCGAGTACCAGTTTTACGGCCTTTAAACGAATCTCATAATTATATTTCATAAAAAACACCCCAAAAGTGTCCAACTTTTGGGGTGCAGTACATTCTCGGGTCCGCTTTTGTCATTTCCGGAAATCCGGGGTCAGGGCTTCACCAGCGACCGGCTCCGGCCCCACATGTTGCGAGCCGCCGTGACGAGAACGGCGAGGAACGAGGTGGGGATGAGCGCGAGGATCAGCGGCTGCCAGCAGAGGGCAGGGCCTTCGGCGTAAAGGATGACACTGGCGGCATAGTGGATGAGTCCGACGGTCAGCCAGGCCGTCAGCGTCACCGACCCGATCGTGATGTTGAGCCGCGAGGGGGAGTAGCGGCCCGCCTTCTTCGAAAAGAGGTTGCCGTTCATCTCCCAGGGGCGGCACAAGGCTCCCAGCCGATAGCGCTCCGGAATTTTCAGTCCTTCGGCTTCCTCCTGTTCGATCTCGAATATGTAGCGTTCGTAGACCTCGTACCAGGCTTTCGACCCCTTGGCCATCATGATCCAGATCAGGGCGAACGACGTTCCGAGCAGCGCCACCGCGCAGGCGGCTTCGTTCAGCGCCAGGAAATTGGCCGCTCCGGGTCCGGCGGTCAGGATTTCGGACGCCAGCGCTCCGTAGACGGCGAAACAAAAGACCAGAAAAATGGAAAGAAGGAACGATCTCCGCCACAGGTTCGTGGCTTCGAACCGCCGGCATTGGTAGAATCCTTCTCTCAACTCCTTTAAAGAAATATGGTAAATCTGTTTTGGTGAATAAAAAGGAAAATATAGTCGTTGCGTAACTACTTTTTTCGCAGGTAGACCGTCGCCGTGCGCGAGGTGTTGTAGATGCGGATATGGGGCTGCCGCTGTCCGTCGCCCTTTTCGGCGTCGAACGAGAAGTGTTCGGCCGCCATCGACTGCCGCTCCTGTCCGCCGAAGCGGTTTTCGTCGGTCGAGAGCACCGGGACGTACTTGCCCGGGGCCTGCACCGGAAGTTCGTAGTCGGGGATCGAGGCCGAAGGATGCCAGTTGAAGACGAACAGCAGGTCGCCGTGCGAGAAGGCCATCGTCTTGTTGCGCTCGTCCATCAGCAGATTCCACGGGTAACCGTCGGCAAGAACCTTGTATTTTTTCACCAGCCGGATCATCGCGCGGTCGAAATCGCCCAGCCACGCATAGCGCAGGAATCCGTTTTTCGCGAGCGACCACTGCCGCCGGGCGTGGGCGTAGCTCCAGCCGTTGCCCTCGCGCGGGAAGTCGATCCACTCGGGATGCCCGAACTCGTTGCCCATGAAGTTGAGGTAGGCCTGACCGCCCGTGGAGATGGTCATCAGGCGGATCATCTTGTGCAGGGCCATGCCGCGGTCGATGACGATGTTCTCCGAAGCGCGGTCCATGTGGAAATACATCTCCTTGTCCATCAGCCGGAAGGCGATGGTCTTGTCGCCGACGAGCGCCTGGTCGTGCGACTCGGCGTAGGCCACGGTCTTGACTTCGGGCAGGCGGTCGGTCATCACCGACCACATCTCCCGGATGTCCCACTGCTCGTCGGGCACCTCCTTCAGCTGCTTGATCCAGAAGTCGGGGATGGCCATGCCCAGGCGGTAGTCGAATCCGATGCCGCCGTCGGCGATCGGGATGCACATCCCCGGCATGCCGCTCACGTCCTCGGCGATGGTCACGGCCGAAGGCCGGAAATCGTGCGCGAGGCGGTTGGCCAGGGTGAGGTAGGTGAGAGCGTCCCCGTTGACCCCCTCGTCGAAGAAACGGTCGCGCGAATCGAACGTGACGTAGCCGTGGTGGCGGTAGATCATCGACGTCACGCCGTCGAAGCGGTAGCCGTCGAAATGGAACTCGTCGAGCCAGTATTTGACGTTCGACAGCAGGAAGTGCTGCACCTCCTCCTTGCCGTAGTCGAAGAGTTTCGAATCCCAGTACTGCTGGTAGCCCGCGTCGCCCGGCGGCGAGTAGAGATGGTCGGTGCCGTCGAGGGAGTTGATCCCCTCGTTGAGGTTCTTGACGTAGTGGGCGTGCACGAGGTCCATGATCACCGCCAGCCCCAGTTCATGGGCGCGGCGGATCAGCTCCTTCAGCTCCTCGGGCGTGCCGCAGCGCGACGAGGGGGCGAAGAAACTCGACACGTGGTAACCGAACGACCCGTAGTAGGGGTGCTCGGCCACGGCCATCAGCTGCACGGCGTTGTAGCCGTCCTTTTTGATGATCGGGAGTATCTTTTCGGTGAATTCGCGGTAGGTTCCCACGCCCTCGCGCTCCTGGGCCATGCCCACATGGGCTTCGTAGATCAGCAGGCTGCCGATCTTCGAGGCGTCGAACGCGTCGTCCCGCCAGTCGAACGGTTCTGCGGGGTTCCAGAACTGCGCCGTGTAGTTTTTGGTCTCGTCGTCCTGCACGACGCGCCGGGCGTAGGCCGGAATGCGGTCCAGCCAGCCGTTGTCGCCGTGGACGTGGATCTTGTAGAGCGAGCCGTGCCGCAGCCGGTCGCGGTACATCGCCGCGGGGAAAAAGGCGCTCCAGACCCCCGCGGCATCCTTGTGCATGCGGATTTCGGTGCGCTGCCAGTTGTTGAAGTCGCCGAAGACGTAGACGTCGTGCGCCCCCGGCAGCCACTCGCGCAGCCACCAGCCGTCCAGCACATCGTCCCACTGCCAGCCGAAATAGCGGTAGCCGTTGGCGTAGTCGACGAGCGATCCCGCCGAGCGTCCGATGTCGGCCATTTTCCGCTCGTAACGCTCGTGGCGCAGGTTCATCTGCGCCTCGACGGGCTGTAACCATTCGTCGCGTTCGACGATCGGAAGTCTTCGGGTCGTTTTTTCCATAGGGGAGTCGATTTTCTACAAAGGTAATAAAAAGTCGGATGGGAGCAAAACCGAATCGCACCCGGGTCCGGTTATGCGTTCCGACTGATAAAAGTGCAGTTGCGACACTAAATATATGAAAAATTTTTCTATCTTTGTCCACGAACAAAAAAACGTATCCATTACTAATACCCAATTCTACTATGCTCAAGCAACCTAAAGGTTTGATTGCCGCGGCTCTCGCCAATACGGGCGAACGTTTCGGTTTCTACACCATGATGGCCATTCTGACGCTGTTCCTGATGTCGAAATTCGGTATCGACGGCGAGCAGGCCGGGAAAATCTATTCGTTTTTTTATACCTCGATCTACATCCTGGCGCTCGTCGGCGGCCTGATCGCCGACCGGCTGCGCAACTATAAGGGGACGATCATCGCGGGTATTCTGGTGATGACGGCGGGGTATGCCGCGCTGATGGTTCCCACCGTTACGTCGAAGACCGTGGTGATCGGCGCACTGATGGTGATCGCCTTCGGCAACGGTCTGTTCAAAGGCAACCTCCAGGCGCTCGTGGGGCAGCTTTACGACAACGAACAGTATGCCAAACTGCGCGACACGGGCTTCCAGATTTTCTACATGTTCATCAACATCGGCGCGATGTTCGCACCGTTCGCCGCCGTGGGCGTGCGCAACTGGTGGCTCCGCACGCAGGGATTCCTCTACAATTCCGACCTTTCGGCCCTCTGCCACCAGTATATCGGCGGCACGATGAGTCCCGAAGTGGCCCAGGGCCGTTTCAGCGAGCTGGCTGCCGAAGTGAGCCTCGGCGGCGTCCCGGCGGACATGGGCGTTTTCGCGCAGAGCTATCTCAACGCCTTCAACACCGGATTCCACTATGCGTTCGGCGTGGCTATCGTGGCGCTGGTCTTCTCGCTGGTGGTTTTCCTTGCCAACAAGAAGAAGCTGCCCGATCCCAAGGTTGCGGCCGCTTCCAGGACGACGCCTTCGAAGGCCGAAATCCAGCAGGATGCGCGTGAGATCAAACAGCGTCTCTATGCGCTGTTCGCCGTGTTCGCCATCGTGATCTTCTTCTGGTTCTCGTTCCATCAGAACGGTCTGACGCTGACGCTCTTCGCGCAGGATTACACCCGTCTCGAAATTTTCGGCATGCCCATCACGGCCGAGATTTTCCAGTCGGCCAACCCCTTCTGCGTGGTGTTCCTCACGCCGGTCATCATCGCCGTGTTCGCCTGGCTGCGCAACCGCGGCAAGGAGCCTTCGACTCCGATGAAGATCGCGATCGGAATGGGCATCGCCGCATTCGCCTACGTGCTGATGGTCTTCGGGTCGCTGGGCCTTCCCAAACTCGCCGAAGTGCAGGCGCAGGGCGGTCTCTCGTTCGCCGAGCGCGTCACGCCGTGGCTGCTGGTGGCCACCTACCTGATCCTGACCATCGCCGAACTGTTCATCTCGCCGCTGGGCCTGTCGTTCGTGTCGAAGGTCGCTCCGCAGAAACTCCAGGGCCTGATGCAGGGCTGCTGGCTGGGCGCCACGGCGCTGGGCAACGGCCTGCTGTTCATCGGCCCGATCCTCTACAAGCGCATCTCGATCTCCGCGACGTGGAGCATCTTCGTCATCGTCTGCGCCATCTCGATGTTCGCCATGCTGGCCATGGTCAAATGGCTCGAACGGGTCACGAAATAGACGGGGCGTTCCCGTTTTGGACAAAGCCGCCGCAGAATTTCTGTGGCGGCTTTTTTGCTCCGGTCTGCGCTGGCATGCTCGTTATGCGGACGGCCGCCGCATGATCCCCGAAGCACCGTGCGGTCTGCCCGCCGAAGGGCGATTTCCCGCGTCCGATTTTGCATGAAGGAGTCCTGATAGGCTCCTTTTTTGTTGTTTTCGTCAGAAAACCGGGAAAAACAGAAAACTTTTTTTGTTTTATAAGTTTTGGCACGTATATTTGCATCCGTATCAATCGGATTGGATCATGGATCAGAAGGAACGAATCATAGAACAGGCGATGCACATGTTCGTCTCGCAGGGCATCAAGTCGGTGCGCATGGACGACATCGCGCAGCAGCTGGGGGTCTCGAAACGGACGCTCTACGAATTGTTCGGCGACAAGGAGGGGCTGCTCTACCTGGCGATGGACCGCTATTTCGAAAAGAAACGCATCGAGCGCGCCGCGGTGTGCGCCCATGCGCGCAACGTGCTCGAAGCGATGTTCATGGTGCTGGGCGGCGTGATGGACAACGCCGAAGTCATCCAGCGGCTGCTGAACAACCTGCGCAAGTTTTACCCGGCGGTGCACGACAAGATGACGCGCGAAGGCACCGCCAAGAGCCGCCGCGACCTGCAGGAGATGCTGGAAAAGGGGATTGCCGACGGGCTGTTCGTCGACACGATCAATCTCGATCTGGCCATTTCGGTGCTTTACTACACGGCTTCGGCCATCACCGTGCGCAAGGACCTCATTCTGCCCGCGGGCATGACCGAGCGCGAGGCGTTCGTGCAGATCATCAGCAATTTTTTCCGCGGCATCTCCACGACCAAGGGGCTGCTGCTCGTCGACGACTACCTGAAACGCTACGAGCCTGCCAAAGCCGTTCACCGGATGCAATAGCCGGCGCGAAGGGGGCGGGGACTGAAATATCCGTCCGTTCCGTTCGTCCGCATAAATGATAATGACAACATAATTTTACCGAATAATGATGAAACGACTTTTTTTGATCATCGCCTTTTGGGCGGCGGGCGTCGCCGGCGCTTCGGCGCAGATGCGGCTGACGCTTCCCCAGGCGCTGGATCTCGCCTTGAGCGAAAACCCGACCGTCAAGGTCGCGGAGATGGAGGTGCAGCGTTACGACTACGTGAAGCGCCAGACGTGGGGCAACCTGCTGCCGCAGATTTCGGCGTCGGGCAGCTACACCCGTTCGATCGTGAAGTCCGAGATGCGCGGCGGCATTTCGTTCGGAGCCGATAACACCTTCGCCGTGCAGGGCGACCTGTCGCTGCCGCTCTTCGCGCCGTCGGTCTACCGCACGCTGAAGATGAACGACGCGCAGATGGCCACGGCCGTGGAGGCCGCACGCGCCTCGCGCATCGACCTGACGGCCGAGGTGAAGAAGGCCTTTTACAACATCCTGCTCGCCGAGCAGTCGCTCGCGGTGCTCCGCGAGTCGGAGGCCACGGTGCAGCGCACGGTCGACGATACGCAGGTGCAGTACAAGCACGGACTGGCCTCGGAATACGACCTGCTGACCGCGCAGGTGCAGTTGAGCAACCTCAAGCCCACGATCCTCCAGACCGAGAATTCGATCAAGCTGGCCAAGCTGATGCTCAAGATGTACCTCTCGATTCCCGAGGATGTGGAGATCGAGGTGGTGGGCGAGCTGGACGCCCTGCGCGACGACGTGCTGGCCGGGACGGACGGGCTGACCACCGACGTGACGGACAACTCCGACCTGCGTTCGCTCGAATTGCAGGAGGAGGTTCTCCGGCGTTCGCTCAAGGCGGCCAATGCGGGATGCATGCCGACGCTCGCAGCCTTCGGGTCGGCCTCCTATACGGGTAACGACATGGAGCCTTTCAATTTCGGCGGCGCCGCCGCGACGGACGATTCCCGGTATTTCTGGACCCATCCGATTTCGGTCGGCCTGCAACTGTCGGTCCCCATCTTTTCGGGCCTGACGAAGATGAACAGGTCGCGCGAGCTGAAAAACCAGATTTCGCAGCTGTCGCTCCAGCGCAGCTACGCCCGGCAGCAGATCGACGTGCAGGTGCGCTCGGCGCTGAACGACCTGCTGACCGCCCGCGAGACGATGTACGCCCAGGAGCTGACCGTCGAGCAGGCCTGCAAGGCCTACAAGATCTCCGACACCCGTTACCGGGCGGGCGCGGGGACGATCCTCGAACTCAACAGCGCGCAGCTCTCGCAGACGCAGGCGCAGCTGAACTTCTCGCAGGCGATCTACGATTACCTTTCGGCCAAGGCCGAGTACGACCGCATCGTCGGCCGCGAACACGGAAATAAATAAAAAACAGGATAAAGAACGTATGAAAAAAATCGTGATTTTGTGCATCGCCGCCGTCTCTTTCGCCGGCTGCACGGGTAAGAAAGGCGTGACCGCCGTTGCGGAAGACAAAGGCGTGCTGACCAAAAGCGCCGTTGCCGAAGAGGCTTCGGTGCAGCTTACGGAGGTCTTCACCTCCGAGATCGAGCCTTACAAGGAGAACGACATCACTCCGGCGGCTTCGGGCGTGCACATCGACAGGATTTACGTCGAGGTGGGCGATCCGGTGCGCGAGGGGCAGCTCGTCGTGACGCTCGATCCCACGCAGTACACCCAGCAGCTGGTGCAGCTGAAGACCGTCGAGGACGACTACAACCGCCTGCTGCCGGTCTACGAGGCCGGAGGCATTTCGACCCAGCAGATCGAGCAGGCCAAGGCCCAGCTGGACGTGCAGCGCGAGGTGGTCGCCAACCTCAAGAAGAACATCGAGGTGCGTTCGCCCATTTCGGGCGTCGTCACGGCCCGCAACTACGAGTCCGGCGACCTGTTCGCCCAGCAGCCGATCCTGCACATCATGCAGATCGACCCGCTGAAGGTCATCGCCAACATTTCGGAGCAGTACTTCCCCAACGTGAAGGTGGGCATGCCGGTGAAGCTGGCCGTCGACATCTTCCCCGACGAGGAGTTCACGGGCACGGTGTCGCTGATCTATCCGGCGCTCGACCCTACGACCCGCACCTTCAAGGTCGAGGTCAAGGTCCCCAACGCCAAACGCACGCTGCGCCCGGGCATGTACGCCCGAACGACCTTCGACATGGGCAGCAAGGAGGGCGTGATGGTTCCCGACGTGGCCGTGCAGAAGCAGGTCGGCTCGGCCGAGCGTTACCTCTACGTCATCGTCGGCGACTCGGTTGCCGAGCGCCGCTCGGTCAAGGTGGGACGCCAGGTCGGCGACCGCGTGGACATTCTTTCGGGCGTCGGGGCGGACGAAGCCGTGGCCGTCACGGCCCTTTCGAAACTCTACGACGGTGCCAAAGTGGAAATCAAACAGGAATAAAACGCCCCGAAACATATGAAAATATACGAAAGCGCGGTTCGGAAACCGGTCTCCACGGTGCTCATGTTCGTCGGCGTGATGGTCTTCGGGCTCTTCTCGCTGATGAACCTGGCCGTAGACCAGTATCCCGAGATCGAGATACCCCAGATCTCGGTGATCACGATGTATCCGGGCGCCAACGCCGCCGACATCGAGACCAACATCACCCGTATCCTGGAGGATAACCTCAATACGGTGAGCAACCTCAAGAAACTGACCTCCAAGTCGCAGGACAACGTCTCGATGATCACCGTCGAGTTCGAATACGGCTCCGACCTGAACGAAGGGGCCAACGAAATCCGCGACGTGGTGTCGCGCGTGCAGTCGCAGCTGCCCGACGACATCGACTATCCGACGATCTTCAAGTTCTCGACCTCGATGATCCCCGTGATGATGCTTGCCGTCACGGCCGAGGAGAGCTATCCGGCGCTGAACAAGATTCTCGACGACAAGCTGGTCAACGTGCTCAACCGCGTCGACGGCGTGGGCGCCGTGTCGATCATCGGCGCACCCGAACGCGAGGTGCAGGTCAACGTCGACCCCGCCAAACTGGAGGCCTACAACCTCACGGTCGAGCAGCTGGGGCAGATCATCGCCGCCGAGAACGTCAACATCCCCAGCGGCACGATCGACGTGGGCAACAACACCTTCAACATCAAGGCCGACGGCGAGTTCAAACTCTCGGACGAGATGCGCAAGGTCGTGGTGTCGAACGCCGGGGGCCGCACGGTGAGACTTTCGGACGTGGCCCAGATCCGCGATACGCTCGAAAAAGCCACGATGGACGAGCGCGTCAACGGCCAGCGGGGCGTGCGCGTGATGTTCCAGAAACAGTCGGGCGCCAACACCGTGAATATCGTCCACGAAATCCAGTCGCGCCTGCCGGAGATTCAGAAAACCCTCCCGAAGGATGTCAAGATGGAGCTGATTTTCGAAGGCTCGCAGGAGATCACCGACGCCATCGGGTCGCTCTCGGAGACCATTCTCTACGCCTTCATCTTCGTCGTGCTGGTGGTGATGGCCTTCCTCGGACGCTGGCGCGCGACGCTGATCATCTGTATGACGATCCCCGTGTCGCTGATCTGTTCGTTCATCTACCTCTTCGCCACCGGCTCCACGCTGAACATCATCTCGCTCTCGTCGCTCTCCATCGCCATCGGTATGGTGGTCGACGACGCCATCGTGGTTCTGGAGAACATTACGACGCATATCGAGCGCGGCTCGAACCCGAAGGAGGCCGCCATCTACGCCACCAACGAGGTGTGGCTGTCGGTCATCGCCACGACATTGGTGGTCGTCGCGGTGTTCCTGCCGCTGACGATGGTCCCGGGCATGGCGGGCATCCTGTTCCGCGAGCTGGGCTGGATCGTGACGATCGTGGTCTGCGTTTCGACTACGGCGGCCATTTCGCTGACCCCGATGATGTCGGCTTACCTCTTGAAACTCGAAGGCGGCCAGCACGACTACAAGGGCCTCGGCGTGATCTACAAGCCGATCGACCGGGCGCTCGAATGGCTCGACGACGCCTACGCCCGTTCGCTCGACTGGGTCGTACGCCACCGCCGGATCACCTTCTTCTCGATGATGTCGGTCTTCGTCGTGTCGCTGGGGCTGCTGACGCGGGTTCCCACCGAGTTCTTCCCGCCCTCGGACAACGGCCGCATTTCGGCCATGGTCGAGCTGGAGCAGAACGTCGGCGTCGACTACACGGCGCGCATCGCCCGGCAGATCGACAGCATCATCTATGCGAAATACCCCGAGATCGTGCTCGTCTCGGCGTCGGCCGGCGCCAACTCGTCGGACAACGCCTTCGCGGCGATGCAGACCACCGGTTCGCACATCATCAACTACAACGTGCGCCTGACCGGCGTGGAGGAGCGCGATCGGTCGATCTACGTCATCTCCGACCTGCTGCGCGGTGATCTCGACCGGATTCCCGAGATCCGCCAGTACACGGTCACTCCCGGCGGACAGTCGGGCAGCATGAGCGGTTCGGCGACGGTCAACGTCAAGGTCTTCGGTTATGACATGGACGTGACGAACGCCGTTGCCAACGACCTGAAGGAGAAGATGCGCCGTCTGGAGGGCGTTCGCGACGTGAAACTTTCGCGCGACGACCTGCGTCCCGAGTACAACGTGGTCTTCGACCGCGACCGGCTGTCGTACTACGGCATCAGCAGCGCCACGGCGTCGCAGGCCGTGCGCAACCGCATCGACGGCCTCGTGGCCTCGAACTGTCT
>ENA-OYYD01000503-OYYD01000503.1-human-gut-metagenome-genome-assembly--contig:-NODE-503-length-11530-cov-4.355033_pt1 | contig 11530 bp, 8 predicted proteins | sample MGYA00244062_ERZ653446 | MGnify/ENA primary metagenome ERZ653446 (study PRJEB26926, sample SAMN06165031) | human gut metagenome | biome: ENVO:00009003; feature: ENVO:2100002; material: ENVO:00002003...
TCGACTAGTCGTCGGCAGCGTCAGATGTGTATAAGAGACAGGTCTTGGTGTGATTTTATCAATCATCGACCATGGGAAAGATACTTTTTCTTCCATATAGGAAACAAAATCATCATCCACTTTTCCTGCCTGTTTCCAAGCATCTACATATGCCATAACGCCGGCCTTTAACTTGTCTCCATTGTGAGAACAGTTATCGGTGCTGACAAGGGCAAGCGGTGTACCATTTTTAACAAAACGTGCATAGCACAGAGAGGCAATGCGTCCCATCAGGTGACTCTGATTTCCCGGGCCTGCTAAAAATCCATCCTCTACACCCGGCAGTTTTTCTCCTTTACCATTGACTAATGAATATCCTTTTTCCGTAATGGTAAATGTCACCATCTGAAGAGAAGGATTTTCAAAAATCTCAGTAAGACGTGCATAATCTTCTGGTGCCACCGGGTCAGCAACTAACGATTCCGTTACGCTTCCAACCACGTGTTTCTCAATGGTTCCCTCAGCTTTTAACACAACCGACAAACTCAACCCATCATATGGTTTGTATGCCTTTGTAATAATCTCATGGTCAAAGCTCTCTGCCACAACAACACCGCGGTCATATTCTCCTAAATTCAGCAAATCCTGTAATTTTGCAGCCGGAAATGCACGGAAAATATTACCGGCACCAAAGTGAACCCAGGTCGGGTTTTCCTTTGTTTTTTTCTTTAATTCTTCTCTGTCGTACTTAGGAAGAAGATATCCTTTCTCCTCCCAGACTTTTGTCTCACCATTTTGTAAATCTAATAATTTCATGCCCAGTCACCTCTTATTTATTTTTATGAATTGCTTCCCACAAACCATTCAGATAAGCGACACCAAGAGCACGGTCATACAAACCGTATCCCGGTCTTGCCTGCTCGCCCCAAATCATACGGCCATGATCCGGACGAATGCATCCGTCAAATCCGGTGTCAATCAATGCTTTTACGATTTCATACATATCAAGATTTCCATCGCTTGACAAATGAGATACTTCATGGAACAAATCTTTGTTTTCATACTTAATGTTTCTCAGGTGCGCAAAATGAATTCTCTCTGCAATTTTCGGATTGCGTATAATCTTTGGCAGATCGTTGTTCAAATTACTTCCAAGCGAACCGGTACAGAGTGTAAATCCATTATAAATACTTGGATTCATATCGGCAATTTTCAAAAGATCCTCTTCGCATGTTACAATACGTGGAAGTCCGAATACATCCCAAGCCGGATCGTCCGGGTGAACTGCCATTTTAATTTTGTATTTTTCACAGGTAGGAATAATTCCATCCAAGAAATATTTATAGTTCTCACGCAGTTTGTCTGCATCAACGTCTTTGTATTTCTCAAACAAATCCATAATCTCATCGCGGCGGTTCGGCTCCCAGCCAGGCATTACAAAGCCGCCACTTGCCTTTTCAATGCGGTCAAACATCTCGCTCGCATCGATACCGTCAATAATGGATGAATCATAAGCAAGTGCTGTAGAACCATCTTCCAAAGGCATTGCCAAATCCGTACGTGTCCAGTCAAAGACCGGCATAAAGTTGTAACATACAAGATGAATATCTGCCTTTCCAATAGCTTCCAATGATTTGCAGTAGTTTTCAATCAATTCATCTCTTGTCGGAAGACCAATTTTAATGTCCTCGTGTACGTTGATACTTTCCACACCAACTAACTTCAAACCTTTTGCTTCTACTTCCTGTTTTCTTTTCATGACGTCTTCATACGTCCATGCTTCTCCTGCAGGAATATCATGAAGTGCTGTAATCACACCGGTCACGCCGGGAATCTGGCGAATCTGATCCAGTGTCACACTGTCGTTTCCTTCTCCATACCATCTTAATGTCATGTCCATAATCAATAACCTCTTTTCTTTTTATTATACTTTCTTAGTATGTTACGAATGACCTTGTCTAAATCATCCTATTCATATATTTTTCGGGAAAGTGCATCTTTTACTCCACTCTTCCGATAAAAATATGTATTTACGCGGTCTCTCCATTCGATTGCATTAGAAAGCTGTCTCTCCATGCGGGAAAGGACTCTCTCGTAGACATCCTCTGCCATCTCCTCTTTCCACGCCTTCCAACTGACAATCATTTCTTCCACTTCATTAACACCCTCAAAATGCGTGTCGTATATATGCTGAATCAGTGTTTTTCCTGAAGCTAACACTTCATCATAGCGGACATAATGAAAAAATAACAAAAGCTCCTGTGGGCACTGTTTTTTATCTGCATACTTTGTGCACCATGGCTCATTATACTGGGTTGTGTAGCCGGTACCGTTTGGTGTACGGTCAACACCAAGACCATTTCTATCTGCTCTGTGATAAGTTCCCCAGCGGTCATACTCATATCCGTCAATATCCGGTCCGTAATGATAATGTGGTGTCACCATCCAGCCAATGCCAAGCGGAGACGTATACTTTTCATATGTGGACCAGGACTTCATGAGCATCGAAACGACGCCGTCGGAAAGAGATTTAGGAAGGGTAAGTTCTGCCCATTCTTTTGCAATAACCGCCGAATCTTCGGACGGATTCATCGCCATCCTTCCATAGCCGTAAGTGTTTGCCGCTGCTAAATCATTTCCGGTCCAGTTATAGTCATTACCAGTGTTAATAACAGCTGCCATACCGCACAAATGCTGCCCATAAACAGAGCCATCCACTATTTTCTGCACGGTTGAACCCTCGCCCGCAGCATACGTATCAAAGTCAAGAATTTCACGCCACATCGGGAGCAGATAACACAAATCAATCTGCTGTCCGGTGTACTCCTGTGCAATCTCTACTTCCAAAATCATGTTGGTCTTTTTCAAGCCGCCAAATAACGGCGAAACCGGCTCTCGCACCTGAAAATCCATCGGTCCGTTTTTTATCTGTAAAATAACATTGTCATCAAATTTTCCATCTAATTCTATAAAGTTGTCATACGCCGCTCTGGCACGGTCTGTCTTTTTATCACGCCAGTCCTGCCCGCAATTATATACAAAGCAGCGCCATACCAAAATTCCGCCATACGGAGCAAGTGCTCTTCCTAACATATTTGCACCATCCGCATGCGTTCTGCCATACGTAAATGGTCCCGGCCTTCCCTCAGAATCTGCCTTTACCAAAAATCCGCCAAAGTTTGGAATCACTTCATACACATGTGCCACAGCCTTTTTCCACCAGTCTGCAACCATAGGATTTAATGGGTCACAGTCTGTAAAATTATCTAACTCCATCGGTGCGGCAAAATTTACACTTGTATACAATTTAATTCCATATTTTGCAAACAAATCGGCATATTGTTTTACCTGCTGCAAATAACGGTCTGTAATCAGATAAGTCTCATTCTCGTGAACATTGACATTATTGATTACAATCGCATTGATGCCAATCGATGCCATCATTCTCACATACTGCACAATGCGGTCATTCCATAAAATCTTATAATCCTTGTAGAAAAAGGATTCACCGGAATATCCTCTCTCAATACTGCCATCCATGTTATCCCAGTGATTCATCATGCGAAGCGGCATTTCCGGTGTATTGTAAACCGGAAGACAATTCATCTGTTTGGTCCGAATTAAACGAAGAAAATGGAACACACCATATAACAGTCCACTCTCCGACTCCCCGGTAATCTGATACCGGCTCTCATCTTTTGTGATAATATATCCGTCTTTTCCTTCTTTTATGGATGAATCCACGGAAAATACCACGCCTGCCTCTTCTTTTGTTACTGGCTGAGGAACTTTTCCTGCCATGTTTTCCATAGCAAGTTTGTATTCACTGACAGCACTTTCTACGATTTCTCCCTCACAGGATTGAAAATATGTCAGCCATTCTTTTTCAACTGTATCTACAGGCTGATAATCCAGCCAGCATTTGCTATAATCCATCTGTTTCTCCTCATATTCTGCAAGTTTTGTATTTTATCAAAAGATTTAAAAATCTCTAATTTTCTATCCTCACTCTTTAAGAAAGGGCTGTGCAAAACAAACCTTCCGCTTATTCTGAACAGCCCCATGAAACTAAATTACCTGTTTCTTTTTGTTATTATTTTGTATGCTCTTTTGCAAACTTGTCATACTCAGCATTAACTTTGCTAATCTTGGTATCCCATTTGGTTGAAAGCTCTTCAATCTTCTTAGCAGGTGTTGTTGCATTTGCATATACAGGATAACAGAAATCACCATAGTCAATTTCACTAATCATTGGCAGATAAGAAGTAGATTTATGCTTCTCCTCTAACATCATACCGATTGTTTCATCTACTGCACGGTCATCTCTGAACTGTGGGTAATACTGCTCAAGAATCTGATCATGAGGAGTATATCCTTCAACAGGCTCTGTGTACAAATCGTAAGCAAATGCAATCTTCTCAGCTTTTTCCTGATCGAAGCAGCTTGGCATAACAACGATGTTGTCGTTTGGCACTGTCTTGTTGGTAGCATCCTTCTGATCCTGATTGTATGGGAACATTACGAATCCCCAGTCATCTTCCATATCAGCGAAAGCGCTAATCTCATAAACTTCGGCAGTCTGCATAGCAGCTTCACCATCACGGAATGCAGCTTTATACCAATCCCATGCTACGTTTTCTGATGGTTTTGGCTTAATATAACCTTTCTTAATCAGGTCTACACCCCAGTTCATAGCATCTTTGAACTCTTTGGATGTAATTGCATCAACGTATTTACCGTCTTTATCACGGGATACAAATGTTGCATTGTTGTTAGCTGCACACATTGGCAGATAGTATTTTGAGAAACTTGCCATAGCATATTGGTCTGTTTTACCATCACCATCGGTATCCTTTGTAAGTTTCTTACAATACTCTTCGAACTTGTCCCATGTCCACTGATTTTTTTTCTGCAAATCATATGGCTCATCTTCCGGAATACCAGCTTCCTTGAAGAGACGTTTGTTATAGAAAATACCACCACGTGGCTCATTGTCTGGGCTCATACCCCAGATACCATCACCAATGCTCATCAACTCTTTAACGGTTGGATTCCATTTTTCTTCATCGAAATTGAACTCCGGAAGAGTTGACAAATCATACATCAAGCCTTTCATCAAAGGCTCAGAAACAAATTCCTGATACAGATAGTAAATTTCGTATTTTGGACTACTTGCCATAACATCATTTACATAATCTGATTTTGCATCTGTATAGGAATAAACAGAATCACGAGTGATTTTGAAATTGTACTTCTCCTGAATACTCTTCCAGTACTCATTCTGCTTTTTACCAAACTCGTCGGTTCTGTCTGCAAGGGTATCTTTGGAAGTATACCAGTCACCTACCGTGATATCCATGCCACCAAGGTCGCTAAATGTTTTCTTGTTTGAAGAAGATGATGTTTTTGCGCCATCGCCTGATGCACTACCTGCATCATTGGAGGAGCCACCACATCCAGTAAGAGAACCTACTGCAAGAACAACACAAAGACCCATCGCAATCAGCTTCTGCATGCTTGCTTTCATTTTGTTTTGCCTCCTTATTATATAATATATTGCTATACCGGAAAATTCCGGTGATAACCTAAGTCATTGCTGCCCGACGGCACCTGCCAAAACAGGCAGATGCCAAATAGGGCAAATTATTTTTGTTACATCTTGATACCAGACTGGCTCAAACTTTCTACGAAGCCCTTCTGTGCAAATAAATATACAACAATCAAAGGAATAATTACCAACAATGTACCTGTACCAATCATGGCGGATGCATAAGCGGTCGACGCTTTATCAAGACCTGTGGTTGCTTTCACATAAGAGTTCAGCACCTCAGACAAACGAGCCACCTTGTTTGCCAGAATCGAATAGTTTGGAAGGAACATTCCTGAATAAAAACTATCCGTCCACTGCCATACAAAGGAAAACAGGAAACAAGACGTAATCATTGGTTTTGCATCCGGCAGCATAATGCGCACGAATGTTTTAACCTTACCACATCCATCTACATAAGCAGCTTCTTCCAACTCCTTCGGAATACCACGGAAGAACTGACGAAGCATGTAAATGTACAAACCATTTTTCAATCCCATACAACCAAGACACATAAATGCATATGGTGCAAAAGAATCCAGTAAGTTCAGTGGCTGCCCCGTTATCAGGCTGAATATTCCGAGAATATCAAAGTAACGGAAATTCAAGTACAGGGAAGACTGAATGGTTGAAGGTGGAATTACAATTACAAGTACCACCATCGCAAACCAAAGGTTCTTCAATGGGAATTTATATCTTGCAAAACCATATCCTACCAATGTACAGGAAATAATCTGCAAAATACTTACCAAAAGTGAAATCCACAATGTGTTACCAAGTGCAGTCCAGTAATCCATCAAATCTGCGGCAATCTTAAAATTGTCCAGTGTGAAGTGACGTGGAATTACGTTGATTGTCGAATCGTACAAATCACGCTCTTCCATGAAACTGATGGAAATCTTGTTTAACAATGGCTGCAAAATCAAGAAACACAATCCAAACAACAATACAAAACGCACGATTTTGTAAGCAACATTAAATGATACTTTGCGTAACAGATAGCCGTTGGATTTTCTATTACGTTCCCTGAAGGCTTGAAACTTATTCATTTTACTCATAATAATATACCCTCCTAGAAATAATCAACGAAACAATACCCAACGCAACAATTACACATAGGAAATATACCCACGCCATCGCCGACGCTTGACCGTAGTCCATTCGTCCTCCGATACCGATTGCGTCGATGCGCTCCATAACTGTGTTGTCTGTCTTCAAGAAGAAGTCAATTACCGTATATACGATATTTACCAAAATCATCGAGCTCACCATTGGAAGTGTAATCTTCCAAAAACTTTCCCAAGCAGTACATCCCTCGATTTTTGCCGCCTCGAACATACTTGGCGAAATCGTCTGCAAAGCAGAAAGGAAAATGATAATCTGGATACCAGAAGCAATCGCAATATCATACACACTGTTAATAATGTCAAATACATAACTAAACATCTGTGACATCGGACTGGAGTCTGATGTAATCAAAATGCTCTCAAGCACACCGGTAATACTTGTGTTATTATTCGTTGCCTCAATCGCATCTTTCATGTCAGCCAAAAGCGTATTTCCGCTTTCCAGACCAACGATAACACCGGATGAAAGAATAACCGGTAGGAAGAATATCGCACGAACCGCTCCTCTTCCTTTGAAGGACTGATTCAACAGTAACGCAATAAAGAAACTGAAAATCAATGTTGCCGGAACGTTTGTCAGCATTTTTACCAACTCAGAAATGAGGCTTGGTACAAACTTCTCATCTACCAAAAATGCCTGGCGGTAATTTTCAAGTCCCGCCCATGTCATGGACAATCCACCTTCAAGTTCTACCGTACTGAAACTCATTCTTAAGGACTGTACTAACGGCACAACCAAGAACAGGATAAAACCGACGATGAATGGTGCAATAAATAAATAGCCTGCAACCGCATTTTTAAATGCTAATGTCTTTTTCTTTTTATTCTTGCGAGCCATTTATTCTTCACCTCCCTTCACAGCTGCGAAATCTCTGGCCGCAATTTCCTGGCCATTGTATTGATAGTTGCTATAGTTGTAGTTTACAACAACTGCTTTTCCGCCTTCGAAGGTTGTCTTATATACGCCCTCTGCAATTTTTTCATGCTTATCAATTGCTTTATCGTATGTTCCTTCGAATGTTTCATTAAACTTGTTGTACAGACTCAAAGTATCTTTCTTCCAGTCATCGTAGTTACAAGCATAGTATCTTGTGTACTTACCATCCTGTAAAACACTTGTCTTTTCAGCAATGTAAGTGAAGTATAATCCGGCACCGGACTCAGCGGACTTCAGGATATTCTCCTTCTCATCATCTGCCAAGTTAATTGCACCGCCGGAGTAATTTACTAAACCATGCAATGCCATGGTATAGAATGGAACCTGCTCATCAATGATGTTTACGGCACGGGCATCTAAGTTCATGTCTGTAACGAAGTCTGCATAAGGTACTGCATACTGGTTACCACTTGTAATCATAACCTTGTTTCCGCCCTGTTTCAGTGACTGCAATTTCTTAACCTGAAGATTCAAAGCTGCTTCACGCGATACTCTGTCTTTTGGATTGTAGTCACCGGCAAGTGTATTACCGATATCTTCCATACCGATATTCTTGCTGCCATAACCGTTTACTTTCTCTACATAAGTATCAACCGAATCCATTGCATACGACGGTTTTACTAAGTAATAGCTGTCGTAATTGTGGTAATCCGTGTAATCATCATTTGCCTGATAAGTAATTGGATCCCAGTTGTAAAGCTCACACTCTTCACGGCTGACAAACTTCGCTGCATTTCTTGTGGAACTGAATCCGTCAAACCATTTGTCTTTGTATACATAGTTAAATGTACCATTCAGATAAAGCTGCATACCATTTGTCTTATCTGCATAAGCAGTCAAATCTTCCAAATCTGAAGAACTTCCCAAACGTCCTACTGTTTTTACTTTAGCAGCAGATGTCTGTTTCACACCGGTATTAAACCATCCGGTATACTTCGCATTGATATTACCAATGCCGGCTTTCTGCAAATCTTCCAAAATTGATTTGGCCTGTGTGTAAGAAGTCAATGACTGAGAGCGGACAACCGGATAACCAAGGATATGCTCGGTATCATCTACGGCACCAATCATCTCAACAGCCAATGCCTGTTTATCACTGTCAACTTTACCAAGACTTGGATATTTCTTCTGAAGATATCCGCGGTACTCTTTTGCTAAATCCGAATAATCGGTTTTATCAGAGAAAATGTATCTCTGGGAAAGTGTTTCATTTGGCAGCCCGTCTTCATAAACACGAACGGTTGTATCCGATTTTGTGGATACATCCATGTTTTCGCCGTGAATCAGACTGTAAATGAATGTACCATAGTTATATCCATTGTTCTTTCCGGAAATATCCGCCTGAACGGTTGCGTAAGAACTTCCCTCTTCGGCTACACAAAGGAATGAACTCTGGGTAGTCTCATTTGCAATGGCAAGCAATGGGAAATTGGATTTTGTCTCATCGACAATCGTTGTTCGTGCCTGACCATAATCCCAGCCGTAAACATCACTCTGATATCTCTGCTGTCCGGTCTTACCATTGTTGAAGTTAATTTTTCCACCGGTTCCTTCCGGAACAATCATGTAACCTTTTTCATCAACATTCGATGCTCCCATATATGGAAGAACCTGAAGTTTAACAATCGGATAATCTTCGTTGTAGGAGATTTCCTTCATCGGTACTTTTACAACCAGCTGGTTATCTTCCAATACATAGTGAACACTAATATCAAAAATTGGTTTTCCTTCGTTACGGGATACTTTGTAATTGCCCATATCTTTTGTACGGTCCTCCAAAGTATATCCTGCTTCTACGAATTTGTCTTCCAACTGCTGGAGACGGGAATCGGTAACCGACTCATCCAAATAATAAATCGGCTCATCCTTCAAGTCAGGGAAAAGTTTTTCACCTTTTGTCAACAGCTGTTTGTCGGTAGAATCATCCGACTTACTAAGTTCCTCATAGTTATAATAAACATAACTTCTGAGTGCTGACTTCTGTGCCGATCTTGACATCTTATCCAAATACTTCTTCATTCTGGACTCTTTGATTGCGACCGGACAAGTGTAGGTTTTTTCAAAATCACCTACGGAATAACTTACTTTAATTTCGTTATCGTTTACTTTCTCGATTTTATAAAACTTATTGTCCCGAATACACTGAGAGTAGTTATCAATCTCTTTCTTCGTATCCGTACTGTTGGAGTAAGTAAGGTTCAAAGTTGAGCTTAACACATCTTTGTAATGTCCATCGGCATTTGCATACTTCTCTACATCCTCAGCAGTCGGATTGGAGCGATATACCTTTCCTGTTGCCTTGTCTGTAACCTCAAGTTGTGTGGAAGAACCACTCACTGAGAGTTTCAATGAATCATTTTCAATTACTACATCTCCGCTGTTATCATACTCATAAGTTTTCATCTCTTTGGTCCCCTCATCGGAATCACCGCAGGCACTAAGAGCGAAACATGCCATAACTGTAATCAGGAGCAAATACAACTTGTTTTTCATTCTGTCATTTCCTCCTTTCATCAATACATTCGGAAAATGGTTTCTTTGTAAATCGAATAGAAATAGGAGAAACCATCACTAATCAAACTGAAGAACAGTACAAGCAAAAATACGATAATCAACATACCTACCGCTGAGAAAATCAAAGATAAAAATGCTTTACCCAGCATGAAGTCATGAATCATCATTACAGATGCGATAATCAGCAATCCACACCAAATCATGGAGAAGTTGCTGAACACAGTGTAAAATGCACCCTCTTCTTCAGTAACAACGTTACTCATAGGAATCAGTATCAACTGAATAATTACATATGGTGTCATTGCATAAGCGGTACCCATCCATATATCTTTTAATGTACCTTTACCATCAAACAAGGTGGTAAGACACCAGTTTGCAACAACATACACAATAAATGGTACAAGGAATGTTGCAATCTCTAAAATCAGGTTTACATTATCCCAGTTTACCGGATTAAACACGAAACTGGTTGCACCTAATTTAATCAGGTTTGTCAAAAGGACCAGAATAACAATTGTATTGGCTGCCGCCATAGACCCTCTCTTTTCATGTGTCAAATCCCAAAAACCATCAAAAGGTCTTACGATACAATGAAGGGCATAACGCAGAGAATCGCGGTAACGAATCCATGCATCTTTATTGGTCAGTCTTTCTTTTATTTTCATCCTTTTTCAACCTCCCTTCTGGCTTTCTTCACAAATCCAACACCAAATCCAAGGAGAATGAGGATTGCAATAATAATCAAGATCGTACCAATGTTCTCCTCAAACCAAACCTCTCGGTAAAGCTTAAATGCTTTAGAATAATTCTTGGCATCAAGTTTTAATTCAAAGTAATCCATTGCCTCTTTATAGTTCTTCTCACGAAGAAGTGCACGGCCGATTCCAATATATGCCTGGTCGTAGTTACCATTATGCTTCAGAACTTTACGCCAGATATTAGCGGATTCATCATAATTACCCTTCTTGTACTCAGCCAGACCATCGTTAATCATTTTACCATAATCAGTCAAAGTGAACTGGGTAATCGTTCCTAACTTCTGATCTGTAACCAAGAGGGAATCACCAAGGTCTTCAATTGCCGAAGGATTCATAAACAATCCGGCTTTATAACCATGTCCGCCAAAGGCATACAGCATATTCCCCTGGAAATCATAAGCAAAGATACGGCCTTTTGTATTATCCAGTGCATAATAAACATCATTTGACAAGCAGCAGATATCTACAAACTTGGAAGGTCCTTTCATCTCGCCTTTTTCGGTGTAACGCAAATCACCATATGGATCATTGTAACCGTTACGTACCAAAATGTCAGTTCCCTTTGCATTCAGCTTACGAACTGTCTCTTATACACATCTCCGAGCCCACGAGACACTCGCTAATCTCG
>ENA-OYYD01000504-OYYD01000504.1-human-gut-metagenome-genome-assembly--contig:-NODE-504-length-11519-cov-12.593859_pt1 | contig 11519 bp, 10 predicted proteins | sample MGYA00244062_ERZ653446 | MGnify/ENA primary metagenome ERZ653446 (study PRJEB26926, sample SAMN06165031) | human gut metagenome | biome: ENVO:00009003; feature: ENVO:2100002; material: ENVO:00002003...
TCCTTATTGACAGTTATATATCCAAACATTTCTCTTCTCCATGCTCTTATGTACAAGTATATATTGAGATACTAGCTGCGTCTCACGAACTGCTCCCGGCACTTCGGACAGGTAATACAGATCTTGCCATGTCCTCTTGGCACCCTGACCTCCTGCTTGCACATAGGGCACTTGAAGAACTTGTACTGCTTCCTCTGTGCAAAACGCTTTTTCCTGCGCTCTGCCTTTACGGTCCACTCATACCTGGCATTTAAAAACTTCTGATTCTCTGCATAGCGCTTGTTTATATTCCTCGAAAAAACGCGAAAATACATATGTATCATCAGTCCTATTGCCAGTATATCAAGTATCGCCGACCTTGTAAATATTGAAACCAAAAGTAATATCATTACTACCCATGACTCAGCCCTTGCAAGCTCGTCCATCCCGTTTCTTCCATTCATAAATCTTATAAATTTTTCTCTCATATTACCGCCTCGCCCTATATTTTCATTATAGCCAGATTCTTACCTCATACAGTGTCCACGCTATGAATTTGAGGTTTTAAATCGTTCTTTACATTATTAAGATAATATTGAAGATAAAAACCGTCAATAGACCTATCGTCTTTTAAGAAACATTTTATATTTCGTTTATTAAAGTTGGTAAAAGGGCTTGATTTTTGGAAAAATGCTTGGTATATTAAATAAATATGCAGGACAGGTGATCGCGGCTGCAGGTGTCGAAAGACCGCAGGTGAGGAAAGTCCGGGCTTCATAGGGCAGGATGCCGGTTAACGGCCGGTGGAGGAAACTCTAAGGACAGTGCAACAGAAATATACCGCCACTTTTGTGGTAAGGGTGGAATGGCAGTGTAAGAGACTACCGCCTCACTGGTAACAGGGAGGGCACATGTAAACCCCATCCGAAGCAAGACCGAAACAAAGCTTTGACGTGGCCCGCCAGCTTTAGGTAGGTTGCTTGAGGCGTCTGGCAACAGGCGTCCTAGATAGATGATCACTCAACGACATAACCCGGCTTATCGTCCTGCGTATTTTAATAATTTAAAGCCTATTGGCGTTTCGTAAAATAACTTATCAGTAACGTGCGCCGCAAGGTGCACCATTAAAAATGCAACTGAGATTTCTCAGTTGCATTTTGTTATTAGTTTTAAACATTAAAGCAGCTTCCTCCTACAAACTCACGAAGCAGTGAATTGTTTGGTATGCCGTCAGCCGGCATCGGAAGAAAGTAGTCTAAGAGCTTAAGCAGCCTCTTTGCCTCGAGATACTCCGGGCAGTCTCTTTCTATGCCAAAAAGCAACGGCTCCGCATACACCTTGAGTACCGCAAGCTCATACACAAGTGCAGAGTTGAACATCACATCCGCCTGTTCCTGGAAAGGAAAGATATTCTCCCTTTCACCCTTTCTGACAGACGGCCACATAGCGATGGTCTCCATGGCATTGGTACCCCGTGTACGTGCATCACGCACAATCCGGCGTATAAGTCTTTCATCTGTGGTGGAAAGAGGATTGTGCTCGTCAATATTGAGCTGTGTAAGCGCTGAGATATAGATTTTGAACTTGTGCTCAGGCGGGATAAGCTGTGAAAGCCTGTCATTTAGGCCATGGATTCCTTCTATGACAAGTATATCATCAGCTCCCAGCGTCAGCTTTCTTCCGCGGTACTCTCTCTTTCCTGTCTTGAAATTGAAGGAAGGCATATCAACAGCCTCTCCTTTAAGAAGCCTGTTCATATCCTCATTGAACAGCTTTATATCAATAGATTCAAGGCACTCAAAATCAAAGCTTCCGTCCGGATTCTTCGGGCAAAACTCCCTGTCCACATAGTAGTCATCCAGACTTAACGGATGTGGCTTTCTGCCCTTTGCGATAAGCTGGATTGACAGTCTGTTGGCAAACGATGTCTTGCCTGATGATGACGGGCCTGCTATCATGACAAATTTCTTTTTGTCATCAGAAGCGATCTGCGCTGCAAGATTTCCTATCTTCTGCTCCATCAGTGCCTCCTGAAGTAGCATGATTTCCTGTCCCCTGCCTGCTGCAATCGCATCATTTAGTGAGCCTATTGTGCCTATTCCAAGCATCTTGCTCCATTCCCTGGAATCATCCAGCGTGTGAAACAGCTTATTTGATGTCACAAGCGGCTCAACACTCCTGCTGTTGGCACCCGGAAAAAGAAGCACAAAGCCACTCTCATACGGCACTATATCAAAGTATTTGAGCATGCCTGTCGAGGGTGCCATAAATCCGTAGAAATAATCCACCACCCCATCCAGCTCATAGAGATTGACTCTGGAGCTTCTCCTGTAGTGCAATAACCTCTCCTTATCATGCTGCCCTTTTTCCTTGAAAAGCTGCTCCGCATACTGTGTTTTTGCACTGTGCTTGGTAATTGGGAGGTCTTTTTCCACAAATGAGTACATGCTGCACACTATCCTGTCGATATCATGCCCTGTCACGCTTTGCACACTGTTTTCGCTGCTTCCTTGGTTATCAGAACTATGCTTTTCCTGTTGGCTGTCCGCACACTCCACTGCTTTCTCAAGCTGACAATAATAGCCTTCTCCGAGCGAATGCATCACATGAAGCTGTGTCATGCTGCCATATACATCGTATATAGCCCTCTGCAAAAGCAGCACAACACTTCTTCTGTATGTACGCCTGCCATCCCTGTCAGCTGTCGTCACGAAGCTAAGCTCACAGTCACTTTTTATTTTCTTATTCAGTTCACGAAGCCTGCCGTTTACAATTCCAAGGATTATGTCATCCTCATAATAATCCTTGAATCTGTCTGCTACGGCTTCTAAAGTATCACTTTCTGATGCTGTCACTGCCATGACCTGTCCGTCCGGCAAGGTCACCTTCACACTATATTCCTGCATTTCTTATTGCCCCCATAGTCGAATATGCTGCCTCATTGTATGCCATCATCTCGTTTATCTGCTCGATTCTGTCCATGATGGAATCACTCATCTCCTGTGTCCTTAGCTGCTGCATGATGGCAGCCAGCTTGTGGTGTTCCCTGACAAGAAACTTCCGAAGCACCGGATTACCGTTTTTGATAAGTACAGGTCCGTACAGATCGCATACAGTAACCGTCGTCTCGTCCATATTGTCCCATGCGGAATTGTCCGCACACGGCACACATCTGAACATCGGATAGTATTTTCCGTCCTCCAAAATCATATCCTCATCAACTATCTTATAGCCTGTGTTCCTTACATATTCACGGACTTTGCTCACTTCCGACTGTGGCTGCAGAATCAGCTCCTTTGCCGACCTGCACACCGTCTCCCCTGCGGTTAAAATGTGAATAACAAGCTCTCCTCCCATTCCTGCTATGACAATAGAGTCAACCTCTCCGTCGTGTATCGCTTCAAGCCCATTGGAAAGCCTTGTGGTAATCTTCTCTGTCAGACCGTTTGCCCTTATATGCTCATTGGCGCGCTCAAGCGGTCCCTTATTTATATCAACAGCAATTGCCTTCGGTATTATATTACCCTGCACCAGGGCAATAGGCACATAGCCATGGTCGGTTCCCACATCACACAGCGTGTAGCCGGCCGTGACCATTGATGCCACTGCCTTCATTCTTCTGGATAGCCTAATCATCTTACTCTAAGTAGTCCTTAAGCTTTCTACTTCTGCTAGGATGACGAAGCTTTCTCAGCGCCTTTGCCTCAATCTGGCGGATACGCTCACGAGTGACGTTGAACTCCTTACCTACCTCTTCAAGGGTTCTGGCTCTGCCGTCCTCTAAGCCAAAGCGGAGTGTGAGTACCTTCTGCTCTCTCTCTGTAAGAGTGCCAAGCACCTCCTCAAGCTGCTCCTTAAGAAGTGTGAATGCTGCCGCATCTGCAGGAACCGGTACATTATCATCCTTGATGAAATCACCAAGATGTGAATCCTCCTCCTCACCGATCGGAGTCTCAAGCGAAACAGGCTCCTGCGATATCTTGAGTATCTCACGCACACGCTCTACCGGCATGCTCATCTCCTTGGCAATTTCCTCCGGTGAAGGCTCTCTTCCAAGCTCCTGAAGGAGCTGCCTTGACACACGGATGAGCTTGTTGATCGTCTCAACCATATGCACAGGAATACGGATTGTTCTGGCCTGATCGGCTATGGCTCTTGTGATAGCCTGGCGAATCCACCATGTGGCATATGTAGAGAATTTGTAGCCCTTCTTGTAGTCGAACTTCTCAACTGCCTTGATGAGGCCCAGGTTTCCCTCCTGAATCAGGTCAAGGAAAAGCATTCCTCTTCCCACATATCTCTTTGCGATGCTGACAACAAGACGCAGGTTTGCTTCTGCAAGACGCTTTTTGGCATCTGCTCCCTTGTCCACATCCCTCTGCAGTGTCTTTATCTCTTCCCTTATCTCAGCCTTTTCCTCTTCCGATGCACCATCAAGGCGGCCCTTTAGTACATTGATCTTCTCGATTGCTACCGCTCCGTCCTCCATATTCTGGGCGAGCTCAATCTCCTCATCTGCTGAGAGAAGAGGTACCTTACCGATTTCCTTAAGATACATACGGACAGGATCCTCGACGCTGACTCCCTCCGGTACTGAGAGATCAATCTTTTCAACCTCTACCTCATCCTCTTCATCGAGTATGATATCATCATCCACGTCATCATCATTGCTGATTTTAAGCACGTCTATGCCGTTTTGCTCGAGATAATCTATTACCATCTCAAACTTCTCCGGATCCAGATTTAAGTCCTTGAAAAAATCTGCAATTTCCTGGTATTCGAGCATATTCTTTTTCTTTTTTCCAAGCTCAAGAATCTCAATAAGCTTCTGCTGGAATTTCAGTCTCTGCTCCTGCTCCTGCGCCATGTCTTTTTGTTCCTTTTTCTTTGCCATTTTATTTTCCTCTTTATTCTGGTATTTTTTGCAATTCTTCGAGTGCACGCTTATCCTCAATAATCCTCATCATGCCCTCCATATCTGTAGGTGCCAGATGCTTTGAGCGGTAGTCTATGCTGTTTTGCTTGATACGGACAACGGTTTCCCTGAGTGCGGTTGCCTTGTCATTTTTGCCCTCCACCTGATGGATTGTGGCATTGAAAAGCCCTGCCACCTCCCGCTGTTCGTCCTCATCGGTAAACATGCTTACTATCCTGGCCGGATTTACTGTATGCGTGGTCTCGTACTGTGAAAAAACCTCCTTAGCCACCTTGTGGTACAGCTCTTCGGTAAAGTCATCTGCACTGATACGCCCCTTTATCCTGTCAAAAAGTGAATTGTCCTCTATGAGCCATGTGAGGAGAAGCTTCTGCGACTGCTTCATGCCATCCTCCTTTTTATTTTTCTCATTGATTCCACTTTTAAGCTTTGTCTGGGGCTTTACGATACCACCCTTCATTGCCATACTATTTACGAGCTTTCTTAAGTCGTCGTATGGTATGCTGTACTCTCTGGACACTGCCTGCGTATAGTTTGTCCGCTCAAGCTCCTCGGTAAAACCAAGCAGCTTCTTTGCGATTTCATTATAAAATGCGGTTTTTGACTCGGGATCGTCCATATCATAGCCTGCCTGCATGATCCGTATCTGAAACATAAAGCTGTTTTCAGCCTTTTTGATACGCTCCTCATACTCCTGTGCGCCAAGCGCCTTGATAAACTCATCCGGGTCCTTGTACGGCCGCATGTTAATGACCTTTGTTGTGATGCCTACCTCCTTGAGTATCGGAATCGCACGCAGCGCTGCCTTTACCCCGGCGCCATCACTGTCATATGTCAGATACACCTCATTGGTGTATCTCTTTAATAGTGAGGCATGTCCGCTCGTGAGCGCCGTGCCAAGCGACGCCACCGCATTGTCAAAGCCTGCCTGATGCAGTGCTATGACATCCATGTAGCCCTCACACAAAAGGAGCTGGTTTTTCCTCGTGCTCCTTGCTATATTAAGTCCGTAAAGATTACGGCTCTTATCAAATATCTTTGTCTCCGGAGAGTTTAAATACTTTGGCTCTCCGTCACCCATCACCCTGCCTCCAAAGCCTATGACGCGGTTGTGCACATCCATAATCGGAAACATCGCACGATTCCAGAACTTATCGTGCCCGCCTCTGACCTCATCTATCGTCACAAGACCTGTCTCCTTAAGTATCTCATCATCATAGCCCTTGCTGCGCAGATACTTGTACAGATCATCACTGTACTGGTCCGAGTAACCAAGCCCGAACTTCTGCATTGTCTCATCGGACAGCTCTCTCTTTTTGAAATACTCATGCGCCCTTTGTCCTCTCGGTCCACGAAGCAACATATAAAAATACTTTGCAGCCTCTTTATTTATCTCAAGCAGCTGTGTGCGCCTGTCTGCTTCTCTCCTTTGTGCTGAGGTCATCTCCTGCTTGGGAAGCTCAATTCCCACACGGTCTGCAAGCTCCTGCATGGCCTCCGGGAAGGTGAAGTTCTCATACTGCATGAGAAATGTAAATACATTGCCTCCGGCTCCACAGCCGAAGCAATAGTACATCTGCTTATTCGGTGAGACGGAAAAGGATCCTGTCTTTTCGTTATGGAATGGGCATAATCCAAAATAGGTACTTCCCTTTTTCTGAAGGTGCACGTAGCTTCCTATGACATCGACTATGTCATTTCGCGAACGTACCTCCTCTATAAGCTCGTCAGAGTAGTACGGCATTTTATCATCCCCTTACTGTTCATCTTTGTTGTCATTTGTGTCGCCCGGCGAGCGCGTCTGCAGTGCGGCACTTAGCTCTTACAACCGGCTAACGCTACGCTGCTAAGAGCCTGTACGAATTATCAATATCCGTCGATTTCCCAGGCTACCGGCACGAAATACTCGTGAAACTTCGTGGTGGCATACTGGTCTGTCATGCCTGATATATAGTCGCATATGATGCGCCCCTTGTCATCACCCTGACCTAGCATGGCGAGGTATTTCTGCGGCAGCTCCTCTATATGCTCCATATAATAGAAGTAAAGCTGCTTGAGCATCGCCTTGGCCTTTTTCTCCTCGCTTTTTGCGACTGGATTGTTATAGAGGTTTGCGAACATGAATTTACGCAAATCCTGCATTGCCTGCGCGGACTCTTCTGACATGCATATATCGTCCTTTCCCATGCTGTTTGTGATGATATTGTGCACCATATGATTGAGCCTGGCCTTGGTGCTGTGTCCAAGCGTGTTTCTTATCTCAAGCGGTATATCATCCTCGCACAGAAGCTGTGCGCGGATTGCATCATCAAAGTCTGAATTTATGTAGGCTATCTTGTCTGAAAGCCTGACTATTTTGCCCTCTAAGGTGTGTGGCATGAGCGAGGTCTGGTGATTTAGCATACCATCTCTGACCTCCCAGGTCAGATTGAGTCCTGCCCCGTCCTTTTCGAGCTTCTCCACTATGCGCACACTCTGCTCATTATGCTTAAAGCCACCCTCGTATATCTCATTGAGGATGCGCTCACCCGCATGTCCAAACGGTGTATGCCCCAGGTCGTGTCCCAGCGCTATAGCCTCCACCAGATCCTCATTCAGTCTCAGTGCCTTGGCTATTGTCCTGGCATTCTGCGACACCTCAAGTGTATGCGACATACGTGTGCGGTAATGGTCGCCCTTTGGTGTAAGAAACACCTGTGTCTTATTTTTCAGACGCCTGAATGCCTTGCTATGCAGTATCCGGTCCCTGTCCCGCTGAAAAACAGGCCTGATATCGCACTGCGGCTCATCATAGTCCCTGCCTCTTGAGTTGATGCTCAGGCATGCGAACGGACTAAGTATTTCCTGCTCACGTTTTTCTATCTGCTCGCGAATAGTCATTTATCTGCCTCCTCGCTGTCACAGTCGTTATGTTCTGCTGCTATTCACACACAAATGTAACAAATAGCGTTACATTCCACTAATTATGCTCTACACTAGTTATTATTCGACGTGATTTTTAAAAATCCTTTTTTTATTTCTTTTTACTTTAATTTTCTTTCGGCAAAAATTAAATGCTATATCAATTACCGCCAAGCACATGGCGCAGCATCTGAAGCTGTCCGCCTGTGATTTCATTATCGTAGCTGCCATAGTAAAATTTATCGTCTTTTGCCAGTATGCAGCCCACCCAGGTGCCCACATGACTGTCACTCTCTATGGCATCCTTCATGGATTTGTAGCCCTCTATTGTAAAATAGGCATCATAGTCCTTGAAGTCTGCCGGGTTTATTTTCACTGCGCCAAAGGTATCCTCAAGACTTTTTATGAAATCCTCATCGCACTCCGTATAGCCTGTGACATCCTTGCTGTAGCGCGACTCTGACTGCCACTCCTCATCCCACATAAGAAAAACGCTGCAGTCCTTCCATGAATTGCTTTTTTCAACTACAGACAGCTTCTTGTATGAATTTGATGCGTTGCCCGACATCTGTAAATATGTATCGTCACCGTTCCTATTCATGTATAAGAGGTTTGATGCTGCAAGCTCATAGTACCTGCTGCTATAGTCCTGATCCTTGTATACAACATAGCCAAGCGGGCTGCCAGTCCCTGCATAATCAAGCTCTATGGTTATCGGAATATACACCTGACTGTCATAAACCATAGGCCCAAGCCTGTCATCATTTGTGATACAGCTTGCGACCTTTTCATACTCAGCCGGCTCGTTTGAAGGCGACATGAAATATGTGTAAACAACAATAATTGCAATGACAACGGCCGGCACAATGACTATTACAGCTTTTATGGTTTTCCTTCGAACCCTGCGTCTGTGAATGCGCACTTTCCTGTCTGCATGTTCATCGCAATACCTGTATTTCACCAGTCTGTATACAACGAAAAGCTCCATCACAAGCAAAAGCACAGCAAAGGTCATCATACAGCCGGCCTGCCACATCACCTTGTGATTGACAAATTTCTTGTCTATAAACCTAAGCGGTATGAGTATTATCGTCCAAAAAAGCGTATTCCCAAACATATACCGTGCATATATTTTTCTGCTTTTTATCACGGTAAGCGGAAAAATTGAAACAATCACTGTCAGCATGAGCACAATTGCAAAAAAATATCCCCATATCTCTGACAGGGTTGAGCCGTACAGTGCCTTAAAATACTGCGCCGGACCAAGCTTTTTGATATTGCCCCAGCCTGAGTATTTTGCAATAAAGAGCACTACCGTGCCGATAAACCATGTCAGTATATAGATGCCCATGTAGCATGCCATATTTTTCCTTGCAAAGCTGCCATATCTCATAACGGAATATGACACAAGCACCCCTGCAAGCACCGGAAATCCCCCCACTCTGCCAATCAAAAGATTTACATACTCCATAACAGCAAAGGACAAAACAAACACACATATTACATTAATATAAGATAGATTCAATCTCTTCACGCTGCAATCCCATCTCCAATATAATAATCAAATTCCTGTGACAGCTGTACCCCCTCAGTGTGGCAGGCAACGGTTACAGACCATTAATAACCAATAGGCTTTCAAAATTATCTGCACAAAATAAAATAGGAAGCCGTTCACCGACTTCCCTGTTAATGCAGGAGATGGGACTTGAACCCACACGATATTGCTACCACAGGCACCTGAAGCCTGCGCGTCTGCCAATTCCGCCACTCCTGCGAACAAGCATTATTCTACCAAAAAGTTTAGAAGAATGCAAGCATAAATTTAAAAAACTATACGAAATTGAAAATGTCAACATTTAATGCGAAAGTTTTTTCATGTTTTTTCACATTTAGCAATATGCACATATTAAAGCAATTCTATTTGTGCATATTGTATAGTTATATGTTTCTAATGGGTGTTGGTGCCGGATCCGGCTCTTGATATGCTGTTATGTGTATTTAAAAATAGGCGCACGAATACCGCCGCCTTCTTAGATGTTCTTTTAGGCTGCGATTTTCTTTAATTCATCATTGTATAATTTTTCTGCCGATTGATACTCGAATAGGCGGCGCGGGTAATTATTGATCCACTCCGCTATATTATCTATATCGCCTTGCGTTTTATCGTCAAAATTTACGCCTTTTGGAATGTGGCGGCGTACTAATTTGTTTTGGTTCTCGTTGCTGCCACGTTCCCAACTACTATATGGGTGGCAATAATAAACCTTTGTTCTATTCTTTTTATTTCTCTTTGATCTTTCCATTCCTTGCCAATCTGCAAACTCTGATCCATTATCTACCGTTATTGTTTTAAAAATCTTTCTGAACGCTGCCCCTGTTTTCCTCTCTAATCTGTCTAATGCCTTTACGACTGCTGCCGCCGTATGTTCTTTAAGTAAAAAAATAATCTCTTTGCGTGTTTTTCTTTCTGTTAAAACCAATAAGGATTTTTTAGACACTCCCCGCGCGCCTACTACGGTATCCATTTCCCAATGTCCGAAGGTTTCCCTTGTGTCTATTTCTTCCGGTCTATTTTCGATGCTTTCCCCTTTGGTTGCCCTCTTTTGTGTCGTTTTTCTTTTATGTTTCTTTTCCCCCTTGCGCTTTTCCGGCAGGTTTTTTAATGTCAAGTTGTAAAATATGCCCTTATCTATATAACTATATAAAGTTGTTACGCATACTGTAAAATCTATTCCTTCCTCTTTTACTTTTGCCAATGCAGCCGCCGGGCTGTACCCTTCATTTATTATTATTTCTTCGATGCGATCCGCAAATTCTTTTTCGTTTCCTATTTTTAAATCTGCGCCTTTTGCCGATAAAACACCGTTCATGTATTCCTGCGCAATATCCGGGCTATATCTTATTTCTGTTGTCAAATCAGAGTTTAACGCCTCGAATTGTCCGCGTTTTAACTCTCTGTATATTGTGCTTATATGAAAATGCAGTATTTCCGCTATTTCTTTAGGTGTATGCCCGGCTTTCCTCAATACTTCTATTTTTAATCTATCGTTAAATGATATATGTTTAAAACTTCTCATGCGTGCCTCCTTAATGCGCGGCGAAGGGCGGCGGGTATAATCTACCTGCCGCCCTTAAAAGCTGTCTTGTTTCATTTGTCGTTATCAATAAGCGCATTTATATATTCATTCACGCTTTGCCCTGCTGCTGCCGCTTTCTTTTTTATTTCCTCTTTCCTGCCTTTGGGTACCGTTAAATTTATTCTATCGTACTTTTCTTTTATATACTCGTTTTGGTAGGATATTTGGTTAAATTCTCCGCTTTTTCCTTTCATCGTTTTTTACCTCTTGAAATTCTTCTATCTTCCTGCTATGATAATAAAAACACTTGGGGGCAGGTGGCAGGAATTGTTTCGGTTTTCTGCCCCCTCGTGCTAACCCTTTGTATCTTCGCCCTACTTATTATTAAGTAGGGCTTTTACTTTTTCTTTTGCATCTTCTAAACTCTCGCTTTCTTCTAAGATTGCTAAAATCTTTCTTGTTTGGTTTTCCTCTGCCGTCTGTTTTAAAAGTTCTGCTAAATTCATTTCTTCGTTATCCATTTCTTATTGCTCCTTCCTGCTGTTCCCTTGCTACAATTATATTATATAGCATATTGCGTAATATGTCAATACATATTACGCAATATCTGTCTCTTATACACATCT
>ENA-OYYD01000506-OYYD01000506.1-human-gut-metagenome-genome-assembly--contig:-NODE-506-length-11473-cov-4.847434_pt1 | contig 11473 bp, 7 predicted proteins | sample MGYA00244062_ERZ653446 | MGnify/ENA primary metagenome ERZ653446 (study PRJEB26926, sample SAMN06165031) | human gut metagenome | biome: ENVO:00009003; feature: ENVO:2100002; material: ENVO:00002003...
AGCGTCAGATGTGTATAAGAGACAGGCGTCAGATGTGTATAAGAGACAGCCTTCCAGAGGATGCTCGAAGGAATGGACGTGCGGGTGGCGATCCTTACCGGAGCATCCAAAGCACGCGAACGGCGGGAAGCCCTCGCCGGAATTGCCGACGGCTCGATCGACCTGCTGATCGGCACGCACGCCCTGATCGAAGACCGGGTGCAGTTCGCCAACCTGGGGTTCGTGGTGATCGACGAGCAGCACCGCTTCGGCGTGGAGCAGCGCGCCCGGCTCTGGACCAAAAACGAGCAGCCGCCGCACATCCTCGTGATGACCGCCACGCCGATTCCCCGCACGCTGCAATTCTCGCTCATGGGGTCGCGCGACCTCTCCGTCATCTCGACGCCGCCGCCCAACCGACAGCCGATCATTACCGAGTCGCATCTCTTTTCGGAGGAGATTATCCGCGACGCTGTCAATGCCGAGCTGGATCGGGGTGGACAGGTCTATTTCGTCCACAACCGGGTGGAGGATCTGATGACGCTTCAGGGTATGGTTACTCGGCTCTGCCCCCGGGCGCGGGTGGGAATCGGCCACGGCAAGATGCCGGCCGAACAGCTCGAAAAGCTGATTATGGATTTTATCTACGGGGAGTTCGACGTGTTGATTTCGACCACGATCGTCGAAAACGGCATCGACATTCCCAACGCCAATACGATCATCGTCAATAATGCCCAGAATTTCGGCTTGAGCGATCTTCATCAGTTGCGCGGACGTGTGGGACGCGGCAGCCAGCGGGGGTATTGCTACCTGCTTTCGCCCGGCGACGAGCTGCTGACTCCGGATGCCCGGCGGCGCCTGCGGGCCATCGAGGAGTTCTCAGATCTGGGTTCGGGATTCAATATCGCCATGCAGGATCTCGACATTCGGGGCGCCGGCAATCTGTTGGGCGCCGAGCAGAGCGGCTTTATCGCCGACATCGGTTTCGAAACCTACCAGAAGATCATGCAGGAGGCGATCGCCGAACTCCGCTCGGAGGGACTCGAGATGCCCGGCATGAGCGATGCCGAGCAGGGCGTGGTCGATAAGATGAGCTATATTTCGGATAGCGTGATCGAGATCGACGTCGAGGCCGAGCTGCCCGACTCCTACGTGCAGCAGCCCGCCGAGAAACTGCGCTTGTACCGGGAGCTGGATACGGCCCGCAACGAGGAGATGCTCAAGAGTTTCGAGGCCAAGATGATCGACCGCTTCGGTCCGTTGCCCCGGCCCGCTGCCGAGCTGCTCAATGTGGTCCGCCTGCGGTGGGAGGCCGTGCGGCTGGGTATGGAGCGCGTGAAGGTCAAAAACGGCTTGATGATCGTCCATTTCGTAGGCGACGACGATTCTCCTTACTACAAGAGCGATACGTTCATGGAGCTTTTGCGCAAAGTGACGCAGCGCCCCGACCGATTTGTTCTCAAGCAACACAATAATCGCCTGGCGATGACCGTTAGGGGGATTAAGGATGTCGCAGCGGGATACGAGGTGCTTAAATCTTTGTAGAAAGAGCTGGGGAGTATAATCATAATGTTTTGATGTATGGACTTGCCCGAACGCGACCGATATGCCTCGTCTTTTTCCCGAAGTTCCTCCCTCGGGAGAAGGCCGGAGGACGGCATAACGCTCCGCAGGGTTGTGGGGTGCCGCCGAAATCGGTAAGAGAACGGTCGTGGTAACCGAAAAGTATATAACTGCTATAAAAACTGAATCCGGACGGTTGTGAACGATTCGTGCCGCAGTGAACTTGGAGAACGGCCGTGCCGGACGGAAAGAACGAAGCAAAAAATTCAACGATGAACCTGACGATCGACATGGGTAACACGCGGGTCAAGTACGCTGTATTTGACGGCGGTACCGTCGTTTCCGACGGATGTTCGGAAGAGTTCGACGAGGCGGTGATAGATCGGATTCTTGCTGCTCATCCCGGTATTACGCAGGCTATTGTTGCGACTACGCGCGGTCCGGTCGATGACACCGTCGCGCTGGTGCGTCGCCGCATCGGGCGCTGTCTGCGGCTCTCTCCGCAACTTCCTCTTCCCATTCGTAACGGTTACACTACGCCCGAAACTCTTGGGGAGGACCGTCTTGCGGCTGCCGTCGGCGCTGCGTCGCTCTACCCGGGCCGCAATCTGTTGATCGTGGATTTCGGGACGGCCATTACCATCGATCAGGTTTCTGCCGACGGGGTTTTCCGGGGCGGTAATATTTCTCCCGGCGTACAGATGCGCTTCCGGGCCTTGCACGATTATACGGCGGCGCTTCCCCTGTGTGAATCCTGTGAGGACCAGACGCTTTTGGGGCGTTCGACCGTCGAGGCGATCCGGCAGGGCGTGATGAACGGCATCGCCTTCGAAATCGAGGGGTATATCGCCCGGCTGTTTCCGGAAATCGATGCGTTGTCGATAATTTTTACCGGCGGGGATGCAAAATTCTTTGTTAAACGAATTAAAAATACGATATTTGCACATTGTGATTTGGTCTTTCTGGGGCTGAACCGAATTTTAGAGTATAATGCAAGTGAAGAAAGCCGTCGTTAAACTGTGCCTCGCGCTGGCTGTCGTGATGCCGGGCATGGCATGGGGACAAACCAGCAGTATCAACGCTTTTTCGCCGTATTCGATGTACGGTCTGGGTGAGCTGCGGACCCCGGGAACGCTTCAGACACGTTCGATGGGCGGTGTCGGCGTCGGTATGCGTAATGCGGCTGCTGTCAATTTGCTCAATCCGGCGGCTTACAGTGCCGTGCGCCCCAAGTCGTTCCTTTTCGATTTCGGTCTTGAAGGGCAATGCTTTTACAATTCCCAGAAATATTACGGGCAGACGCTCAATACAAGTTATTATACGGTCAATTTCCACGACATTGCGTTTCAGTTGCCGATTGCCAAGCATTTGGGGTTGGGCTTCAGCCTGACGCCTTACAGCAGCGTCGGTTACCGGATGAAACAGGAGGTGGACGACGATGAAATCTGGGGTAATATCGGCCGCGTGCAGTACCAGTGGGACGGCGACGGCGACGTGACGGAGGTGAAGCTCGGCTTGGGCTGGGAGATCTTCCGCGGATTCTCGATCGGAATAGCTGCCCAGTACTATTGGGGCGACATTCAGCGGATTTATAAAACCGCTATTTTGGAGAATATAACCGGAGGAGGTCTTATCGCAGACGCGACGGGAACCGAAACCTACAGCGTTTCCCGTTTTAAGGGACAGTTCGGCGTACAGTGGTCCCCGATCAGCAACCGTCGGCGTATTCTGACGATCGGTGCGACCTACGATATCGGCGGCGACTTGAATCCGAATGTGACGACGAAGGTGCAGACCGGCGATATTTTCAATACGGTCGCTATGGATATGGGAAATCGTCTGGGGCTCAAGCTGCCCCAGCAGGTTGCCGTAGGTATTTATTACAACACGCCTAAAATAGCTGTGGGGGCGGATTACGTCTATCAGGACTGGCGAAGCGGCAATTCTCGGTTGGTCGAGAAATCCGCAGCCGGTTTCGATGTGGCTTACCGGAACACGAATACGGTTAAACTCGGGGTCGAATACACCCCCAATAAAGCGGATGTACGCAGCGCATTGAAACGCTGGTCCTACCGGGCCGGAGTTCGTTATGGTACCTATAACCAGACTTTCGGCGGAGTGGATGTCAATGAATACGCCGTGACGCTGGGCGTCGGTATTCCCCTGACGGTGTTGGGCGGCATATTGGGTGCGTCGTCGGTCGATCTGGGTGTCGAAGTCGGCGGACGCGGCAGTTTCAAGGCGATCAACGAACAGGTGAGTCTGGTTAAACAGACCTATTGCAAATTTTCGCTGGGTGTGACATTGTTCGGTGATTATTGGTTCGTTCGTCCGAAATACGATTAAACCACACATAAAAAATAAATTATAAAGAAGAATATGAATCGCATGAAAATTTTGCTGTCGGCAGTATTGGTGTTCGCTGCGACAGCTTCGATCGCCCAGGATTTCAGTGACCCTCGGTACGCTCCGTGGGGAGATACGCCCGAACAGCGTAAGCAAAACATTCTGACGAGCAACCTGCTGAAGGAAGCTGTCGATACCCGCGATTACGACGCAGCCGCTGTTTATTTCCGTACGCTTGCACAGGAGGCTCCTTCGGCTTTCGAAGCGACCTTTATTCGGGGGGCACAGGTTTATTCGAACAAGGTGCAACGCGCACAAGACCTGAATGAGAAAAAAGCTCTGCTCGATTCGCTGATGATGATTTACGACCTGCGTGTACAGTATTTTCCTTCCAGTCCCAATTACGGTACGGCTTATGTCCTTGACCGTAAAGCTCGTGAATACCTGACTTTCAATCCTTCCGACCGGGAAGGCGTGCGCAAGTTGTATAAGGAGGCGATCGAAGCCGGTTTGCAGAGCGGTTATGCTGCGCTGCCGGATGTCGCATTGGTATATTTCAGCAATTTGTGCGATGATTATAAGATGGGCGAGGTCTATCCGGATGCCGTTTTGGATGAGTACGCTCGTCTGGCCCCGATTTTCGAGAGTGATGCTCCTGGAGTAAAGGAGGCGAAAACACAGTTCGATACTTGTTTTGCGGGTAGCGGTGCTGCCGATTGCGAGAACCTGGAGAAGATGTTCCGTCCGCGTATCGAAGCGGCTCCGGAGGATATGGAGTTGCTCAAGCAGACGGTTTCGCTGATGTCCCGTTCGCAGTGCAGTTCCGAATTTTTCCTTCAGATCGCCGAAAAATATTATGCGATGGAACCTTCTGCCCAGACGGCCATGATGCTGGCTCAAGGATTTCAAGAGCGGGGCGACTTCGCCAAATCGACTACTTACCTGCGTGAGGCGATTGCTGCCGAACAAGACGCCGTTCAGAAAGAATTGCTTCTGGTGCGTTTGAGTATGACCGAACTGGCAGCCAAGAATCCTACGGCGGCTGCAGTTGCGGCTAATGAGGCCAAGGCGCTGAATCCCAATAACGGTATGGCTTATTTCGCCCTGGCGCAGGCTTATGCGGCTTCGGCTGCATCCTGCTCCGGACTGGAGGGTCAGGCTATTTTCTGGGTCGCTTACGATACGATGACGCAGGCAGCCAACCTGCTTGCCAACGACGCCGATGCCGGCAATTTCGCTCAGACGGCGCGTGATGCGGCAGCAAACTACCGTCGCGGATTCCCGACTGCCGAGGAATGCTTCTTCAACGAATTGATGGAGGGTGCACGTTATACGATTACCTGCGGTCCGGCCCGCGGTATCGTGACGACCGTACGCCCCCGGTAGCGACATAGTTTGTACGAACGATGCTCCGAAGCATTCAACGATATGCACAGGTAGCACTTCTCATCGCGGGAAGTGCTATCTTGCTATATTCGTGCGACAAGGAGTCGGTGGCCGAAGAGCCTAACGATGAGGCTTTGATGACCGAGTACAGCGAGCATTTGACGATGACCAATACGGAGAACGGCCGGAAATCCTATGTTTTTACGGCTCCTTTGGTGGAAGGTTACTCTTTGGCAAAAGAGCCTTATCAGGAATTTCGCAAGGGCGTGGATATCGTGACATATCAGAAGGACAGTACCGGAGCGGTCGATGCTACGCTAACGGCTAACTATGCGATTCATTACGGGAATCGGAAATTATGGGAAGCCAAAGGAAATGTCGTAGTGAAAAAATCCAACGGACAGGAGCTCTACACCCAGCAGTTGTTCTGGAACGAGAAAACGCGCCGGATCTGGTCTAACGTCGATTCCAAGATCGTGGAAGAGAGCGGAAATTCCTACATCGTCGAAGGATTCGAGTCGGACGATCAGTTGAAAGACTGGAAATTTCGCCGAATCAAAGGGCGTATGTGGGTCAATATCGAGCCGACACGGGACGCGGATTCTACGTCGGTGAAACCCGTTGCGGACAATGTTTCCGCTGCGAAGGAGGCAGTTTCCGAACAGCCTGTCAAACCGGCCCGGCCGATACGGGGGAACGACCGGAAAATTCAACTGACTCCCGTAGAAAGTAACGATCGTTCCTTATGATAACTTCGGTGTTTATAATTCTGCTGATGTTGTTGCTTTCGGCTTTTTTTTCGGGGATGGAGATCGCTTTTACGAGCAAGAACCGCCTGAAACTGGAGATCGACCGGAAGCAGAGTCGGCTGTTCAATTTCATCGCCGACATTTTTGCCCGTCACCCCGGGCAGTACATCACGACGATCCTGGTCGGGAATAATATCGCCCTGGTTATCTATTCGCTCTATATGTCGCTGTTGTTGCGCTCGCTCGCGGCGGCAGTGGGTTGGACGGAGATCGCTCGCGGCGGGTCCGTCGTTCTGGAAACGGCGGTTTCGACAATCATCATCATCTTCGTCGCCGAATTTCTCCCGAAATCCGTTTTCCGGAACAGCCCGAATTTTTATTACCGCCTGTTTGCTCCTGCGATCTATTTCTTTTATCTGCTGCTTTTTCCGATCGCCAAGCTGACGACCTGGATTTCCCAGGGGATTTTGTGGCTGATGGGGCGTAAGCCGAAGGTTGCGATGATGGAGCCCATTTTCGACCGGACCGATCTGGCCAGCTTGTTCGAATCGGGGAAGCCGGAGGCGCAGCATGAACCGGATAATGAGATCAAACTCTTTCAGAATGCCCTGGATTTTGCCGATTTGCGCGTGAGGGATTGCATGGTTCCCCGTATCGATATGGAGGCGGTCGATATCGATGATACCTCGATCAAAGCGCTTACGGCGCGTTTTGTCGAGAGTAAGTATTCCCGTATTTTCGTCTGGAAAGAGAGTGTCGATAATATCGTCGGCTATGTCAATTCGAAGTCGCTGTTCCGGCATCCGACGTCGATCGATGAGGTGCTGATGGAGGTGCAATACGTCCCGGAGACGATGCCGTTGCAAGCACTCATGCAGCGGCTCATCCGTCATAAGAGCAATATTGCGGTCGTGATCGACGAGTTCGGCGGTACGGCCGGTATTATCTCTTTGGAGGATGTTCTGGAGCAGATTTTCGGCGAAATCGAAGACGAGCACGATGTGCCCGACCTTACGGAGAAACAGGTCGGCGATTCGGAATTTGTCCTTTCGTGCCGATTGGAAGTGGAATATCTCAATGAAAAATACGGGCTTGCCATACCCGAGAGTGACGAGTACGAAACGCTGGCCGGGTATATCATTTTCCGGTATGAAGGGCTGCCGGCGGCCGGAGAAACCGTGCGTTTCGAGCATCTTGAGATCAAGATTCTGCGCAGGACCCGTTCCCGGTTGGAGTTGGCGCGCGTGAAACGGTTGTAGTTTACGGGATATTTTCGACCGGTGAAGGGCAAGTGCGTTTTTTCGATATGCCGGATGCGGAAAATGACGAAAGAATTTGGTCGTTTATCATGGTTTTCAGAATATATTTATTATCTTTGAACACTCATTTTGAAACAATAAATTAAAATAGTTTATATGGCAAGTTTAAACACGTTACGGACCAGATTCGGTGTGGTTTTGTCGATTATCATCGCGTTTGCACTGCTGGCATTCATTCTCTCGCTTAAAACGGATATGGGACTTTCGGGTAACGACCCCAAGGTCGGTGTGATCGACGGTTCGAAGATCAGATATTCGGAATATATTGAGGTATACAACAACCTGAAAGACCAGAGCAACATCTCCGAAAGTAATGAAGAGCAGATGGATCAGTTGGCTGAAATGGCTTGGCAGACTCTGATTGCCAACCACGTGTACTTGCCCGGTTTCGAGAAGATGGGAATCTCGGTGACCGATGCCGAGCGTGAGGGACTTATCAGCGGCGAGTATTATTCCGGGACGATGGCTGCGGCTTTCACCGACCCCCGTACAGGACAGTACAGTGTGGAGGGTGTGAGTGATTTTATCGCCCAGGCAACCGGAAATCCCCAGATGCAATATATGTGGGGGGCTTTGGTCGGACAGGCTATGCGGGAGCGCGAAATCAATAAGTATAACGGCTTGGTCAAAGGCGGTGTATATGTCAATCGGCTGGAAGCGGAAGAAGGCGTCGATGCGCAGAATAAGACTTTCAGCGGTTCTTGGGTCGGCAAGCGTTATCACGATATGCCTGATTCTCTGTTCTCGGTTTCCGATTCCGAAATCAAGGCTTATTACAATAGCCATAAGGCCCGTTATGAGCAGAAACCTTCGCGCACGCTCTCTTATGTGGTGTTCGAAGTGGCTCCGAGTGCAGAGGATATGGCGACTTTGGAGAAGACCGTTCGGGAAGTCGGCGATGAATTTGCCGCGTCGGACGATCCGAAAGCATTTGCCAAGAATAACCGTTTCGGTAAAATTACAGACAATTATCGGTCGGTTGCCCAGCTTCTGGACGATGAGGCCGAAGCGCTGGCCAACGGCAAGCAGTATGGTCCCGTCCTGAAGAACGATACCTGGACGATGACCCGTGTCGTTGAAACTTTGAACGCTCCGGATTCCGTGGGCGTCCGCCATATTGTACTCACCTACGACCAACGCGACCTGGCCGACAGTCTGATGACGGCTTTGCGGCAAGGTGCGGATTTCGCACAGGCGGCTCGTACCCATTCGCTCTATATGCAGGATGCCGGAAATGGAGGCGATGCGGGCGTGATGCCTTTCTCTGCATTCCCGGACGAGCTTTCGGGACTTCTTTCGACGGCTAAGCAGGGGGATATTCTCCGTGTCGAAGTGGGTGACGTTATTCAGATTTTACAGGTTTATCGTCTGGACAAACCTTCGAAGCACATGCGCCTTGCGACGATCACTTATCCTGTTGAGGCTTCGTCGGCGACCCGTCGCAATGTGCATAGTCAGGCAAGTCTTTTCTCTGTCGAGGGCAAGGGTTCTGTCGATGCGTTCAACGAGGCAGCGAATAAGGGAAACCTCACTCCTCGTGAAGCGAAACTCACGCAGGGTGACCGTCTGCTGCAGGGACTGGCTGATTCGCGTGAATTGGTGCGCTGGGCATACGATGCCAAGGTGGGCGCGATTTCCGAGATTTTCCCTGTGGGTGATGACTATGTGGTCGCAGTGGTAACTGAGATCGACAATGAGGATTATACGCCGATCGAGAAAGTAGCGAACAATATTCGCCAGACGCTTATAACCGATAAGAAGTTTGAAAAGATCGTCAGCGAAATGAAGGGTTCGACTATCGAAGAGGTCGCCCAAAACCTTGGTACCGAAGTCGTTCCTTTCGAAGATGTCCGTTACGGATCGTTCTTTATCCGTAACATGGGTGTCGAGCCTCGTGTGATCGGAGCGATTACCGCAACGGAGCAGACGAATACGCTGTCCGAGCCGGTCAGGGGAAATGTAGGTGCTTATGTTTTCGTGGTGACGGATATTCAGGAGGCGGAAACTCCGCAGAGTATCGAAGCTGAAAAGGTACGTGCCGAGGCGTCGTCGCAGGGGATGATTCAGCGTCGTCTGTTCGATTTCCTGGAGCAGATGTCGAATGTGGAGGACTTGCGCGGCAAGTATTTTTAACCGTTACCGGTAGATTTTTTCCGGAATAGTTCCGGCCGAAAAAGAGGGATGTAGCTTATACATTCCTCTTTTTTATTGTCGTTATTGCGATGGCATAGGGGGATGACTTCTCTTCTTAAAAGCGATAAGAGCCGGTTTCCTGACTTCTCTTTTGTGAGGTGCTCGGAGTGGTAGTCCGGCCAATCCGCCGTTCTCTTTTTCCGCATCTTCGAAATGTCCGTGATTTTATCGTATATTCCGGAAGTCTTCGGGGCTGGGGGAGGAGAACGACGGCCTCGGCAGTCGAGGTTTTTGCCGGATAGGTGTTTGCGGTATGAAATCGGCTGTTTTCGAGAGCCGGGGGGGGGAGGATATTCGCTGTCTGTCTAACGGGAAATATGGCCTACAAACATAATTTGTAGGGTTTGTGGAAATGGCACTGTGACAGCATGTATTCGGTCGTTGTTTGAGATCCGCCGCTGTATTTGCGCGGACTCTGGATGTGAGGCCGGCGATGGAATTATGAAGGTCGATGGCAAAGTTCTTTTTCGGTCGGCCGGTTCGCTTCCCCCCCCCATTAAAAAGCCCCGCATCAAAAGATGCGGGGCTTTGATAATAACAGAGGAGTGATCCGGATTATTTCTGCTCGTCGAGCAGGATCTCCATGATCTTGATCGCTGCGGTCGCAATCGGGGTACCGGGGCCGAAGATGGCGGCGGCACCGTCACGATACAGCTCATCGTAATCCTGTGCCGGGATCACACCGCCGACGATGACGATGATATCCTCGCGGCCCAGTTTCTTGAGTTCGGCGATGATCTGCGGAACGAGCGTCAGGTGGCCGGCGGCCAGCGACGATACGCCCACTACGTGAACATCGTTCTCGACAGCTTGTTTGGCTGCCTCCTCGGGAGTCTGGAACAACGGACCCATATCGACATCGAAGCCGATGTCGGCGTAACCGGTCGCAACGACTTTGGCGCCACGATCGTGTCCGTCCTGACCGAGTTTGGCGATCATGATGCGCGGCTGGCGGCCCTCCTTCTTCGCGAATTTGGCAACCAGTTCCTTCGCGTGTTCGAATGCGGGATCTGATTTCACTTCTGAACTATATACACCTGAAATGGAACGAATAACTGCTTTGTAACGTCCTACGACCACCTCGCAGGCATCCGAAATCTCGCCCAGCGAAGCGCGTACCTTGGCGGCCTCGATAGCGAGTTCCAGCAGGTTGCCCTTGCCGGTCTTGACGCATTCGGTGATGGCCTCGAGCGCCTTCTTCACGGCTGCTTCGTCGCGGTTTGCACGCAACTCCTTCAGACGTTTGATCTGGCTCTCGCGTACGGCCGTGTTGTCCACAGCCAGAATATCGATCGGAGCTTCGTGATCCAGACGGTATTCGTTTACGCCGATGATCTTCTCGATGCCCGAGTCGATGCGGGCCTGCTTGCGGGCTGCCGCCTCCTCGATACGCATCTTCGGAATACCGGTTTCGATGGCCTTGGCCATACCGCCCAGCTTCTCGACCTCCTCGATACGCTCCCAGGCCTTGTGGGCGATCTCGTTGGTGAGGGTTTCGATGTAGTAGGAACCCGCCCAGGGATCTACTTCGCGGCAGATGTTGGTTTCCTCCTGGATGTAGATCTGGGTGTTACGGGCGATACGTGCCGAGAAGTCCGTCGGCAAGGCGATCGCCTCGTCCAGTGCGTTGGTGTGCAGCGACTGGGTGTGGCCCAGAGCGGCTCCCATCGCCTCGATAGCCGTACGGGCTACGTTGTTGAACGGATCCTGCTCGGTGAGTGACCAGCCCGAGGTCTGGCTATGCGTACGCAGCGCCAACGATTTCGGGTTCTTGGGGTTGAATTTTTTGACGATCTTCGCCCAGAGCATACGTGCCGCACGCATTTTGGCGATCTCCATGAAGTGATTCATGCCGATCGCCCAGAAGAACGACAGACGGGGTGCGAAAGCTGTCTCTTATACACATCTCCGAGCCCACGAGACACTCGCTAATCTCGT
>ENA-OYYD01000512-OYYD01000512.1-human-gut-metagenome-genome-assembly--contig:-NODE-512-length-11430-cov-4.446418_pt1 | contig 11430 bp, 8 predicted proteins | sample MGYA00244062_ERZ653446 | MGnify/ENA primary metagenome ERZ653446 (study PRJEB26926, sample SAMN06165031) | human gut metagenome | biome: ENVO:00009003; feature: ENVO:2100002; material: ENVO:00002003...
CGTCAGATGTGTATAAGAGACAGGTAATAAATTATGTCCCCAAGGTAAAACTGCGACAGCTTGTCGCAGTTTTGAATCGCAAGTTTTATATCTTTCATAAAAACGCTTCATATCCCATAGATTACGAGGAGACAATCCCATATTCGGAAACTGTTCTTTCAAATCCACCGATAATCGTTTAACTACGCCACTACCATATCCACTCTCTAAGTTTCTATCAAAGAGTAACTTCCCGATATTCCAATATACAGAATTGACGGTAGTGTTTACTTGCCGGGCAATGGTGGCACGAGCAGTCTGAATCTCAGAAACCGCCTGCTGCAATATTTGAGCGTACTCGCTATCGTTTATAATTATTTCTTTTGTCATATCATGAATCCTTTCAATGCTAATCTATTATATTTTCTTCAAAAACGGTAAAGTTCCACACCTCACCAACGAAGAGTTGCTTTATTTCTGATAACATCTCTGTTAGCCGTAACGGCTCACGAGGTATGAATACTCTCTTTTACCGAGTGGTACAATCAAATGGTCGAAATCAATATTACCCTCTTCGGTACGCTTGACAATCCCCCACATTGTGACATTCATCGACTCCAAAAGTGAATTGAAAGCTTTGAGCTGAACTTCCGAGTCATAATTTCCGGCAATAAACAACACATCCACCTCGTGAACTTTCACTTGCTCTCGAAGCCACGTCATAAATAGAGAATGTTCACCTTTACGGTCATATTCAAAAAACATCTGCCCTAAATGCCAATCTGCGGTATGGATTATTTTCATGGCTAATTCTTAATGTGATATTTATCCTCTCGCTTCTTGAAAGCATCAACTCCACCCTCTAATATCTCACAGACATGCTCTCTTATTCCTTGTTTATATAGGATTGCAGTCTCTTTGCTATTTGTAAATGTATTCTCTAATGATCCATTTACATATTCGAATCTATATTTCCTGTTTTCAGATCCATTTTCTCCTGTTTGATTTGCAACGATTATATTTTCAGCATCTGTATTTACAACTAAATTAGCATTATGAGAAACCATAATAATTTGCCTTTTACGTTTACATTGTTTAATGTAATCGTTTAGATCCTGATAAACAGTTCTGTTATCCAAATTATCTTCCGGTTGATCAATTAAAATTGGACAGTCCGCCTGACTGAGACTTAAATACAACTGTAATATTACGATCCCCTTTTTGCCTTCTGACATTGTATGAATACTATCTGAGCCTTTCTTTATATCGTATTCTATAGCAAAACAGTTTTTGAGAATGGCAAGCAAAAACTCCTTGGTAGTTTTACCTTGTTTGAAATTTAAAAATCGTTCGTCTTCTTTTATTGCAAATTGAACTAATTTGGCAATTTTCTCACAATGGTTTTCTTTTCTGTACTCATACTCATTAGTATTAAATATGTCAGCTCCAAATTGATTACTCAGATAGCTTTTCATATTTATTATATCGCTAATTGAATTAACAAACACAGTATTATTAAATACGGTCTTAGCCCGTATATCCAATTTAGTCGTTTCTATACTCCACTTATCTGCAATAGCAGCATTCAGTAAGTCCGATAGGTTATAATACGAATTTTCTATTGCTTTACTATTTGTTACAAAGTTTAGATTCGCAATGCTTTCTCTGAATTGTTTTATCTGTTGATCCTTCTCTGCTATTGTTGTGAGCCGTTTTTCTTCTTCCTTTTTTAACTGCTCTAATTTTACAACTTCAGTTTGTATTGCATTTTTCTCCATTAATGGTTTCAATGCATCCGTATTCGCCGTAATATTTGCTGTTATAGCATCAATCAATTCGATATTTTTTTGAATTTTTTCTTTTATTTGCGCAGATGAAGATGTTATTATTTCAGCAAGTGACTTATTTAGTAGGTCCTTAAAACCTGTAAATACTCCATTAACAGCTTCATTTTCACTTGTAAATCTAATTGCGCTGCATATATCATTATTTATTTGATTAATAATGTAGTTCTCTAAACGACTATACTCTTCGTTTGTTTGTTCTAATGCTTTCTTTTTTACTTCTTGTGTTTGATTATCAGCTATTAGTTTATCATATAGCGTTTTTTCCTCAGGAGTCCAGCCTGCATTTTTAGTTAATTCGTTTATTTCTCCTATAATCCTGTCAATCTCATTCTCAATAGCTTTCTTATCTCCCAATTTAGTTCTCTCTTCTTTTGCAGTATTTAGTTGGGTATCTAATTTACCCCATTCAGTTATGGCAGATTCGATATTAGAGATTGCTTCTGTGATTATATTATTCGATTCTTCAAAAATAGCTTTAATACGTTCATCTTGCTTTATTAGATTCTCTATAAATTCGTTCAAAGAACGATAAGTCGTATTTTTATATTCCTGATTTCGAACAAGATTTTCTATATGCAATTGCGGTAAAAATTCTATTATACGAGCATCATCTTTTGTTCTCTTTCGGGTAGGATCATCTTTATAATATATCTCTATTGATGTATTTTTAATTACTTGTTCATAGTTCTTTATGTCTGTTTTATTGCCCATTTCTGAAGCTATCAAGTGAAGTAACAATGATTTTCCAGATGATTTACCTCCAATAATAGCATTGAGTCCACTGCTCAAACCAATCTCCTCACATGGAAATTTATCTTGCCCGGAAGTATCTACAAATTTAATTTTCTCAATGATATTATAGCCCTTCTTATCATCTGGATGGTCAATCTGAATTTTTACTCGATCTTCAGGCTCGCATATAATCTGTTTCAAACCGTCAAAGGTAGTGTCTGCTTTAATCCATGTATCGCAATAATAATTAGTCGATTGAATAATATCACCATTCTCATTGGTGTTTGCAGTATCTAAAAAAGAAAAATCATGAATATCTCCAGAATGGAGAAGCTTTTTATTTCCATATTCATTAAGCCATTTTTGGCAATTCAAGAAAGTTTCTCTTTGAGTCGCTGATAAAAAGGCATTAACTCTATTGTAAAGGTCTTCTTTTAACGGCTTTAGTTGATTGTTTTTTTCTAAATTAGACCATTCTTTATAGCCCAAAAATGTAAATGTTTTATTCTTCCATGTCTCACAATTTAACAACTCAAAAACTTTAGCCGTCGGTGGAACTAAATCGCTAAATCCCTTTTGTAAATCATTGCCTCCTTCAGTTGTAAGATTATCAACAGATAACATTTTTGTTTTATGTTTATCTATAGAAGATATTGGAATTTGTGAAATAAATTCCTCTCGAATCTTCTTTATTTCCTCTTTTAAATTATCTTCATCAATATCAAAAAGGATATGTAAATTGATCTTTTGCAGTTTATTCTCGTTGCCACTTCCAAAGGTATCAATTCTAAACTCCAATATGGGAAAAATTTTATCAATATTAGAAAGCCTCCCCTTTTGTCGATACTCCATTACTTTTTCATATCCATCGATGAAATAATAGTCTGTAATGCCAATAACCTTTACATCTTTGGGTAATCGTTCAAGTGCATCTATAAATTTATCAAACGAACCAGTTCCGCCATAGTTTTGATAAATAGAATATGGCGTATGTATGTGCAAATCCCATTTACGCCACTCAGAGCCTTTATTGTATTTATGTTCCATCTTATCAGACATTTAAAAGGTTAATTTCGGTAATCCATGTACTATCTCCACCGTCTCCATGCTTAACGAAATAACAGAAAGCAATAAATCCAGAATATAGTGGGGATTATTGTGCTCCGTTGCCCAATCGTTGGGATTGTTGGTGATGCCGCTATCTTTATGGGTAGTGATGGCATAACGCTCCATGATCCATTCGATGGCACTTTTGCCATTTACTACGTATTCATAAGCTGTGGACGGTATATTTTCAATCGTTATCTGGCTGTTGTATATAATTTTGCTTTTATCTGTTTTGGAGGGAAAGCGCATCTTTTCAACTTGATAATTGATTGTCTCCATCTCGCCTGATTGCATTGCTTTTTCTATTTCGCTCTGCGGAATGGTATTATAGGTCACAATGACTCCAGTTGCCGAAGGACGGTTCTCATAGTTCAAATGCAATTCCGCTAAGGTTCTTCCTGCTTTGCTGAAACTCCAAAAATCACGGGCTTCATCCACTAATGGAATACGGGGCAACATCTTTTTAAGGTCGGCGGCAAAGGCGGTACGATATTCCGTGCTGTGCAGAATGCCGTAAACATAGTAAAAAAGATCTTCTTTGCCCACATGTGGACCGTAGGCTTTGCGACAACGTTCTAAAATGAAATCGGAGATGGCATCACGACGAATATAATTATTCTGAATGGTATCCTCGGCATCATCAAACAAAGTTTTACTCTCAATTTTACGTTCCTCATAGTGATACATTGGGAAACATTGAACTCCAGCCTCAAGAAAATTCAAGTCAACAATCGTTTCAGACATTAACACTGTATGACTTTTATTTCCACCTAATCCAGATACACATATTATCTTGTTTTTTACTCCTGAATAAGGAAATAGCCTCTTATTCATATAAAGCATTGCATTAAAATCCTTGTCGAAATACAAATTGTTCTTACAGAATGGTCTGTAAAAACCTATTGTAAAATTTTCAGGATAATATTTATGCATCTTCCCTTTTTGTAGGTCTTCTTTTTGATTCCTATTCCAACTAAATTTTGTTGGATCTAAATTAATATATGAATCTATTGAAATGTTTTCACTTTTGTTTTTAGCTAGATGAAATGATGATACTTGTTCATTATAAAAATGAATCATCTTTTCCACTGTCAACATTGATTGTTTTTTAGAAAAATTATAAACCCAAGCGTCTCTTCCTGTGGCTAATCCCAATGAGTAAGTGGTAAACACTGATTTGGTGCTTAAATCAAATTTCTTTTCAGGAGCAAGCGGAATGAAATTTTCAAAAGCATCATTGCGCTGATTAAGCCAATCGCCATGTTTATTGGGGCTCAACTGTTGCCATTCTATATGTTCAATCGAACCGAATTTCCGGAGAATAGCCAATTTATCTTCACGACTCAGGTAATCGCCGATGTCGTGATAATATATTGTAGCAGGAGTTTCATCTGCTTTGGTTTTTTTTACAAGTAACGTTATAGCAATCGGTGTGCGAGAACCTGAACCGAAAATTTTACCACCTTCTCGTCTGGATAATTCACCGCTGGTGCGCTGATTTCCCCGCAAATTAAACACATAAATGGTAGAAAAATCCTTTTCCAAACATTTACGGAAACTATCCATGCCATTTCCATCTATCCAAGCTCCATTTGAGACAAAAGCTATAATACCACCGTTTTTCGGATCGAGACGGTCTGTGCTCCAGCGGAAAGCTTTTATGTAACTATCATAAAGAGCTTTAACCGATGTAGCACTGCTTCCTTTCGCATAAGTACTCGCAATTTTTGCATCCAACTTTGCATAACTTTGATTTTGTGCATTGTCGTTAGCCGACTTCTGCCCAATAGAGTATGGCGGATTACCCATAATAACACGCAGAGGAGCTTTCTTTTGCTCGATGACACGTTCCGAGTTTTGAGGGAACATTTCAGAAAATAGCTTCTCGCTTGCATCGCTTTCGCCCAATTGGAAAGTATCAGTGAGGCATATACCGTTGAACTCCTTGTATTCTGATTGGCCTTTCATTAGGTCGTGGAATGTATTTTCAATGTTTACGGCTGCAATATAGTATGCCAGCAATACAAGTTCGTTCGCATGTATTTCCTTGCTGTATTTATGTTCCAAGTCTTCGGTAGAGATTAATCCGCTTTGAAGTAATCGGGTGATGAAAGTTCCTGTTCCTGTAAAGGGATCAAGAATATGTATATTTTCATCTGATAAAGATCGGTTGAACTCTTTCCGCAATACCGCATCCACCGAATGAATGATGAAATCGACTACCTCTACCGGAGTGTAAACAATACCTAGTCTCTCAACCATCTTCGGGAAAGCGGTTTTGAAAAACTTATCGTAGAGTTCAATGATTACCTTTTGCTTTCCTTCTGCATTGTCTATTTTATCCGCACGGGTACGGACCGAATCATAAAACTTTTCCAGTATTTCGGTATCTTTATTCACAACATCACTCTCGAGCAAATCCAGAATGGCTTGCATGGATTGAGAAATCGGATTGTTCTTTACGAACGAATATCCATCGAAAAGAGCTTCAAAAACCGGCTGGGTAATAATATGCTGTGAAAGCATCTCTATTGCTTCATCGTCAGTGATGAACGGATTTATGTTTTTATGCAATCCGTCCATAAACTGCTCAAAAGCCCAGCGATGTTCTTTATCGTGTTCAATCAATCGTTTGATGCGTTCGATATTGCGTTCTGCAATTTCTGCTACATCCTTTGCCCATTGTTCCCAATAGCGTTTATCGCCTACTTTCTGAACCATTCGGGCAAAAAGGATACTTTGCAATTGCTCGAACTGAATGGTCAGTTGCCGATTTAATTCGGAGCCTTTTTCTGAAGAATATTCTTCCTTATTACTGCTACCGGTATAATCGGGGCGACCTACGACAATCTGTTCGGGCTTCTTTCGGTTCAGTTCCAGTTTATTGACTGTGGCATTAAAACGGTCATCGTGAGCACGCAAGGCATTCAATACCGTCCAGACTACCGCATAACGAGCATTGTCGTTCAATGCTTTTTCTGGAGCAACATCGGCAGGCACTACCACCGGAATAATGATATATCCGTATTTCTTTCCCGGCGATTTTCGCATTACACGTCCTACCGATTGGACGACATCGACTTGCGAATTTCGTGCCGACAAAAACAAAACCGCATCAAGAGATGGAACGTCTACTCCTTCACTCAAACAGCGAACATTCGTCAATACACGGCACTCCTTTTCATCCTCAGGCACACTTTTAAGCCACGACAGTTTTTCTTGGCGTATAGTAGCCGCCATTGTTCCGTCAATATGATCGGAGGCGACAGCTACAATCTTATCTTTTTGCTCTTCGGATAACTCCGAATAATAAGATTCCAGAGTTGAATTAAACGTATTTGTTATCTTTTTGGAAGCCTGTATATTCGGGCAGAAAGCTACCGCACGCTTCATAGGTTCAGGATCACTGTCTTTTATGATACCGGCATCCCCTAAAATCTGTTTGGAAAGCGCATTGATACAACCTATCAGCTTTGATACATCATCCGATGATATTTCATTCTCAGGATTAGCTACCATTTTCTGAACGGCAACAGGCATATCATTTTCACTGACAGTCAAGATCAGTACTTTATAATCAGACAGCATTCCTTTATTGACAGCTTCGCCAAATCCGATACGATAAATTTCTCCGCCATAAATACGCTCATCATCCATAGAACAGAGAATGGCATCCCCTTGTGCGGCTTTGGATTTGCTGTCATCGCTATACAGGCGAGGTGTTGCGGTCATATACAATCTTTTCTTTGCTTCTATAAAATCATTGTTATGAACCTTAACAAAGGCAGACTCATCTTCTTTTGCCAATGTAACGCCGGTGGTTCTGTGGGCTTCATCGCAAACAATTAAATCAAATATAGCTTTATCTCCAATTTCCTGCTTGTAGGCTTTCTGCGCTTTTGCAATAACCTCGATGGATTGATAAGTAGAGAAGACAACAGTCATTCCACAATCGTTTTGCGAATTGCTTTTGAGTTGGCAGATAATAGATTCGACATCGGTTGAAGCAGGTAAAGCCAAATCCACCGTGCTGTATCCATCCAGATCTTCGCTTTTGGTTTTCTGCTTTGAAACTTCAGCATCCGAACAAATACATATTGCTTTTATCGGTTCGTCGGCTTCAGCATACCACTCCTCTAATGTTTGCCCGAGTAAAGCGATAGACGGCACTAAAAATAGGATAAATCCCTTCCCATTTGTTTCATTTTCTGCAATTCTTAGCGATGTAAATGTTTTGCCTGTTCCGCAAGCCATGATTAGCTTTCCCCTGTCATTATCCTTAAAATAATGATGAGCTTCAGTTAATGCCGTTTTTTGATGAGGGAAAAGTTCTTTCTTGACCAATCGGGATGCTTCACCCGATAATCCTTCTTCCAACTTACACCAATCGACAGGAGCACTTTCCAGATGGAATAAACCGATACGGGAAACTGCCGGTTGCTGGTTACGGATGGCCTCTTCGGCATTGATACCCCAATTATTGGTAGTAGAAATCCAAAGACGATGAGCAAAGGTAGAAGTATTGCCCGATTCATCCGTAAAACTTCTGCTCGATGTGGAAAGAAACGAATCCACCGCAGGTTTATCTATTGTTGCATTTTCTGCATAACACTTACATTGAATAGCCCAATAATCCCCATTATGCGTATAAGCAACCAAATCTACTCCGGTATCCTTACCACCAAAATCCTTACGAAATGGAAATTCGTTCCAAAGCCAAACCTTTGAAAAAAAAGTAGCATATTTAGGGTCGGTCTGCAAGTATGCTTGCATTAATTTCTCAAACTTATCTCCTTTATCTCTCTCTGAGAAAGCATATTTGCGGAATTTATCAAGTATATTTTTGAATGTCATAAATTATTTGCTTTTATTTATCAATTCACGTCTATCAACATTCAGGAGAATCGCTATCTTATCAAGAACCTCCAATGATGGCTGTATCTTGTTAGAACACCATTTAGAAACAGTAGAAGGGTCTTTACTTAACTGCTCGGATAACCATTTCCCTGTCTTTCCTTGTTCTACAAGAACTACTTTAAGCCGGTTGATTTGATTTTGTTTCATAATACTTCATATTGGTATTTACTGCAAATATATTGAAAAAGAAGATTAGTAGCATTATTATCAAAAACAATTATTTCACACCCTTATCCAATTTTTTACAATCGCCCGACTTCGGAGGGCGATTGCTCCCTGCAAGGGCAAGGTGCGGCGAGTAACTTGCTGCCTTTTGAGTTACTCAAAAGACACCTTGCTGCTTTCGTTTGAAAGCAAAAATCCGCCTTTACGACGGATTAATAAGTTAGCAGATTTGCAATCGGCACAGTATATCCAATGAATACACTGTACCGATTACACAGCTATGAATTAGCAGAAGTAAAGATTATAACTTCTTCCACAATTCAAAACTCTCATCGTAATGGTCGAGATGTTGCCGGGCTATATTCTCTAAAAATCCCGATACGCTCATCTTACGTTCTCCGAATCTGCGGACAATCCGGTCAATCCGGTCACGGGTGTCACGACTGACAAATACGGGCTGTCGGTCGATTATCTTAGGAGCGGTCATAAACAATTCCCGATACTCACCGAAGGATGCCTTGCGTTGCTTGGTTGAGGTACGGCAAGGCGGTTCACATAGTGTAGTCGGTACAGCGGATACAGTCTGTGGTAATTGCTCGTCAGGCAAGATTCGTTTATCCTGTTGAGCTTGGTCACTTGAAAAAGGTTGTTCATCTGGGGCAGGTGATGAAACAGCTATACTATCTTCTGTTTGCAGACTAAGCCTTTCCAAATAGCTTCTTCCTGCCCGGCGATCGTTATCGGAAGTCAAACTTCCTTCCTGAATCATTTCTTTTAAGACTTGGTTCATTTCTTCATTCGTTGTTTTCTCTTTCATTACAAATATGGTTTTAAAAATGAATACTGCCGTTCAGAACTGAGTGGATACACTCGGTTTACAGAACACTGCAAAGAAAGCGGTTTTCTTTTGTATAATACACATAGTCAGTCGATTGGGCGTTTTATACTTAGTTATTCATCGTATTGCCCTTTTCATGGATTCCGAATCGGTGCAGCTTTCCGAATTATGCCGATGGTCTGTTTCCGGTCTGTGTTTCACGAATGGTTAATGTGTACAGTGGTGAGACTAAACTGACTTGAACGCCAAACACTTCAATTCGGACGACACAAGCTGCCAGACCTTTGAAGTCCATTGAGATACGAAAAAACTATTCTTTCTTTGCTGACGAAACAGAAAATCAATAATTAAAAACAATCGAATTATGGAAATAGTAAACATTGAATCCCACACATGGGAGATGATGATGGCAAGGTTTGAAACCTTTGCCGAGAGAGTGGAACAACTTTGCCGGTGTAATGGCGATAAGGCTATGCAGAAGTGGCTGGATAATCAGGAAGTATGCGGGATATTGAATATCTCGAAGCGGACGCTTCAAACATACCGGGATAACGGTACACTGTCTTTCTGCCAGATCGGGCACAAGATGTACTACCGTCCGCAGGATGTAGAGCAAGTAATCAACAAAACAAAAGCAGGAATGTCATGAGTGAATTTATCGACAGTAAAAACGAGCGTGTAACCCGCTTCTGCCAACTTTTAGACAGGATGACAAACGGCATTCAGCACTTGGTTGCCAACCACAAGCCAACGCTGAACGGGGAGCATTATCTGACAGACAGTGAAGTATCTGCCAAACTCAAAGTAAGCCGCAGGACTTTACAGGAGTGGAGAAATAACGGGCAGATAGCCTATATTCAGTTGGGTGGTAAGATTCTCTATGCGGAATCGGCTATTCAGGCGATGCTGGAAAAGTTTTATGTCAAGGCGTGGGAATAATCAACTATGCGGATTTGAGGTGAGGGAGTTGAGTTGCCCACGCCGTTAAACGATAAAAGCACATCCGAAAGAAGATGTGCTTTTATCGTTATTGGAACTATGCGTCATTATCGGGTCGGTCGTTTTCGTTGCAGGGGCTTCATCTGTTTCGGGAAAGGGAACAGACAAGTTTTACGGCTTAAATACGACCCAAAGGTGAAGATTTCAGCCGTAATCCGAAGGGCTTGAACTTGACGGTTCACTATCACGGAGCAACCTTTGCCCCTGTAACGGGAATGACTGCCCCGATTTACAATAATTCATATCAGTTCAATGTTTTATTACTCCTATTATTTGCAGAAACAAATATTCGAGGACTTATATCACACTCCTTATCAATCACTTTCTTTAATATCCACTGCCGGAGAATCTCTGCCTGCCATGAATAAATCCGAAAAGCAAGAGCCATGACCATATCCAAGCCAAAGTAGTCCGGCAAAATATTGTTTCCAACCAACGTTGCGCCATTGGTCGTATCCGCCATCACAACTTTTGATTTGATAATGGCTTGTATGTTGGATTTTACGGCAGGTATCATTACTCCGAGAAGTTCGGCTATCTCAAAATCACGCATCTGTACATTAACAGGAACGGATACTTTGCCGTTCCCGCTAATCGTTATTATTCTTTTTTGTTCAGTTTTCATGCCTGTTACTTTTTTAATTGTTTGGATGATTTTACATTACGCACCTCTACGGGCATCTGTTTATCCTCATAGATTTTGAATTTATCTGCCAAGTTACCGGAAAGCAAATTCATGTCCTCATTGACTTTCTGATTCGTGAGTTTGGCATAAAGTTGAGTGGTTTTAATACCCAAGTGTCTGTCTCTTATACACATCTGACGCTGCCGACGACTAGTCGAGTG
>ENA-OYYD01000513-OYYD01000513.1-human-gut-metagenome-genome-assembly--contig:-NODE-513-length-11423-cov-3.679451_pt1 | contig 11423 bp, 7 predicted proteins | sample MGYA00244062_ERZ653446 | MGnify/ENA primary metagenome ERZ653446 (study PRJEB26926, sample SAMN06165031) | human gut metagenome | biome: ENVO:00009003; feature: ENVO:2100002; material: ENVO:00002003...
TTGGGGCGTTGCCCCAAACCCCACCAGAGGCGCTGCCTCTGGACTCCGCAAGGGGAAAAGGAAAAGAGACGAAGTCTCCCCCTTGACCCCTCCGCGCGATTGAGTTGGTCTCACTACCATGCTCTACCCGCGTGTTTATCCTCTTTTTCCCCTATCCTTATTTTGCTTCCGCCCAGTTTGTCCCCTGATGCACCTCCGCCAGCAGCGGCACGCGCAGCTCAATCACATGCTCCATCGCATCCTTCAGCAGCTTCCCCGCTTTTTCCACTTCCTCCGGCGGGCATTCCAGCAGCAGTTCGTCATGCACCTGCAAAATCAGCCGACTCTTCAGTCCCTCCCGGCGCAAGGCTTCGTCCACCCGTACCATCGCCAGCTTGATAATATCCGCCGCCGTCCCCTGCACGGGCGTATTCATGGCGGCGCGCTTGCCGAACTCGCGCACAACCGCCTTGTCGCTCTTCAGCTCCGGCAGATACCGCCGACGCCCCATCAGCGTCAGCGCGTAGCCGTTGTGCTGCCCGTCCTCGGCGGCGCTGTCCATGAAGCGCTTGACGCCCGGATACTTTCGAAAATAGCGGTTGATGAACTCCTGCGCCTCCTGACGGCTCACGCCCGTGTTTTTCGCAAGACCAAATCCGCTGATGCCGTAAATCAAGCCGAAATTGACCGCTTTTGCGCGGGAACGGAGCGTAGAATCCACCTCATCCAGCGGCACGTCGAAGATTTCGCTGGCAGTGCGCGCGTGAACGTCCTGCCCCGTGCGGAAGGCTTCTACCAGTGCGTGGTCGCCGGAGAAGTGCGCCATCAGGCGAAGCTCAATCTGGCTGTAATCCGCGTCCAGCAGTACCCAGCCCGCGCGCGGCAGGAACGCCTGACGGATTTCCTTGCCCTCCTCCGTGCGGACGGGGATGTTCTGCAAATTCGGCTCGCTGGACGAGATGCGCCCGGTGGCGGTGGCGACTTGATCGAAGGTGGAGTGTACGCGTCCGGTCGCGTCCGTCAGCCGCAGCAGACCCTCGACATAGGTCGAATTGAGCTTCGTCAGCTGCCGATAGCGTAATAGCGGCGTAATGACTTCCGGCGCGATGTCCTGCAAGCCCTCCAGCACCTCGGCGGAGGTGGAGTAGCCGCGCGCTGTCTTCTTGCCGTGCGGCAGCTGCAATTTATCGAATAGCACGTCGCCGAGCTGCTGGGTGCTGTTGAGGTTGAAGGTTGTTCCGCAGGCGGCGAATACCTGCTGCTTGCTCTGCTCAATTTCCTGCGTGTAGCGCTCGCCCAATTGCCGCAGGAACGCCGTATCGACGGTGAAGCCGATGTCCTCCATGCGGTACAGCACGCCGGAAAGCGGCATTTCCACGTCGCGCATGAGGTGGCTCATGCCCATGCGGTCAATATTCGCCTGCTGCCACCGGCACAGCGAGAGCATTCCGCGCGCGTCAGTGGGCAAATCGCCGCACAGCGCGTCCAGACTGTAACTCTTGCGCTGCGGGTCAAGCAGGTACGCGCCAAGCTGCACGTCCCATGCGTATCGCTCCGGCATGGGGAGCTTCGCGCGGTTCAGCCGATGCCACAGCGTTTTGCCGTCGTGGATGACGGCGGGGTGCGCGGCGAGGTCGGGTGCGAGGGCGCGGAGCAAATCCTCCGGGTCAGCACCGGGAGTGAGCAGATCGCCGCCGAGTGCCGCCTGACAGCAGGACAAATCCTGCGCCGCGCATGTCAGCACTGTGTCATCCAGCGCGACGGCAATCGGGCGGGCGCTGTCCGGCAGGGCGGTGAGCCACGCGGTCAGATCAGCGCCGGAGGAAATCGGGGCAGCGTCCGCAAAGGGCAGGAGCGTCAAGGGTGTTTCCTCTGCCGCGGTATCCGGCGCGGGCGCATCGTCAGGCGCTTGCAGGCGGCGGATGATGCTGTTCAGCTTCAGCTTTTCCAGCGCGGGAATCCCATGCCGGAAGTCCGGCATGGCGCACGCTTTGAGGGAGAACGCAATCGGTGCGTCGCGGCGAATCGTTGCCAGTTCGCGGCACATTTTCGCCTGATCCGCCCATGTGACGAGCTTTTCGCCGAGTTTGCCCTTCACTTCGCCTGCATGAGCGAGGATATTGTCCAGCGTCCCATACTGGTGCAGCAGACGCACGGCGGTTTTGTCGCCAACGCCGGGGATGCCGGGGATGTTGTCGCTGCTGTCTCCCGCCAGCCCCTTCCAGTCCACCACCTGCTCCGGCGAGAAGCCATACACTTCGTACACCATGGCGGGTGTAAAGTGCGTCGTTTCGCTGATGCCCTTGCGGGTGAACAGCACCTGCGTCGTATCGGACACCAGTTGGAGCGCATCGCGGTCGCCGGTCAGGATGACGGGGCTGACCCCGGCGTCCTCACCCAGTTTGGACAGCGTGCCGAGAAGATCGTCCGCCTCCCAGCCTTGCAGGGAGAAAACCTGGATGCCCATTTCCGGCAGCAGCGTCCGAATGGTGGCGAACTGCTGGCGCAATTCATCCGGCGTTGCGGCACGTCCCGCTTTGTAGTCGGGATATGCCGTGTGGCGGAACGTCGGCGCGTGCTCATCGAAGCAGACCGCGAGATAGCGGGCGTTTTCGTCTGAAATCGCTTTGAGCATCATGGTCAGAAAGCCGTAAATCGCATTGGTGTAAACGCCGCCCGCGTCCATCAGCGGGAGGGCGTGGAAAGCCCGGTGCAGCAGGCTGTTGCCGTCAATCATGAGGAAGGTGTCTTTCATGGGGATTCTCCTCCTATCTCCTTCAATTGTACCTTCCCGAATGAAACTTGTCAACCGCCGCATATCCTTTCCCCAGAAAGGCAGGGACGAAAATGCGGATTTTGCTGGCAGGGATGATGGCGCTGCTGCTCCTGCGCGCGCCGGAGACGATGGCGGCGGCGGAAGCGGCGTGTGCGCTGTTCGTGCGCAGCGTGATGCCGGGGCTGTTCCCGTACTTGACGCTGTCGCAGATGCTGGTGAGCCGATGCGGACGCGACATGCAGCCCGGACTGCTGATGCTGCTGGGCTGGTGCGGCGGGTCGCCGACGGGTGCGCGGCTGCTGGCGATGCAGGGCAGCCGTCCGCACAGGGAACAGAAGGCACTGGCGGTCTCCTGCGCGACGATGAGCCCGATGTTCCTGCTGGGGACAATCGGAAGCTGGCTGAACAGCCGAATCGCGGGGGCAATTGTGCTGCTGAGCGTGCTGGCGGGCGGCTGCTGCGCGGGGCGACTGGCGAAACGGTGGACGAGGGTTACATCCGCTGAAAAAGTGCCAGAGGCAGCACTGTCCCCTGTCTCCTTCGCACGCGCGGTGGAGGACAGCGCCCGAACCATGCTCCTTGTCTGCGGCACGATGACGATGCTTCGCGTCTTTGCGACGCTGACGGACTTTCTGCCTGATGCGATGCGTCTCCCGCTGACGACGCTGCTGGAAGTCACGACGGGCGCGGTGACGATCGCAAACCTGCCGGCACCTCTGCCTTTGCGGATTGCTCTCCTGTCCGCAGCGACGGGTTTCGGCGGCTGCGCAGTCATCATACAGAACCGCGCGCTGTACCCGCAAGGATTGATGCGACTGGGTGAACAGCTGGCGTGGCAGGCGCTGCACGGCGTGATTTCGGGGGCATTGGCGCTGGGAATCGCGCTGCTGGTGCTGAGCGCGGGCGGAAATTTGTAACAGAAAATTTGTGATGGATAGCTGAAAGAATCCGGATTACAGCTTGTCAACTGGGGAAAAAGCAAGTATAATATATTCTGCGGAGTTCTGCGAAATTCTCCGCATCAGCAAAAAAAGAAACCCGTCGGCTTCGGCGGAATTGAAGGAGTACCCAGAAAAAATGAAAAAACAAAATGCAGCGATTTGGTGCGCCCTGCTGCTGGTTGCCTTGCCCATTGCAGTGCTGCTGCTTGTGCCGTCGCCTTCCGCACGGATTGTGGACGTGGTGCAGCCGCTGATGGAGTCAGAAGAGATTGATTATTGGAATCCCGACATCTTCTTCCTGACGAAATATGGCTTGACCGCTGCTATCAGCGTTCTGTGCGGTTTGGTGCTGACGCTGCTGTGCTCGCGCAAGCGCCTCCCGCTGGACACCCGCGCGGCGATTTGCACGGTTGGCGGCTTTGGGGCACTGGTGGGCGCGCGCGTGCTGTATATGCTTGCCCGGTATTCGTACATCATGGTTGATTTGGGCGGCAGCACGTTCTTCTGGCAGTTCTGGCAGGGCGGTTATACGCTCTATGGCGGCATCCTCGGCGGCATGGGCGCGATTGCGCTGTATGCGAAACTGACGAAGCAGAAGGCGCTGCCTCTGCTGGACGCGGTGACGCCCGGCGCGCTGCTGGCGCTGTGCGGTCTGCGCCTTGCCGAGGGTTTCACGGGGCAGGGCTTCAGCAAACAGATGGACGATATCTGCTGGTACTTCCTGCCTTTCCAGAATGAGGACGGGCAGATGCTGGTTTGGGCATATGAAGCCATCGTTGCGGCAGTCGCGCTCGTGATTGTGCTGGTGCAAGGGCGCAGGCAGAAAATCGCCGGGCGGACGCTGGAAACCGGGTTGACCATCATCAGCGTGATGCAGGTGCTGCTCGATTCGTGGCGCGCGGATGAACTTATCCGCTTCGGCTTTGTCCGCCTGAATATGCTCATGGCGGCGCTGACGCTGGCGGTGCTGCTGGCATCACGCCTGACCCGCTGCATCCGCCGGGATGGGCTGAAAAGAATCAGCATTGCGCGCATCGTGATGCTGCTGCTTGGCGCGGGTGTGTGCATCGCCGTGGAATTTGCGCTGGACAAGTCTGCCATCAACAACGGAATACTTTATGGGGTGATGATGCTCGCGCTTGTGCCGATGTTCATCGCCGTGCTGCTGGATGACGGCCGCATTCAGACCGCCGAAGAAAGGAAATAAGCCATGCAGGTGACGCAACCGAACGAATTTTACAAGGGTCTGCCGAAAGAGGACGTATTCTTCGTCAAGGACGACCAGAACAACCCCGTCGGCGAGGGATTCCTGATTTATCAGTATCAGCCGACGATTTTCCCTTCGCGCCCGGTCAACATCTATTTCAGCATGACCAGCAAGCCGGAAGGCGAATACTGGCTGCTGGGGTCGCTTGCGGCGCGCGCGCGGCAGCTGCGCAATCAAGCGCCCGGTGCGGCGGCACGGCTGTACACAGCCGTGGATGTGCAGGACGAGCGCCAATTGGCGTTTTATGAGCACAACGGCTTCAAGATGGATTACACCGAGGATTTGGTGCGCCTGAACGATCCTGACGAAGTGCCGCAGCTGTTCAACTGCTCGTGCATCACGCTTCCGCTCAACACCGTGCAGGAGCAGATGGATTTGGTGTCGCGGATGCGCGGCGCCGGGTTCAGCTACTTTGACCACGGCTTCCTGCTTCAGCAGATGAATCGGCAGAATTTCGCCGCGCTGGGCATCCTGTATGGGTCGAATCTGGTTGGTGCGTGCGTCGCCGCGGGGCAGTACACGTCGGCGGAGGTTATGGGGCTGTACATCGTGCCGGAGTTCCAGCGCAAGGGCTTGGGCACGCGTTTGCTCCAGCAGACGAAACAGGCGCTGGCGAGCACGGGCGTGACGGATTTGACGATGCGGGTGATGAGCGACAGCGAGCCGCAGGTGCGCTTGGTGCAGCGGTTCCGTGCGGAATTGGTGGAACACACGAGTGTGTTCCCCTCGATGCAGATTTAAGAGGGGCATGGCGGTTGCCCTCTTGGATGGCTTCGCGGTGTACTCTTTTGTGACATTATGGTCATGTTGCAGGGGGGATCGCCTCTGCGGAGGCGAAATCCCTGCATCAACACGCGCATACAGCAGGAAAATGCGCACAACTTAAATCGCGCAAGGAGAAGACAAAATGAGCATCGTGTCGCTGAAAGACTACCGCTGGGATGGCAGCAAGAAGCTCGAATTGAAGGACGCGGAGACGGGCGCGCCGGAGTTCGTGGATAAAAAGACGCTCAAGGCGCAAACGATGGAGAACCTTGCGGAAGCGGCGGCACTGCAGGATAAACTCTATGCGCAGGGGCGCGAGGGCATCCTGATTGCCATTCAGGCGCGTGACGCGGCGGGCAAGGACAGCCTCATCAAGAAGGTGTTTGGGCAGCTGAATCCGGCGGCGCTGGAAGTCGCGGCGTTCAAAGCGCCCAGCAAGGAAGAACTCAGCCATGATTATCTCTGGCGTATCATCCGCACCGTTCCGCCGCGCGGGAAAATCGGCGTGATGAACCGCAGCCACTACGAGGATGTGCTTGTGACGCGCGTGCACCACATGGAGAAGGGCTATGCCATGCCGCCGCGCGTGACGGATGACCCGGATTTCTACCCCAAGCGTTATCGGCAGATTTGCAATTGGGAACAGTACCTTTACGAGAACGGATACCGCGTCGTCAAGGTGTACCTGAACGTCAGCCGTGACGAGCAGAAGCGCCGCTTCCTAGACAGGCTGGAACGCGAAGACAAGCACTGGAAGCTCTCGGTGGATGACATGCGCGAACGCTGCCTGTGGAAGCAGTATGACGAAGCGTTCGAGGATGCCATCAATGCGACCGCGACGAAGGAATCCCCATGGTACGTCCTTCCGGCGGATGACAAGTGGTTCACGCGCTACCTGATGAGCGAAATTCTGCTGGATGTGCTGATGGATGTGAACCCGGATTATCCGCCGCTTGACCCCGCGGAAGCCGCGAAAGTTCCGGCAATTCTGGCAGAGCTGGAGAATGGCGAATAATCAGCATAAAGTGTATTTTTTGTGGATTTCAAGGGAGAAATATGGAAGTACACATTTTGGTGTGTGCAAACCGGGTTGATTTTATGGGAAAGGCGCGGTATGATGAAAGACGTGCAGGGCGCAATGCCTCGCACGCAACGCCCGAAGGCAGATGCCTGAAATACAAAAGCATACAGCAATACGCCTTATGCGGCTCCTGCACAACGCCGTAGATTTCTCTCTTCCATGCTTCCCCGTCTACCCGATTCGTGGGCTGACGGGGATTCTTTTACTATAATGATACTATTTCCGAATTCACCTGCGCCTTTTCCGCACTGGGAATAGTATGAAAATCATGTTGTTAAGCAATCGCATCCGATTGAACAAAAACCTACGACTTTTCCTGCAAAAGCAAGAGGATTTTTCGCGGTTGATGGCGAATTAAAACGATTCGGACTGCACCTCGCTGCGGGAGAAACGGCAGAGCGCGCAGAACGAAAAACCAATCATTATCCGGGCGTTTTCGCTGGTGGTGGCAGCGGAAAGCCCGACGGACGAGGTACTGGAATGGAAACAAACACCTATTATTATGCGGGCATTGACATCGGTTCTACCACCGTCAAGCTGGTGCTGCTGAACAAAGCGGGAGAAATGGTCTGGGGCGAATATCGCCGCCACTGCGCGCATACGCAGGAGACGCTGGCGGAGATGATGCGGGAAGCGCGGAAGAAACTCGGCGCGTGCCGCGTGAAGGTGCGCATGACCGGGTCAGGCGCAATTTCGCTGGCGGAAGCACTGCGCGTCGGGTTCGTACAGGAGGTCGTTGCGGTGGCGGAAGCGCTGCAGAAGGCCGCGCCGCAGACCGACGTCGCCATCGAATTGGGCGGCGAGGACGCGAAGATTATCTATTTCACCGGCGGATTGGAAGAGCGCATGAACGGCGTGTGCGCGGGCGGCACGGGGTCTTTTATCGACCAGATGGCGGCGCTGCTGAAAACCGATGCGCCCGGCTTGAACGAACTGGCAAAGCGCTATCATGAGCTGTATCCCATTGCGGCGCGCTGCGGCGTGTTCGCCAAGAGCGACATTCAGCCGCTGATTAACGAGGGCGCGGCGCGTGAGGATCTGGCGGCGTCGATTTTTCAGGCGGTTGTAAACCAGACGATTTCCGGGCTGGCGTGCGGCAAGCCGATTCGCGGGCATGTGGCGTTCTTGGGCGGGCCGCTGCACTTCCTGTCCGAACTGCGGCAGGCGTTTGTCCGCACCCTGCACCTGACGGAGGAAACCGCGATTGTGCCGGAAAATTCGCACCTCTTTGCGGCGACGGGCGCGGCGATGGCGGCGCTTTCGGGCGGCGAGGACGAAGCTGTGCCGATGGACAGCCTGCTCGAACGCCTCGAACACGGCGTCATGCTGACCTTCGGCTTGAAGCACCTGCCGCCGCTGTTCCGCAATCAGGAGGAATATGCGGCGTTCAACCGCCGCCACGCACAGGCGAAGGTGCAGCGCGGCGATCTGGCGACGTATGCGGGCAAGTGCTATTTGGGCATAGACGCTGGTTCGACGACGACGAAAGTCGCGCTGATTGGCGAAAAGGGTGAATTGCTGTACAGCTACTACGCGGGCAATTCCGGCAGCCCGATTGAGACGGCGCGCACGGCGATGCGCGAGCTGATGGAGAAGATGCCCGACACGGCGGTGATTGCGCGCTCCTGCTCCACCGGCTACGGCGAAAGCCTGCTGAAATCGGCGTTCCGGCTTGATGACGGCGAGGTGGAGACGATTGCGCACTGCACAGCGGCGGCATTCTTTGACCCGAAAGTGGACTGTGTGCTGGATATCGGCGGGCAGGACATGAAGTGCATCAAGCTGAAAAACGGCTCGGTGGACACGATTCTGCTGAATGAAGCGTGTTCGTCCGGCTGCGGCAGCTTCTTGGAGAACTTCGCAAACTCGATGGGCTACACGGCGGAAGGATTCGCGGCAGAAGCCCTCTTCGCGCCCGCCCCGGTTGATTTGGGAACACGCTGCACCGTGTTCATGAACTCCAACGTCAAGCAGGCGCAGAAGCAGGGCGCGACGATTCAGGACATCAGTGCGGGTCTGGCGTGTTCGGTCATCAAGAATGCGCTGTTCAAGGTCATCAAGCTCGCTGATCCGAAGGAACTGGGGCAGCATATCGTCGTGCAGGGCGGCACGTTCCACAACAAAGCGGTGCTGCGCGCATTTGAGCAGCTTGCGGGCGTGGAGGCCGTCTGCCCGGATATTTCCGGCATGATGGGCGCGTTCGGTGCGGCGCTGATTGCGCGCGACCGGGCGTCGGGCAGCGATACACCCTCCTCTACCCTGCCGATTCAGGACATTCTGGGCTTGCAGTGGCAGACGCGGACGGCGCGCTGTCAGGGCTGCACGAACCACTGTATGCTGACGGTCAGCCTCTTCCCCGGCGGACGGCGGCACATCACGGGCAACCGCTTCGAAAAGGGGCTGGCGGTGCAGCGGTCGATTTTCGGCGCGGAGCGTATCGACGGGATGCGCGAGGCGGCCCCCGCGAACCAGAAGCACATCCAGCGTTACCTGTCGGACAACTGCTTCGGCGATTTCCTGACCCGCGGAGGCCTGGACGTGAAGATGCGCGAGCTGCTGACCTTCTCGATGCTCGTCTCGCTCGGGGGCTGCGAATCGCAGGTGAAGGGCCACATCGCCGGAAATGCGAACATAGGCAACGACAAGGCCACCCTGCTGGCCGTCGTGACCCAGTTGCTGCCCTATATCGGTTATCCCCGCACGCTGAACGGCATTGCGTGCCTGAACGAAGTTTTGCCGGAAAAATAAAAAAGTAGTGAGGTATGGAATACGTAAAATTGAACAACGGCGTCGAAATGCCGGTCCTCGGCTTCGGCGTTTATCAGATTTCGGACCCGGAGGTTTGCGAACGGGCGGTCGGCGACGCCCTGAAGATCGGTTACCGTTCGATCGACACCGCCGCGGCCTATGGTAACGAGGAGGCCGTGGGACGTGCCGTCCGTCGCAGCGGCGTTCCCCGCGAAGAGCTGTTCATCACCACGAAACTGTGGATCAGCGACGCGGGTTATGAGCCTGCCAGAAAGGCGTTCGAGGAGTCGATGTCGAAGCTGGGGCTGGACTATCTGGACCTCTATCTGATCCACCAGCCTTACGGCGACGTCTACGGTTCGTGGCGCGCCATGGAGGAGCTTTACCGCGAGGGCCGCATCCGCGCCATCGGTGTGTCTAACTTCTACCCCGACCGCCTTCAGGACCTGATTCTGCACAACGAGGTCGCGCCGGCGGTCAATCAGGTCGAAACCCATCCGTTCCACCAGCAGACCGCCGCCGCGGAGTTCATGCGCACGAAGGGCGTGCAGATCGAGTCGTGGGCGCCTTTCGCCGAGGGCAAGAACGGGCTGTTCTCGAACGAAGTCCTGCTGGCGGTCGCCGCCCGGTACAAAAAGACGGTGGCGCAGGTGGTGCTGCGCTGGCTGATTCAGCGCGGTGTGGTCTGCATTCCCAAGTCGGTGCACGCGGAGCGCATCGCGGAGAATTTCGACGTGTTCGGCTTCGCGCTCGACGCCGAGGACATGGCCGTGATCGCCTCGCTGGACCGTCCGGAGAGCAGTTTTCTGGATCACCGCGATCCCGAAACGGTTGAATGGTTGAGTAATTTGCATTGAAATCAATCCGCTGGCCCTGTTCGCCGCCGGTGGCGTCGCTCCCGAATCCGGTCCACCTCCAAAACCCCGTCTCGGGCGGCCCGGCGGCCACGGCGACGGTCCGATACGACATGAGTTCCGAAATAAATTCACTTGATTCAGACTTGAATCTATGTTACGAAAAATCAGAATTGCGGCCGCGGCCTTTTTCTTCGTGCTGACGACGCTGCTGTTCCTCGATTTTACCGGAACGCTTCACGCGTGGTTCGGCTGGATGGCGAAAATCCAGTTCCTGCCCGCCCTGCTGGCCCTGAATGTCGGCGTCGTGGCGTTCCTGGTGATCCTGACGCTTCTTTTCGGCCGCGTGTACTGTTCGGTCATCTGCCCGCTGGGGGTGATGCAGGACATCGTTTCGTGGGCCTCCGGGAAGCGCAGAAAGCACCGGAACCGCTTCGCGTACTCCCCCGCCCTCACCTGGCTGCGCCGGGGGATGCTCGTCGTGTTCGTCGCCGCGATGCTGGCGGGTGTCGGTTCGCTGCTCGCGCCTTACAGCGCCTACGGCCGCATCGCCTCGAACCTGCTGGCCCCGGTCTACGCGTGGGGCAACAACCTGCTGGCATACATCGCCGGGCGCATGGACAGCTACGCCTTCTATTCGGTCGACGTCTGGATGAAGAGTCTCTCCACGCTGCTTGTTGCCGTCGTGACGTTCGCCGTGCTGTTTGTTCTTGCGTGGCGCAGCGGCCGCACCTATTGTAATACGATCTGTCCGGTGGGCACGGTGCTGGGATTCCTCGCCCGCTACTCGCTGTTCAAACCGCGTTTCGACACCTCGAAGTGCAACGGATGCAAGCTCTGCGCCCGCAACTGCAAGGCGTCGTGTATCGACCCTGCGGCGCATAAAATTGATTACAGCCGTTGCGTGGCCTGTATGGACTGCCTCGAAAACTGCCGCCAGGGGGCCATCACCTATACGCTGCGGCGGCGGAAACCGGACCCGGCTCCCGCGCCGCAGCTGTCTCTTATACAC
>ENA-OYYD01000514-OYYD01000514.1-human-gut-metagenome-genome-assembly--contig:-NODE-514-length-11413-cov-3.606709_pt1 | contig 11413 bp, 10 predicted proteins | sample MGYA00244062_ERZ653446 | MGnify/ENA primary metagenome ERZ653446 (study PRJEB26926, sample SAMN06165031) | human gut metagenome | biome: ENVO:00009003; feature: ENVO:2100002; material: ENVO:00002003...
GTTTAACAGTGCCGGCATTCGTACTTCCGTTTTTGTGGCAGCCGATCCTGAAATGGTGGAATATGCAGCAAAAGCAGGGGCGGATCGCGTCGAACTGTATACTGAACCTTATGCGACGGACTATCCGAAGAATCCGGAAGCAGCTATCGCTCCTTTTATCGAAGCTGCAAAGACTGCCCGTAAACTGGGTATCGGATTGAACGCCGGTCATGATTTAAGTCTGGTGAATTTAAATTATTTCTATAAAAACATTCCTTGGGTGGATGAAGTGTCTATTGGACATGCGTTGATTAGCGATGCACTGTATCTGGGACTCGAACGTACCATTCAGGAATATAAAAACTGTCTTCGTTGATGAATGCAATGTTGTTATTAGCCCAAGTGGCTCCGGCGCTGACCGATTCTATTGCGGGCGCCAATCCGGTATTAACTCCGGTAGCTGGTCCTGAAGAGATGAATTTATGGAGCATGGCTATCAAGGGTGGTTGGATTATGATCGTTCTTGGACTGCTGTCCATTCTTTGCTTCTACATCTTGTTCGAACGCAACTATGTGATCAGGAAGGCCGGCAAAGAGGATCCGATGTTCATGGATAAGATAAAGGATTATATCCTGGATGGAGAAATAAAAGCTGCCATAGCTTATTGCCGCAGCGTAAATACTCCGGCTGCCCGTATGATTGAAAAAGGTATCAGCCGTTTGGGACGTCCGGTGAATGATGTGCAGGCTGCGATTGAGAATGTGGGAAACATTGAGGTAGCGAAACTGGAAAAAGGATTGACGATTATGGCAACCATCTCCGGAGGTGCGCCGATGATTGGTTTCCTCGGTACGGTGACCGGTATGGTGCGTGCTTTCTACGAAATGGCTAATGCAGGTAACAACATCGATATCACATTGCTTTCGGGCGGTATCTACGAGGCTATGATCACTACGGTAGGTGGTTTGATCGTGGGTATTATTGCGATGTTTGCCTATAACTACCTCGTGACTCTGGTAGACGGCGTGGTGAATAAGATGGAGGCTAAAACCATGGCATTCATGGACCTCTTGAATGAACCCGCATAATCAATTAATAACTAATAATTAAAAATTAAAGCGTGCTACAACGTAGAGCTAAAATATCGCCCAATTTCAGTATGGCATCCATGACGGACGTCATCTTTCTGTTGCTGATCTTTTTTATGATCACGTCTACGGTTGTTTCGCCGAACGCTATCAAGGTGTTGCTTCCGCAGGGAAAACAGCAGACGTCGGCTAAGCCCTTGACGCGAGTGATTATCGATAAGGACCTGAATTTTTACGCGGCGTTTGGAAATGATAAGGAGCAGGCGATTTCTTTGGAAGAATTGACTCCTTTCCTGCAATCGTGCGCTGCGAAAGAACCGGAAATGTATGTGGCGCTTTATGCTGATGAAGCTGTGCCTTACCGGGAAATCGTGAAAGTGCTGAATATTGCCAATGAGAATAAGTTCAAGATGGTGCTGGCTACACGCCCGCCTGAAGGGAAATAAATGTACGATGGGTAAATTGTACATTGTAAATGGTTAAATAGTAAATGGCAATGGTGGATCCGAAGAAGAAAGGCAAATATATAGGAATGGTAGGTGCGCTGCTGGTACATGTAGCGTTCATTCTCCTGTTGATACTGGTTGGCTTCGCTTTGCCGGAGCAGCAGGATGAAGACGGTATGCCGGTAATGCTGGGTGAAGTGCCCAATGCATTTGGAAGTGCTGATCCCTCTTTGGTGAAAGTGGATGTGATGCCTGAGACCGTTGCCCCTAAAGTGCAGGAGACGGTAGAACAGGAGATGCTTACCCAGGAGGATGAAGAAACCGTTGTTATCAAGCCCAAAGCGGAACCTAAAAAGGAAGAGGTAAAGAAGAAGCCGGAAAAGCCGGAGAAGACGGAAGCCGAGAAAGCGGAAGAAGCCCGGAAGTTGGCGGAAGCTAAAGCCGAGCGGGAACGCAGGGAGGCGGAAGAGGCTGCCCGTAAGAGGGTGGCAGGTGCCTTCGGAAAAGGAGCACAAATGGGAAGCAAAGGTACGACTGAGGGAACAGGTATCCAGGGAAGTCCCACCGGAAATGCGCCGGAAGGTGCGTCGAGCGGAACGGGAGGTTATGGAACTTTTGACCTCGGCGGACGTTCTATAGGACAAGGTGGTTTGCCGCGTCCGGCATATAATGTGCAGGATGAAGGGATTGTGGTGGTTTCTATTACTGTAAATCCGGCAGGACATGTTATTGCTACCAGTATTGACCGGAAGACCAATACTATAAATTCTGCCTTGCGGAAGGCGGCTGAAGATGCTGCTAAGAAAGCGCGTTTCAATGCTGTAAGCGGTTTGAATAACCAGACAGGAACGATAACATATTACTTTAAACTAAAATAATAAGGAGAACAATTATGGGTACAGTTTATGTTTTTTTTGCAGACGGATTTGAAGAAGTGGAAGCTTTCACCTCTGTGGATGTAATGAGACGTGCAGGGCTGAACGTGGAAATGATAACGGTGACTCCCGATGAGATAGTAACAGGTGCACATGATGTACCGGTGCTTTGCGATAAGAATGTAGTGAACTGTGATTTCTATGACGCAGATTTAGTTCTTTTACCCGGTGGAATGCCCGGAGCTGCTACTTTGGAGAAGTGCCCGGAACTTCGGAAACTGGTCTTGGATTTTGCTGAAAAGAATAAACCGATTGCTGCCATTTGTGCCGCTCCTATGATATTGGGTAAGCTTGGCTTGCTGAAAGGCCGCAAGGCAACTTGCTATCCCGGCTTCGAGCAATACCTGGAAGGTGCTGAATGTACAGGTGCTCCGGTGGAAAGAGACGGTAACATCATTACCGGAAAAGGACCGGGTGCTGCGATGGAATTTGCTCTGACGGTTGTAGATATGATGCTCGGAAAAGAGAAGGTACAGGAATTGAAAGAGGCAATGTGCGTCATCTAACTTTCATTTTTAATTTTTAATTCCCCGAATGTGCTTCTCCCAGGCCCAGGCGGCGGCGAGCGTCTGGTCGAGCGTGCGCTCGGCAGTCCAGCCCAGTTCGGTGTTCGCCAGCGTGGGATCGGCCCAGATGGCGATGATGTCGCCCGCACGGCGCGGTGCGATCTTGTAGTTGAGCTTCAGGTGGTTGACCTCTTCGAACTTGCGCACCAGTTCCAGCACCGAGACGCCGCGGCCCGTGCCGACGTTGAAAATCTCGTAGGCCTGCTTGTTCTTGTCGCCGGCCATGCGGTTGATCGCCGCCACGTGGGCTTTGGCGAGGTCCACGACGTCGATGTAGTCGCGGATGCACGACCCGTCGGGCGTCGGGTAGTCGTCGCCGAAGACCGAGAGGCACTCGCGCAGTCCGGCGGCGGTCTGCGTGATGAAGGGCACGAGGTTCTGCGGCACGCCGCGCGGCAGTTCGCCGATCAGCGCCGAAGGATGTGCGCCGATGGGGTTGAAATAGCGCAGCGCGATGCCTTTCATGCCGGGGTAGGCGGCGAGCGAGTCGCGCAGAATGTCCTCGCACATCTGTTTGGTGTTGCCGTAGGGCGAAGTGGCCGGCTTGCGGGGCGTCTGCTCCGTCACGGGCTGCTTCTCCGGCTCGCCGTAAACGGTGCACGACGACGAGAAGACGATGTTCCGGCGGCCGAATTCACGCATCAGGCCGATGACGTTCATAAACGAGGTGAGGTTGTTGCCGTAGTATTCGAGCGGCTTCTGCACCGACTCGCCCACGGCTTTCGACGCTGCGAAGTGGATCACCGAGTCGAATTCGTACTGTTCGAAGACCTTGCGGAAAGCCGCCCGGTCGCAGCAGTTGACCTCGACGAAGGGGATGTCCACGCCGGTGATCTTGCGCACGCCTTCGACGGCGTTGAGGTCGCTGTTCGAAAGGTTGTCGACGATCACCACGTCGTAGCCGGCGTTGATGAGTTCCACGGAGGTGTGCGAGCCGATGTAGCCTGCACCGCCGCTGACCAATACACACGATTTTTTCATAGGTAGCTGGTTGTTATTTGAGCAACAAAGGTATTAAAAAATTATGCGGCGGCAAAAAAACGCCGCCGAAAAAACCTCCCGGAAGCCTTGGTGGCGTGGCGAATAACAAATTGTAACCCGGCGTGAGAAAAAAGCGTTCGGGGAGTGTCTGTTTTCGGAAATTTATCGTACATTTGTAACAGATCGACACTTTGCACTCGGAATTTCATCAAAAAATTAACGGATATGTACGGGAAAATCAAGGAGCACCTGCAACATGAACTCGCCGAAATCGAGGCGGCAGGGCTTTACAAACGGGAACGGATCATCGCTTCGCCCCAGCGGGCCGAGATCGAGGTTGCAGGTCGGAAGGTGCTCAACTTCTGTGCCAACAATTACCTCGGACTGTCGGACAATCCGCGGCTGATCGAGGCGGCGAAGAAAGCAATGGATGCCCGCGGCTACGGCATGTCGTCGGTGCGCTTCATCTGCGGCTGCCAGGACATCCACAAGGAGCTGGAGAAGGTTATCGCCGACTATTTCGGTACGGAGGACACGATTCTCTACGCCGCCTGCTTCGACGCCAACGGCGGCGTGTTCGAACCGCTCTTTTCGGAGGAGGACGCCATCATCTCCGATTCGCTGAACCATGCTTCGATCATCGACGGCGTGCGTCTGTGCAAGGCCGTGCGTTACCGCTACGCCAATGCCGACATGGGCGAACTGGAGGAGTGCCTGAAGAAGGCGCAGGCCCAGCGGTTCCGCATCATCGTCACCGACGGTGTATTCTCAATGGACGGAAACGTTGCTCCGATGGACAAAATCTGTGACCTGGCCGAAAAATACGATGCCCTGGTGATGGTAGACGAATCTCACTCAGCCGGTGTGGTTGGTGCAACCGGTCATGGAGTAAGCGAACAGTACAACACTTACGGACGTGTAGACATCTACACCGGTACTCTGGGCAAAGCTTTTGGCGGTGCTTTGGGCGGATTCACAACCGGCCGCAAAGAGATCATCGACCTGCTTCGCCAGCGCAGCCGTCCGTACCTGTTCTCCAACTCACTCGCTCCGGGCATTATCGGTGCCAGCCTCGAAGTATTCAAGATGCTGAAAGAAAGCAACGAAATCCATGACAAACTGGTAGACAACGTAAACTACTTCCGCGACAAGATGACTGCAGCCGGATTCGATATCAAGCCGACTCAGAGTGCTATCTGTGCCGTGATGCTTTACGATGCCAAACTGTCACAGATCTATGCAGCCCGCATGCAGGAAGAAGGTATCTACGTAACAGGCTTCTACTATCCGGTAGTTCCGAAAGACCAGGCACGTATCCGTGTACAGATTTCAGCCGGTCACGAAAAAGAACACCTCGATAAATGTATCGCTGCATTCATCAAAGTAGGTAAAGAATTAGGTGTACTGAAGTAAACCAATCTTCCACTTCCATTGTTATTGTATATAAAAAAATACGATAACAATGGAAGAACTTACACTCACGACACCCGCGCTGCTATTTTCAGCCGTTTCACTTATTCTTTTGGCATACACCAACCGCTTTCTCTCGTATGCCCAATTGGTCCGAATTCTTCGTGACCGCTATATGGAAGATCCTTCCGACATCAATGTTGCCCAAATTGAGAATCTGCGCAAACGCCTCAACCTGACCCGTATGATGCAGGTATTCGGCATTGCCAGTCTATTCTTCTGCGTAGTCACCATGTTTCTTATCTACATCGGATTGTTCCTGCTCTCAATCTATATCTTCGGGTTGGCATTGCTACTGCTGATCGCTTCTTTGGGGGTTTCCCTCCGCGAGATACAGATATCCACCCGTGCCCTGGACATCTACCTGAGTACGATGGAAGGCAAGCTGAAGCATTAACAGCCCATGTTCAGGATTCATACCACCCATACACAGAAAGTTCCGTCCTCTCCCCATCGGGATCGGGCGGAACTTTTACAAACAAAACAAACAAGGGGAAGTGTCTGTCACAGATGCCTCCACACTGTAGAATTTATGATTACTCTAAAACGATGTTGAATGTATAGTTATTGTTTCGGCGGAGGGAATAATCATGGATGTCACTTCTGCCCAAGTCAATGGCTTTTGTATATTCGGCCCCTCCTTTCTTTGCTTTGATTTGGAGCCGGGTGCGTTCACCGGAGTCGGTTCCCTCAGTCACATTCTCAGCCATATAATAGTAGCGGTAAAGGGGGGCTATCCCCAATACTTTGTCGGCACCGATGACAACCTCTTCCGTATAATCCCCGCCTCCTTCCGGTGACAGATATACATCCGAAGGGAACAAATAGCCTTTGGTCTGCGCATTCTGCAACTGGATCCTCACGTTGCTGAATATCCCTGCCGTCTTGGCCGAAACAGCTATATTGAGCCTGCATACCAGACGTCCCAATACTACATTCACAGCTGTGGTGCCGGCAGCAATCTCGCCTTCGTAATAACCGAAGAGACACACATTCCGGTCCGTATTCCGTTCTTTCAGCCATCCCATATCCACCACCAGACTCTTGAAACCACTCAAGTTATCAGGCCACGCGGCAATCTCTCCATCCGCCAGATTGCCCACCACACAAACCGTACCGCGCCCGGTCCTCAACGCAATTCCTTCAAGCGTGGTGTTGAGCACCGGTGTGGGCAGCACTTTATGTTCGCTGCCTGTCAGGATACCTTCACGGTCAAACTGTAGAATCCACAAATTACTAATCAGGTTTTCATAATCAGGTGCCATCGGCTGCTCCGCACGGGTTGTCGCATCATCATCGGTGAAAGAAGCGGCAGTAAGTCCCATCGACACTTTCACTATTCCCTCCTCCTGATCCATCTGTTCATGGGGTGTGCAGGCACTCAGCGCAAACAGGCAAATACTAAAAACGATATATCCGAATCTTTTCATGGGATCATTATTATTCATTACTCTAATCTGTTTATTTCACCACAGGTTACACGGATTTTCACAGGACTTTTAATCTTAAAGACCACCGGGATTAATCATTAATCGGTGGTGATCGGTATAATCGGTGGTGAATTCTTATTTATCCATTACTACATTCTCCGTCCACGAACGGTTTTGCCAGGTCAGCACAGTGACACCATTACTGATCTTCACCGTAGCCGTATAGTTGTACGAATGCCCTGCTGTCAGATACAAACCGGTGAGCAACATCTGATACTGAGTGGGGTTACCGTTCACCTTCAGGTTCAGCAACACACTGATAGAGTGAGAGCGTGCGTCTGTGGGCAATACGCCGGTATGCGCCACCAGGCTGTTATCGGCATTTCGGGTGGCCTGTGTGATACGTACCGATGCACTCTGATCCCCCACTTTCACAGGCAGCACATCTCCATTTACCCAGTCGAAGCTGGTCGTATTGTCCAGTGGCTGCTGAATACCGCTGATTTCGATTCCTTCGGCAAGCATCTCCAAGGTGTGCACCCCTTCACCCGCCCTGACAGTAAACTGCATCCGCGCTGTCTGGTTGATGATGGGGGGCAGATACAGTGTCTGGACATTGTTCAATGTACCCCCTTCATCAATTTTCGTAATGGTCACTGCCGTCATGGCTGTTTGCGTATACCGGTCGTCGGTCGCAAGCAGGTATTCTCCGTTACCGATATTGACAAACCCCTTTGAGTTTAAGGCCTTGGCAGGTGACAGGATTCTGAAGTAATAAGTACCCGCCTTCATATAAAGAGGAGTGCTGCTTGAAGATATTACCGCTCCGTTGTCGTCTACCTCACAGGGATAGAGCAGACTGCTGCCTGACGTACCGGCGTTACGTACCAGATAAGCTTTGGAATACTCCTCCAATAGATTCTTGGCATCATCATATACCACCAGGCGTATCGTACTCCCGTCTTCCAGCAGAAAAATCGGTCTATCTTTCAACGTTTCGCCATCCGGTGTCGCCCCACGGGTCTGGGCCGAAGGAGAGATTGAAGGATAATATCCACCGGCAACGGGATCAATCCGTACCCGATCCTCCATATCTTCTTCGGGAGAGCCAGCGGCACATGCCGTACAAAGCAGAGCCATGATTACATACGAGCAACTTTTATAAACGATCATTCTTTTCATACATCATACTATTTTATTGTGAAGTGACATCCCGCACACAACGAATGGAAACACCCGCAGCCCTTCCCATCTGATATAGCGCAAAATAGCGATGGCCGGTATTACCTATATATTTAAACGAAGCGCCATACATATAGACACCGATAGGGGTCGACGTCGCATATACTACCTCAGCACCGGCATTATACAGTGCCGCTTGATCAGGATAAATATAACCGGAAATAGGAAGATTGATAAAATCACTGGGATGCTCCCAGTCATAATCCGTATGACAGGTATTTATATTCAGATCATCATCCTTACCACACGGAAACCTCGCTATTGTGACATAAGCACGATATCGCGTTCCATTAGCATCCGTTACAGACTGATTGTCCCCAACCATATTCAAAGCCCACATCAGGCGGTAAGCTTGTGGAGTTCCCTGGTACTTAATGGCATAAATAATCCCATACGTACCCGTATTCGCATTTACCCGCTTACAGACATAAACTGTTTTAGCTCCTGTTTCCGGATCATTCTGAGAGGTTTCTTTCCAAGCCGTCCCGCTATGGCCGTTTATAAATGTCAAGTCGCCATATTTTTCTCCTATAGGCATAATCCCATCAAAATCTTTTTTAGTAGGTACACGCCAGCCCGTCGGACAGGGATCATTCTTTGTAGTCGCCCAATAAGTAGAGCTGATAGCAGCAGTATTATCCCAATCCCCACCGATCATAACGTAATTAAATGTCTTACTGGCATCTCCCGGATTAAGCGCTAAGGACGCCACCGCAGGCCGACTGACGGGAGCGTCGTTTTCATGTCCCACTACCTGTGGGTAAGGTCTTGCCCCTCCGTTTTGGTCAACACAACTTCTAGGTCTCAGATACTTCTTTCCGTCACTTCCCGTATACTCTACTGTTTTAGGCAAATAATACGGAATACTTCTTCCTAATTGATATACATATCCTCTGGCCCCTTCCCATCCTTCGGCGGTTGTCATATCCGCACTGGTAGCTCCGAGATTCCGGTCCATCCACATGACACCGTTAAAAGTCAGGGGCTGCCCCATATACTGCGAATCGTCATTATGTTCGATCCAATCATACCGGCGGGGGATGATGGTAATAATCTGTACGTCGCTATTAGTAATCGTAATGGTAAGCGTATACTCGTAATTGGGCAGGAAGCGGAAAGGTTCCGTCACAGTCTTACCGTTTTCATCCTTCCGGACCTCTCCATCATCTCCGACAACCGGGACACGAATTTCATACGTATCCGTGCGGTCCGCACTGTTCGTCCCTTTCGTAGCTACTTTTATTTTAAGTCCCTCCGTGGTCCCGGAGAGAGTCGGGAATATCAGACATTCGGCAGTCGCACCGCCCGCCTGCCCATTCGTAGTTACCGGCAACACACTTTCCGTCACCGTTTGAGAGAACCCGCTACTGAGCAGCGTACGGTCACTTTTCCCTCCCGTATGGCTACATTCTCCGGTCGAGAGCAAGAGGCTGCCTTCACTGTAATCACTGACTGAGATCCCCTTCAGTTCGATACCCGCCAACACATCGACACCCGCCGAACTATTCTCCGTTTTTTGCTTCACCACCTCAAACTTCAGCTTAGCCAACGTATGCTTGAATGGTAAGGTAATCACTCCCGAATTGATGCCCGATTGCTTCGTCAGTACGGCACGGCGCAAGTCGGGCAGCACTCCCCCGGCATCGGCATGGATGCCGCAGGCCGGTACGCCATCTACTCCGGAGCCGCATACGGGCAAGGTCGTATTGCCGTATGTCAGCGCATAAAAGTCAAGGGTTCTGCCTTCAAAACGGTCCTCGTCGGCACCGGCACTCAGGTAGTCTATCTGATGGGTGCCGTCCGCAGCCACAGCCTCCGTGCCTTCCTGTCCATTCATTGTAGGAAGTTTCTTGTCCCATGCACCTCCCACAAGTCCGTACAGCCGGTATTTAGTGCCACCCGTAAAATGACTCACCGACACATCTCCCGCACGGGTGATGACCTGTTCTTCACTCGAGGAGAGTGTGAAACTGTCACCACCCTGCACGGGCATATGTTCCTCTTCGGGAGTGCAGCCGGTAATCAGTGCAGCAGTCACGACTGCGGTTGAAAGAAAGAATCGTTTTATCGTTTTCATATATTCAGCTCTTTTTATTAAATTCACCATTCATCTATGGGCCCGGAGTCGGTTCCGGCACCACCACAGGGACAGTCATTTTTCCTCCGTCCTCCCACTCCTTCTCTTCGCCTTCCAGCGTGAAAGAGTCGATATCAAATTTGAGGGTCGTTTCATACGATTCTCCGCCTTTCAGCTGAGTTGCCGGACTTCCAAACTGATCCATAAAGTTCAGGTTGCCATCCAAGATAGGAAAACTTGCGTTTCGCGCTCCGGTCGTAAAGTTTATATCCTTAGCCACATCCGCCGTCAACGTAAGCCCCGGTGTACCACCTGTTCCAGTGAGATCGGTCAGCAAATCAGCCGGGCTGCAAGGTGTCAGATAAAACACGGCGACCTGCGTATCCTCCGTACTCAATATCTGTCCGGAATGATTGATAACCAAATCGGCGGCAGCCGGAGCCGCCAGATATTGTTTTGTCCCTGTATCCCATTTCACCCCTCCACACACCAATCTTGCAGGCACGGTCAACTTAAGGTTCTTGACATACAGCTTACCGACCGTGTTGTCCGTACGCCTCGCCTTGAGCACGATACGTACGGCAGCGTGTGCAAACTCCAATGCCCGTCCGAAAGGCTGCTTCCTGCTACCCGTAACCCCATTCGGAGTCACCAGTACATCGGTCAGCCCTGCTCTCGAAGGCAACGAATAGGTAGTATGACTGTCCGCCGTAGTCATCGCAGAAGGACAAAGCCCCATCACCACCACCCGGGAGTTATCAGCCGGATAATCCGTTTCCGTATTATAGGGTGCATCGGCGTAATCACCGATCCCCCCTGCCGGAGTGGAGGTTTTATAAGGAGAGCCCAATGTCCCCGTACTGAAATCCGTCTCTTTCCAGAACAGCAGTAACGGAGTGCTTTCGCTGCCTGCCACCCCATCCGTACGGGTGAGGGCTACCTCCATGGGTATCTCCTGTTCGTACTCTCCTTCTCCGGATGCACACGAGGCAGACAGCAGACACAGGCAAAGCAGCAGGCATGCCCGGCAGAATCTACTCTTTTTTTCTTCTTTATTCATAGTTGTATACTTTCTTTTTCAGCTTTCAGCACAGAGTAACACAGAGTTCCACAGAGATGATTTTCTCTTCATATCTCATAAACAAGAGATTAAAACTCCGTGAGACTCTGTGTTACTCTGTGGTGAATCGTATTTATT
>ENA-OYYD01000515-OYYD01000515.1-human-gut-metagenome-genome-assembly--contig:-NODE-515-length-11408-cov-4.108077_pt1 | contig 11408 bp, 10 predicted proteins | sample MGYA00244062_ERZ653446 | MGnify/ENA primary metagenome ERZ653446 (study PRJEB26926, sample SAMN06165031) | human gut metagenome | biome: ENVO:00009003; feature: ENVO:2100002; material: ENVO:00002003...
TGATTTAAGGATGATGTTACCTGTACATTTGCCAGGGGGAGTACCAGCCCCAGAAGAAGAGACGCAATCAAAAGTCTCTTGTGAAATTCTTTCCTTGTCATAATATCCCTCATTTCTTTTTAGTGTTTACCCAATGAAATGTAAAATCATATTTCTTCGTGTCTCAAAGCAAGAACAAAAATCGATTTGGGTTGCAACTCAATTATAACATAAGAGAAATTATTGCGTCAATGAAAGAATTGCCTGCTCAAATCACCAAGATGCCCTTGTGGTTTATGAAAAATATAAAACACCGATTTTTCCTTGTATTTTATATACGCTTATGATACTATTGGAATAGATAATATTTTATACAAAACACGTAAATATACCACAAAACAGATAATATATTATCTATAAAAACAACACATAAAGGTGACATAAAATGGCGAGACTAATATGGGAAACAGCAGAGGAAATCGATATGAAGCTGGCGGGCAGAATACGAGGGATTCGCAAAAGGCGTTCGATTTCCCAGAAAAAATTATCGGAAATGAGCGGTGTAAGTTACGGCTCAATTAAGCGTTTTGAGACGACAGGGCAGATTTCACTACTCTCTTTAACGAAGCTGGCATTTGCTCTGAATGAGGTGGATGAGATACGGAATTTATTTACGGATGTTCCGTATCGAAGTATTCAGGAGGTTATCAATGAGGGAAAATAAAGTGTTGCATGTTTATTACGGGGAGCGGCTTGTAGGGACGATGGCACTTACGGAATCAAAAAAAGCAGCATTTGAATATGCTGATGAATGGCTGGCGGACGGTTTTTCTATCAGCCCTTTTTCACTTCCTTTGGAAAAGAAGGTTTTTGTTCCCACAAAAGATTATTTTCGAGGTTTATTCGGCGTGTTTGCAGACAGCCTGCCGGATGCGTGGGGACAGTTATTGTTAGATAGAATGTTAAAAAAGCATGGGATAAATAGAGATGAATTTTCAATTATTGACCGTTTGGCAGTAGTAGGAAATCAAGGGATGGGAGCACTTATTTATCGCCCCGAAAGAAATCTGTCCTATGGTCAGGACGTGGATAATCTGGATGAACTGGCAGAAGAATGTCAGCGTATTTTGAATACAGAGGAGTCAGAAAAGCTGGATGAATTGTATCGTCTGGGTGGAACCAGTGGCGGAGCCAGACCTAAAGTTATGATGGAAATGGATGGGGAGCCATGGATTATTAAATTTCCGGCGCATGTGGACCGTGCGGATATTGGAAAAATGGAATACGATTATTATCTGTGTGCCGAGCAGTGTGGAATTACGATGAGTGAATGTAATTTGTTTCCGTCAGATAAATGCAGCGGCTATTTTGGTACGAAACGCTTTGACCGGAAAAATCAGCATGGAGAAATGGAAAGAGTGCATATGTTGACAGTGGCGGCACTTTTGGAGTTGGATTTTGAGCAGCCTGTTCTTGATTATCAGGATTTGATGAAACTTACGAAAATAATAACCAATAATTCACCGGAGGATTTGGAGAATATGTACCGCCGTATGTGTTTTAATGTGTATGCTCACAATCGAGACGACCATGCAAAAAACTTCTCTTTTCTTTATGAAGAGGAGAAAAAGTGCTGGCGGCTGAGTCCGGCGTATGATTTGACATATAGTACGACATATTATGGAGAGCACACGACAGCTGTGGCTGGGAATGGGAAAAATCCGGGAAGCAAAGAATTAATTTTTGTAGGAACACAGGCCGGCTTATCAAAAGAAAAGTGCCGGAGCATCGCAGTGGAAATCAAAAATTGTGTTTCTGATATGCTTTCAGAATATTTGAATCCATAAAAATGCGAATTTCCGGCACTTTTTTCTTTATCATTTTGCAGCTATTACGCTGACTTTAATTTTAGCGTTTACACCATTTTGGGCAACGGCATAAATTGTCGCATGCCCTGCTTTTTTTGCTCTGATTTTACCTTTTTTTGATACGGTCAGTACAGAGGAATCGCTCACAAGGTAGCGGATTTTTTGAATGTGCCAGCAGGTTTTTTTCCCTTTTGGTACAATTACTTGTGCTCGTATTTTCTTAGTGCTTCCGGCCTTTAAAGAAAGTTTTTTACCACTGCGGATTTTTACGCGCGAAGGATTTTCATAAGTTTTACTTCCTTTCGTCAGCGAATGTAATTCCAGTGATTTACTGATTGCAGTTTTTTTCTTCCCGATAATGCGGTAAGCCGAAATACGGTATTTATACCACGTATCTTTTTCACAGTTTTTGTGGGTGTAAGAAGTGGTTAATCGGTTTTTAATGTCGGCAATCTTCTTTACTTTACGCTCTTTTCCGTTTTCATTGCAGGCAGAGGCGTAAATGAAATATCCGTCCGCATTTTTTACCTGATTCCAGGAAAGTCTGTTGGCATTTTCGCTTGCTTTCACCGGTTGAATCAGCTTTTTGCTTACGGAAGCTTTGACTGGTTTTTTCGTAGGTGCTACGGTTGGCGCAGCGGTTGGAACTTGAGTTGGAACAGTCGTTGGTGCTATGGTTGGTGTCATCGTCGGAGTCGCCGTTGCCCGCTGCGTTGGAGTGACAGTCGGCGTAGTGGTTGGTGTGGCAGTCGGTGTAGCAGTCGGTGTAGCAGTTGGAGTCGGGCTTGGGGATGGTGATGGTGTCTGTCCCACCTCGGTTGGTTCCGGCAGAGGTCTGTATTTATCGTAATAAACTTTAAGTATCGTGGCATTGTTTGGCTTAACAATTCCAAATGTAGTAGTATCATCTCCACCCTGCATATATCCATCGGGCTCCTTAATTTCTGCATAAACGGTCTTCCCAATGTAGGTTGGTGGACTTACGTATTCGTTCAGCAGTTTATAGTTACCATCTTCTGTTTCCTGATAGTAGAGTACCTTATAGGTTGTTTTCTCCGGTTCATAATACAAATTCATTTGGTAATGTGTATCCGCGTTTTCGAGTGTGACGCGGGACTCCTGCGGTGTGATTGTGCTTATGTGATAGTAATCATTACTATATTTTGTCGCATAGCTGGCATCTGCGTCAGCTGCGGTGACAGTGGCGCCAACGGCACCTGTCATAACCTCGGAAGATTCTTCCATTTCATAATATTCTGTGTCCGGATTTAACTTCCAGTAATTGATTCGATAAGATGCCTCTTCGTCAATTGGTTTATACTTATTGGTAAACTGGAAGGCGTGCAAAGTTGTATTTGCCTTGGAAAAGTTTAGTGATGATGCAAAACCAACGGCAACCGTTTTGTTGTCAAAACGAGAGTGAAGGTCAATTTCTTTTTCAATCTGCGGTTTGGCAGGTCTTTTCGCATTGGCAAAATCGCCATTGGCATAGCGGACATACATTTTGTCACCATCATAATCAATCCATACGGTAAAAAGCCTGTCATTTACCCCTGCGTCTGCAAAACGCGTGGCACAGGTGGAAGAATCACTGACCTTGTTACTCTTTTTCGAGGTGTCCTGATAGGCAGCCTCTAACTTATCGGTGTCATCTAAAACGCCACCTGCACAGGCATCAAAATAAGCAAGATTTTCGTACGCCGTATAGGTTTTACCGTCTTTTGTTTTTTCTACCGTTTTCATCGGGTCAAGACCGTTTAGGTAATAAATGGCATCGTGACGGGCATGGTCGCTGTTTAGCGTGATACCGATATGGTCAAAGCGTTCGGCATACTTGTAATTGCGGTAAGCGGCGTACTCTCTGCCGTCCGTGCCCTCATAAGGATTAAAGTTTTTTTCGTAGTCATTTTTCCCGGTATAGGTTTGGTCTTTGTGAAAGTATAATTGGTTATCATAATCCCAGCTTTCATAGGAATATGGGCGATTTTCATCATATGGATATACGTCGCCCGTTTTATTCATGTTACAATAGGCACCATTATATTGGGAATCCATTTCGACCATGAGTCTTTTTTCGTCACATTGCATGCCGAATGTATAGGTGTCACCACCGGAATACGTATACGCTAAATCTTCCGGATCGGATATGTAATCTTCCATGAAAAAGGCAAGGCCGTCGCCGCCGACTTCTCTGGCGAATTCTTTCCCTCCTGCCTGTTTGGTGTTGACGCAGGCGTCCGGGAGTGAAAAGGTAAATTTTGTGGAAAACTGCGATCTGCTATTTTGCGGAACCAGTTGATTTAGTGTGATTACTGTGGAACGGTAATCAGAGGTACTTTTATTCGGATCTTCCTCGGCGGCGGATTCGGGTGCAGAATACGGTTTTGCCACGTCAAACAGCCGGATTACTTTTTCCGGGGTTTCCTTTTTTGAATATGGATTTTTTTTAATACCATAAGTGTCTGAGCTGGGTTGGTAGCTTTCAATAGCCAGTGAACCTTTGTGTGGCTCTCCAGCCGCATTAGAGTCCATCACCCAGGATTCTTCCTTAAATTCTTCTCCGGTACCCTCGCCCTCGGCAAAAGTCATTACGGCCGGCTCTGCTGCCGCCGCTTTTTTGGTCTGGTTTAATGATGATGTTACCGGTACATTTGCCAAGGGGAGTACCAGCCCCAGAAGAAGAGACGTAATCAAAAGTCTCTTGTGAAATTCTTTCCTTGTCATAATATCCCTCATTTCCTTTTTGTGTTTGCCTCATGAAATGTAAAATCATATTTCATTGCCAGAGCCATAAACAATTTATTCATGACCTGACCGGTGATTTCCCGGATTTTTAATTTTCCGATATAAGCGATGGTTTCACGCTGTATGTCATCCGGTACATGATATGCGCCAAGCGTTACTCTTAGAAACCGCTCAAGTTTCTTTTCCAAAGTAAAATACATATCACATTTTTTTGCAATATAGGCACGCATACATCCGGCTGTCCCAATTTCCATTTCGTAAAAATCACTTTCCTGAAAGTCTTTATTATACTGCCTGAAAATCATCGCGATTTTTTTTGCTGTATGCTTGTGAATATAATCCATCAATGCCGGCTGCGTGTAGGCTTCCATGTAAATATCGCGCAGATGTTCATTCATCTCGGTAAGCGTCAACTGAATACAGGTTTCAACGGCGTAGAGAAGCACCGGATTTTTCCCGGTTCCAATGATTTTTTCTGCTACACCAAACTGATTTTCAAACATAAATTCCGTCAGTTCTGCAAGAACGCCATCTTTTGTGTGAAAAATGGAGTGAAAACTGCTGCCGGATACGCCTGCATCATGAAGAATTTCCGTCATCGTTGTCTCGTGATATCCCTTTTCTATAAACAAGCGGACACTGGATGACAGAATTTTCTGCTTCGTTTCTTCGCTGTCGTATTTTCTTGCCATGTACTTTGTATTCCTCCTTCCTTTTTTATTTTATGTAAAATCCCTTCGTGTGTCTCGAAACAGAAATGAATTGCGGTTTGGGTTACAACCCAATTATAACATGAGGGAAATTATTGTGTCAATGAAAGAATTGTCTATGGACAGAATTTGCCGGAAATCTTATAATGAAAGGGATTTATATACGATAAGGGGAAAAGGCATGACATTACAACAGTTAAAATATCTGGTGACAGTTGCGGAGTGTGGGAGCATTTCGGAGGCAGCACAGAAACTTTTTATTTCGCAGCCAAGTCTTAGTGCGGCAATTCAAAATTTGGAAAAGGAAATGGGCGTGACTGCTTTTTCACGCTCCAGCAAAGGTGTTGTGATAACGAGAGAAGGTGAGGAACTGCTTGCCTATTCACGGATGCTTTTGGAACAGGCGGATATTATGCAGGAGCATTTTGGCAAGGACAAAAACCGGACGCCGAAATTTTCGGTGTCGTGCCAGCATTATTCCTTTGCGGTCAATGCGTTTGTGGATTTGGTGAAACAGTACGATGCCAGCCAGTACAATTTTATTTTGCGCGAGACGCAGACCGGAGAGATTATTGATGACGTGGCGCAGGGGAAAAGCGAGGTTGGAATTTTATATTTGTCGGCGCACAACGAGGAAGTTCTGACGAAACTTATGAAGAAAAACGGACTTGTATTTGAAGAATTGTTTGTGGCAGAACCGCACGTGTTTATCTGCCGTGAGCACCCGCTGGCAAATAAGAAAGAAATTACACTGGATGATTTACAGCCATATCCGTATCTGGTATATGAGCAGGGAGAGCGGAACTCCTTTTATTTTGCTGAGGAGTTTTTGAGTATGCTGGATTTTCCGAAAAATATTCAGGTGCGCGACCGTGCAACGCTGTTTAACCTTGTGATTGGGTTAAATGGATTTACGGTTTGCTCCGGTGTCATCGACCAGAAGTTAAATGGTGAAAATATTATTGCAAAGCCCCTTGTGTCGGATTGTGATATGCGGATTGGCATGATTCGTAAGAAAAATACGATGTTAAGCCGCTACGCTTTATATTATCAGGAGGCAATAAAAAATTACCTGGACATAGTCTGAAACTATGGAAAAGGCATGATTATGTGTATTTCACAAAAGAAATAAACAATGCTACACTATCCTCATCAAAGAAAAACGGAGGATTTGAAGATGAAAGCATTGCAGGAACCATTTCGATATGATTATGTAGGAAGTTTTTTACGCCCGGAAAAAGTAAAGAATGCGAAAGCGCTGTATGAGGATGGGAAAATTGAAAAAGAAGAATTAGACGAGACAATCAATGAGGCAATTCGTGAAGTTGTTGCCAAACAGAAGGACTTGGGATTTCATGTGATTACTGATGGTGAGTTTCGTAGAACTTACTGGCATTTGGATTTTATGTGGGGATTTGAGGGAGTTGCGCATGAATTAACTGGAGGCGGCGTACAGTTTGCAGGTGAGCTCGCTTCTCTGGAAGATACTTATGTAGTTGGAAAAATTAAAGCGAAAGCACATCCATTTGTTGAATACTTTAAGTTTTTGAAAACTTTGGAAGATGAAAATACAGTTGCAAAATATACAATTCCAGCACCGGCACAGATGTTCCAGCAGTTTATTGTTCCGCAGAATGTGGAATCAACAAGAAAATTTTATGCGACAGATGAAGAACTGATTCATGATATTGGAGTGGCATATCAGGATGTTATCCGCCAGTTTTATGAGGCAGGCTGCCGCAATTTGCAGTTGGATGACTGTACATGGGGTGCCGTTGTGGGTGATGCCGCAAAACAGCGTTACAAAAGCCTTGGTATTGACTTAGAAGAAGTGAAACAGAGTTTGCTGGCTGTGAATAATCTGGCATTGGAAGGAAAGCCGGAGGATATGGTAATTACTTCACATATCTGCCGCGGCAATTATCATTCAACATATTTCACCAGCGGTCCTTATGACAGTGTGGCTGATTATGTATTTGCCAAAGAAAATGTAGACGCTTTGTTCTTAGAGTATGACGACGAGCGTTCCGGCGGTTTTGCACCACTTGCTAAAGTTTCACCGGACAAAAAAGTGGTACTTGGACTGATTACAACGAAAACACCGGAGCTTGAAGATAAAAAAGAAGTTATTGAAAGAATTCATGAAGCAGCGAAATATATTCCACTTGACCGCTTATGCTTAAGCCCACAGTGCGGATTTGCTTCCTGTGAAATCGGGAATAAATTGACCGAGGAGCAGCAGTGGGCAAAATTGAAACTCGTAAAAGAGATTGCAGAAGAAGTGTGGGGATAAAATATAAAATAAAACCATTGAAAAAAATGGCGCATTCGCGTGACAAACGCACAGGTATGAATAGGCAGCAAAATTTATGTCTGATACCTGTGCGTTTGTATCCATTTTTTCGCAATGGTTTTATTTTGCGATGGTGGCGAAAGATTTGTGTGGTGAAAGGAGGGGAAGCAATGCAAGTTGCCACCCCTACTTGAAATAAATTCTCCATTCCCAATTCTTGTCCTCTCCCTGTATTCGTTGTATAATAAAAGTTAGCGAACAAAGGAAAGAAGATGTGTAATTTACATGATACAGGAACTTGACAGGTTAAATATTGATGCCTACCATGAAATTGTGGAGTGCATAACAAGTGCATTAGATGCCAGAGACCCTTACACGGCAGGACACTCGGAGCGGGTCAGTGACTTGGCTCAGATGATATGCGGCGAGATGGGGATTACCGGGGAATGCCAAAACGATATTCATGTGGCGGCGCATTTACATGATATAGGAAAAATCGGAATCCCGGATGCCGTGTTAAATAAACCGGAGCGGCTGACGGATGAAGAATGGGAGATTATGAAAGAGCATCCGGCGATTGGAGCCGAGATTTTGAGTAAATCCGGTATGCTTTCAGGGCTGATTGATATTGTGCTTCATCACCATGAGCGGTTTGATGGAAAAGGATACCCGGATGGATTGAAAGGGGCAGAAATTTCGGTGGGAGCACGAATTATTGCGATTTGTGATTCCATAGATGCGATGACTTCAACAAGACGTTACCGCAAGGCGCTTGGATTTGATATCTGTTATCAGGAAATAGAAAAGAATTTAGGAAAAATGTATGATCCGGTAATTGGCAGATTTGTACTGGACAATTGGGATAAAGTGATTACTGTTTTGCAAAAGGATGAGAACTCACCGGAAGTTCTAATTCAATAACATATTCGCTTTCGCGGTTCGTCTCATAACTGTCGATGTGGCAAAGTTCCATCGGGTGGCCGGTGACGGTTAAGTGATGTTCTTTCGCATAGGCATAGAGAGAAGGCATCAACTGTTTGGTCTGCTTCAAGGAGCCGTGGTAGTACAGACACAGATACTCGCCGGCAGGGAGAAACGTGTCCGTCTTCGTTTTTGTGCTGTCAGTCAAAAAGAAAACATTTTCCGTGCGGTAGTAATCGGAGTCTGGATTTGATTTTTCTAAATCCAGCGTGTAACAGTCGCAGAAACCGATGGTATCTAATTTAATCCGGTTCTTTTTCATATATTGAACCATTGTGTAGTCAACATAAGCGTCCGGCAGATTTTCCGTGGAAATCATGGCAATCGGGCGTTTTTTGAATGTCTTTAATCGAATGGAAGTGTCCGATGACTCATTCTGTACGGCTTGCAAAGACTGAATCCGGCTGACAATCTGCTCCTTTTTCTTTTGAAGAACTTCCATCTTTTCCTTTATAATAGAAAGCTCCGTATCTAACATTTCCATTGTGGTGGAAATATTTCTATTCTTTAAGAACTCGCTAATCTGCTCTTTGTGAAAATCAAGTCCCAGCAGTTCACGAATCATCACTAAAGTCTGGAAATCATCCAAAGAATATTCCCGGTATCCGTTATTTTCATTTCGTGTCGGGCAGATTAATCCCTTTTTTTCATAATAACGAATCGAATCGACACTGATATTAAATAAATTTGATAATTCTCCGATGTGAAATGTGCTGTTTGCCATGATTATTCCTCCTAGTATAAAGGTAGTGCCCCCTCACATGCGCCAGACGGCAAGTCGTCGAAACCGATTTCAAGCAAGAACTACGTTCTTGACGGTTCCTCCTAAAAAAGGCACTATTTCCGAGGAAACAGCGCCATTGCTTACTCACATATTTTAGCAAAGATGAAAAAAATGTCAAATTTTCAAAAAAAGCCCTTGACCCTAGTATGGTTCTAGGGTTTATACTTCCCGTAAAGAGTCAATGGTGACCGCGTTTGGTGCCAGTGGCTCTTTTGTTGTTTCTAAATCAATTTGAATTTTGGAAAGTGAGGATTACGGTATGGAAAAGAGAATTGAAAATCATCCGATTTTAGGGGAATCTCCAAAAGGAAAATTAGTGAAATTCTCATATGACGGAACAACGTTGGAAGGGTATGAGGGAGAGCCGATTGCAGCAGCTCTTCGTGTAGCAGGTGTGATGGCACATCGTTATACAGCAAAACGCCATGAACCACGAGGTGTCTTTTGTGCGATTGGACGCTGCACCGACTGCGTTATGGTAGTTGATGGAAAGCCAAATGTGAGAACCTGCATCACCCCGTTGAAAGAGGGAATGGTAGTAGAAACCCAGTATGGAGCAAGTGCAAAGGAGGAAGCGTAAATGAAACGATATGATTTGATTGTAATTGGAGCAGGACCGGCCGGATTGTCCGCAGCAACCGAAGCAGCAAAACATGGATTGCATCCTCTGGTACTTGATGAAAATGAAAAACCGGGCGGACAGTTATTTAAGCAGATTCATAAGTTCTTTGGCTCAAAGGAGCACAAAGCAAAAATCCGCGGATTTAAAATAGGAGAAGAACTTCTCGCTGAGGCAGAAAAGTATGGCGTTGAAGTTATGTTAAATGCAACGGTAATCGGTTTGTATCCGGAGAAAGAAATCACGGTGCGAATCGGAGATGAAGTAAAACATATGAAAGGGGATGCCATCTTAGTGGCAACCGGAGCCAGTGAAAACATGGTAACGTTCCCCGGCTGGACACTTCCGGGTGTAATCGGAGCAGGTGCAGCACAGACGATGATGAACCTTCACCACATCAAAGCCGGAGAAAAGATTCTGATGCTTGGAACCGGTAACGTAGGATTGGTTGTCAGCTTCCAGTTAATGCAGGCTGGATGTGAAGTGGTTGCCCTCGTTGATGCGGCACCGAGAGTTGGCGGATACGGGGTACACGCTGCGAAAGTAGCAAGACTCGGGGTGCCATTTTATCTGTCACATACCATCGTAAAAGCGGAAGGTGAAGACCGGGTAACGGGTGTTACAATTGCAGAGGTCGATAAAAACTTCCAGTTCATTGAAGGAACGGAAAAACATTTCGATGTAGACACCATTTGTATGGCAGTTGGTTTGTCACCGATGTCACAGTTACTCAAACAGGCAGGCTGCGAAATGAACGACACACCGGGTGGTTATGTACCGGTTTGTGACATCCTTGGTGCAACCAGTGTACCGGGTATTTACGCAGCAGGTGATGTATCCGGAATTGAGGAAGCAAGTTCAGCAATGATTGAAGGTCGTATTTCAGGAGCTGTCATTTCTGAGTATCTGGGTTACATGACAAAAGAAGAAAGAGAAGCCCGCGTAAGCGAATTGGAATCCGCACTGGAAGCCCTTCGTCAGGGAATGTTTGCTCCGAAAAACCGAGGCAAAAAAATTGAGAAAACCGAAGAGGGCATAGACATTTCCGAAAACCTTCTTGCAAAAGGTTATGTAGCGGACGATGAGATTGAGCGGTATCCGGGTGTTACCCATGCAGTCGGTGTTCATCCGGTTATGGAATGTACGCAGAACATTCCGTGTAACCCATGTCAGGATGCCTGTGCGAAAGGATGTATTTCCATCGGCGATAACATTACATCGCTGCCGGTTGTTGTGCCGGGTTCCAAATGTATCGGATGTGGTATGTGTGTAGCTTCCTGTTCCGGTCAGGCAATCTTCTTAGTCGATGAGGAAACGGAGCCCGGATTTGGTACCGTCACTCTTCCTTACGAATTTCTTCCGCTGCCGGAGGCAGGTGAAAAAGGAATTGCGCTCGGACGAGACGGACAGAAAGTGTGCGACTGCGAAG
>ENA-OYYD01000538-OYYD01000538.1-human-gut-metagenome-genome-assembly--contig:-NODE-538-length-11117-cov-28.722925_pt1 | contig 11117 bp, 15 predicted proteins | sample MGYA00244062_ERZ653446 | MGnify/ENA primary metagenome ERZ653446 (study PRJEB26926, sample SAMN06165031) | human gut metagenome | biome: ENVO:00009003; feature: ENVO:2100002; material: ENVO:00002003...
CCGCTCATAGATGAGCCGAGCATAGAAAAAGCGCAAAGTCCTGCCATGAACCCTGCGCTGAGTTTCTTTAATATTTTCGATTTTTTGAACATAAAGTGCATTTCTCCTTTTCATTTTTGCAAAGAAAAAGAGCCTGATTTCGGCTCTTTCGTTTGCACATTTTAATATATTTCATCATATCTTTGGCTGCTTATCAAATCCGCCCCTGACACATATGATTCATCAATATCTATTATTTCGCTGAATCCGCAGTCGTTATTCAGCAGAAATCCTTGTCCCTGTGTATCAAGAACAAACCATGTTCCGTTTACCTTAACAACATTTGCTACATGACCATACAGTTTTGACGGCGTCCATGCAAGATAGCATTCCAAACCTGTACCTTTGCACAAATAGTAGGTCTGCCACGAATAATTCACACAAGTGCCCGAACCGTTTTCAGTCATCCAGTTGTATACCGCCTCTGCCTTGCTGTAATCAGAGCCGTTATGAGATAAGCTTCTGCCGATATCCATATATCGTTCTTCCTCAGTAGGCATCGGCGAGGGTGGTTGAGTCTGCGGCACTGTTGTAGTCTCAGGCTTTGTCCTTGCGACAGGCGGATTTGTTACCGTAGGTACTGCCGATGCTGACGGCTTTGCCGTTGTTGATTTGGTGGCATTCTGAGGCTTCTCATTGGACGGCTGGGCGTTCTGCTCCGCTAAGTTATTATCCTGAGAATTGTTGGATGGAGTATTATTCTGCACAGCTTGGTTATTACCCTGTACAGCGTTATTCTGCCCCTGAACCGAATTGCCGCCTGTATTTGAAGTGCTTGATTTCTTAGCCGCAGTTACCTCAGTATCTGTCGGCTTTGAGGAAGATGATACCGTCTGCGAACTCTTTTTAATGGTCGCTGTGGTTTCACTTGTATCCATTTCTTCCTTTGCCGATGTTTCTGCGGAAACTATAGCCGTGGCCGCAGTTTGACTAGCTACTGAAGAGTTTTCGCTTTCTGTGGATTCCGATATATTTCCACAGGCTGATAAAAATACCGCACAGAATATTGATATGACCATTGCTTTTTTCATATTATCACGCTCCTTGACAAGCAATATATCACACTAATACTTTAAAATCCAGACTTTTTATTGAAGTTCTACCTTTGTCACAATTTGCACAGCATAAGCTTTAGCAAACTACATACTTATCTCCGGTGACTCTTCAAATTCTTCAAGCGGTTCGATCACTTCAGGTCTTGTTTCTCTAACAGCAACCAGCCCGATACCGGGCAGATCCACTATGATATGATCAAACTGCTGCTTGTACTTTTCTATCTGTTTATCAGCAAGTGAACAAGAATCCCACTCTCCGTATTCGTTCAGACAGTTGCCAGAAATATAGAAAGTGCCGTGAACAAGAGTATTTCCAACTATCCTGTTAGGCTTTGAGCCGTTCAGCAGAAACTCATCATTACACCAGCAAAGTGCGTCATTTGTCTGCTCAAAATATATAGGTTCAATGCTTCCTCCCACTACTTCCTGCATTGCCTGGATATCGTCCTCGATATCTTTCACATACGGTTCTTTCAGAGGTTCAAACACAAGTATCCTCATTCTTTTGCCTCACTTTCACAATACTCTTTCAGCGGACAATCGCCGCAGTCATCAAACATCGCACAGGTACGCTGTATCTCTTCTTCGGATATCCCACAGTCAAAGTGCTGCTTTTTCTGCTCGTTCTGCCATATGATAAGTGAAACACCGCTGCTGTCACGTTCGACCTCTACCGTTACAGCATTTCCGTGCCTGTCATAAAGCCCAGAAAATTCTGTTTTGCCTTTTGCCGTTAAAACCTGTGCCAATATTATCTTCTTCATAAAAACCTCCTAATCAAAAAGCGAAAGCTGTTTGATAGCTTTCGCACGTTCGCTTGTGTCATAATTTGATATGAGCAGCTCTGCATACTGACAGCCGCCGTCATACCGCTGTGCCAAATTGTTCAGCCTACTTATCTCTTCAATGTGAATGTTTGGTTTATGCCATATCTCACGGATCTCAGTGCAATCGTTATACGAAACCAAAAATCTGCCTTTGATGTCAAGCAGAGCGTCACGCAGTCTGATATGGTCTTTTGCAGTAAAACCTACGTCCTTGTAGTAATTTTCAGTCGCAAAATACGGCGGATCACAGTAAAAAAAGCTGACGGGTCTGTCATACTGCCTGATAAGCCTTTCAAAATCCTTGTTCTCAACAACTACTTTCTGTAATCTTCTTGCGGCAAGGTCGATCATAGGGAAGTCCGACCACATCGAATGCGGCTGACTTCCAAAGCTGTCAAGACCGCTTGCATAGCTGTAACGTATAAGCTGATAAAACTTTGCCGCTCTGTCAACATCATAAAGTCGAGGCAGAATGCCACGCTTATGAAGTAGAGCTAAATACTCAAAATCCTCTCTTGAATCAAGCACATATCTCAGCTTGTATTTCAGCTTTGCAGGTTTATCACGAACGCAGCGGTAAAGATTCGCAAGGTTTGAATTGAAGTCATTGTACACCTCGAAATCCATACCGGGCGGCTTGTGAAACAGCACCCAGCCTGCACCGCCAAACACCTCGATATATCTTTCATAGTAAGGCGGAAATCTTGCAAGAACCTCGTCACGAAGATTTTTCTTTCCCCCTACCCATGACATAAAACTGTTCATGTTTTTCCTTTCTGCCGTTAGAACCAACAGCAGAAAAGTCGCTTTGCAAGCACCAGATTTTTGATCTGCTGTTGGCAAAACGACCTTAATAAATATTAGATTTTACGCTGTTTTCAGCCCTTGATTATCGGGTCAACATAGCTGAATATTATGCGTTTCTGTTCAAGGTAGCCTTCTGCTTGGTTGACCTCATTACACAGCTCCTTGTATTGCTTTTCCGAAAGCACAGGCTTTGTTGCTCTCAGCATTGCAGGGATATTACCCATACAGAACTTGAAGTCAACTTTCGCTTTTACTTTGTTTGTGTGCATTACTTCATCTCCATTTCTAAATCTTCGTCCTGTTCCGAAACGCATTCTTCAAGATTGTTCACAATGTAATCCGACAGCCATGTGCTTCCGAAATCCTCCCTCGTCCGGAGCCGCCATATTGCAAGCTTACCTACATCAAGCTGAACATCTTCAAAGGGAAACAGCAGACAGGTAAGGCCTCCGTTTTTAAAGCTATATGCCTTTTCAAACCTATTGTCATTCTGCAATATTCCGCTTTCCGTCAGCATATCGTTTATGCCGTCGACCCATTCCTGCAGATCGCCGCCGCACCCTTGCAGGACAAGTCCCTCGCTGTCATTCATTTTTCTCAGATCGTGTAAAGAAATGCTTTTGATCTCCATTATTGCAAAACCTCCTTCCCGTAATATTTTTTCAGCAGATTTATGACGAAATGCTGACCCTTTCCCGTCACAAACGTCTGCTGATAAGTCTTTTTCAGACCATTGACCTCGAATACCGACTCTTTGACTGCAAAATATCCTCGGTCGATAAACGCCTGATAGGGGAGATTATTCGCCATAAGCACTCTCATACTCTTAAGCCAGCCGTAGAGCTTGTTTCTTCCGACAGGGATATTTTCGGCTCTTGCCAATTTTGCCATAGCGTTCATGTCGATGAGATTATCGGTATTTGCAACCTGATTCGCAAACTCCACTAACGGTTGGTCGTGACGTATCCGCTCGTTCAGCTTGTTGATAGCCATCATCTGCAAACGGAACAGATTGCGGTACGGCTTGTCGAGAAACGGAAGATAGTTTTCTATGAACATTTCCTCGTTGCTGACGTAGCCGCCTGTTTGATTGATCTGAGGCAGAATTTTATCAAAAATCCACGACTCAAATTCCGCAGCTCTCGGCAGCTTGCTGTGTGCGACAAGTCTGTAAACATCGCCCTCAGGAATAAAAATCATCTTAATGGTCTTGCTTGGGGACTGCGGATGAGGTAGGTCGTGTTTCACGCCCCACCTGCAATGCCGCCTTATTGCGTCCTTTGTGTTGCTGTAGCCCAATGCAGAAGCCACATCCTTGCCGCAGAACATGATTCTGCCGTTATCATCCTTTAAAATTCTGAGAGAACCAAATTTCTCATTTTTGAAAATCTTGATCATATTATTCATTTAATTTATCTCCTCATCAAATTTCAATAAATTTCTCGCAATTTCTTCAACAACGGGTACGCTTACGGCATTTCCGGCTTGTTTGTAGAGCTGTGCATCGGACATTCCCGTTGCCGCAACTTTTTCGAATTGCTCTGTTGTAAAACCCTGCAGCCGCCATGCCTCAATTGGCATAAGGCGTCTTATCCGTCCATGGTGGACAATCCCGTGTCGATCGGTTACCGTAAGCGTAAACATCGGTTCGTTGGGATTTTTTATTCGTCTGCCGTTTTGACGGGTAGTTTCCTTAAACGGATTGATAATTGCTCTCGGTCCGTCCTCAATCAGAACTCCCGATCTTTCTCCTTTATGAGTTCCGTTTGTTACCCCCAAGTCCATTCTTGTATGCAGACATCGGGCGTTTTCCGTAATCTGCGGATTTTCGTTCAGATCACAAAAAACAGCGGAGTGTTCACCTTTGTGATGACTTACTCCGCTGTTCTGCCTTGCGGTTATACATCTTGCATTTTCTGTGAGATTAGGTGGAGGATTGCTGTCAATAAAGTACAGACCTGTTTTTCCGCCCATACCGCCCGAACCGCTGCACTGCGTCACCGCAAGTCCATCGGGATCATAAACTCTCGTGCCTTGACTTCCGCCTATGATTTGTTCAGTTTTCCGGCAATTCTGGCTGTCGCTTTTTCCGAAAGCCAGTATTTTTCCGGAACAGTCGATTCCAAGACATCCTGCAATGTAAACTCTTTTTCTGACTTGGGGAAGGTAATCGGCGCTGTTATACACACGCCATTCCACGCAATACCCCAGTTGAGAAAGCGTTTCAATGATTTTTGCAAAAGTTTTTCCCGAGTCAATCCCCATGAGACCGGGTACGTTTTCAAAGCAAAAATACTTAGGTCTTTTCGCTTCAAGCAGTCGGGCAAGCTCAAAGAACAGATCTCCTCGCTCGTCGGCAAAGCCTTTTCTTGCTCCGCAGACCGAGAACGGCTGGCAGGGGAAACCTCCAATAAGGAGATCAAAGTCTGCAAGTTTTCCGACGTCAATATCTCTGATATTTTCATAAAATTGTTCACCTCCGGTATCGTACAGTGCTTTGTAGGCTTTCTGCGCAAATCTGTCAATCTCGCACCACCCCACAATTTCAAATCCTCCGACTCTTTCCAGAGCAGATCGGAAGCCTCCGATGCCTGAAAATGCGTCGAATACTCGTATCATTCAAAGCGCCCCTTTCTGATTTTGACAAAAAAAAACCGCTAAATGATCTCTCATTTAACGGCAGTTCTGCGATATTTAATTGTATTATTCGGAGTCAGCTCCTATATGACTTTCGATCACAGCCATTATTTCATTCAATCGGCTTTCTCCGATACCCTTGATCTTGGATATATCTTCACGCAGCTTGTCGAAGTCGACTTCTGTGGCGTGTACGTCGTCTTTTCCTGTCTGATATATATTCTGAATGAAATTGTCCATTGTTTCACGGTCCATAGCTTTAATTTTTTTGTATAAGGCTCGGTCAAGGAGCGGCTTATTCGGCATATTCATTTTCCTTTCGCTCTTTTATTCGTATAATGGGCATTTGCTTTACCTTCTTGCCGATTTTAACACGCTGCAAAGCGAATACCATATCGTTTGTGCGTTCAAAGTAACCCATATCATGTTTCCAGCTTATACCGCACTTACAATGCTGTAATCCGATAAACTGCTGTTTCATTTTTCTGCCGCAGTTCGGGCAGATCTTACTGTTTTTACTCATGAACGTATTCCTCTCAGAATTTTATCTTGTACATTATATCACATAAACCGCCGTATTTCAAGTCCTACATGGACATATCCATTTCCGGTTCTTCCGATAATTCCTCGATTTCTGCGATTTCTTCATTTTCCGTATTTTCTTCTGTTTGTTCGTCTGACTGAGTTTGTTCATGCTTGATCGTATGAAATTTATCTTCATCGGGCAGAAGATTCAAAGTTCTGCCGTTATCCCACTTAACCATGACTGAGCCGATATCGTCGACTCCAATAATAGTTCCTTTGGTGCCGCTTTCCACAGGACATAAGTCCTCCATGTGGTCAAGACAAATCCGAGTACCCTCGGGATACCTCTGTCTAAGCAACTCAACTTTCTTTTCATTGTATACCATGCGTACCTCACATTGTCATTCCAATATCGGGTTCATCGGTCAAATCTTCTGACTGAATGCTGTTTATTTCTTCCTCCGTCTGCAAGCTCCAGTTGTCATCTGAATTCCAGAAGCTGACATAAATATCGCCGTCGGGAGTTTTTATCGGCCGCTGTTCAAGAGACTCCCCAACGCCGTCTGAAAGTTGTCCCTCGCAGTACGAGCGGAATTCTTCAAGCTCTTCATCTGTAAGCTGACCGTAAATCTGAGCCGTAATAACGCCAACAAGCTCTCCGTCACGCCCCTCGACCGACATAAATGCCGAGCGTACCTTTTCGTCGACTGAATTGCCCTTGTCATACCAGTTCATGAGCCCCCGTTCTTTCTCCTCGGGCATTGTAAAATCTTCAATAAATCGGTTTATCTCCGATTCATAAACAGAAGCCTCATAGGACGAGATTTTTTCGTATTCCTCGTCATACCAGCATTCCGGTTCTCTGTTGATTTCAAGGGGACAGCAGAACTTTAATTCCTGCAAATGCGTCTGCATATGATTTTCATACAGCAGTTTTGCGTTTGGAATATACTGGGCATATCTTGCATAGGGAGCACCCTCAGACTCTATTAACAAGCCGTCGCCCTGTTGCTTGTCGTAGATCAGCAGACAATGGTGTACGCCGTTGCCGTACCACATACTGTTAAGGTTTTCGCTTATGAGATCGTTATTGCACATCGGAGTGTGTTTCAGCCTCTCAAATTCTTCGGTCGGAACAGGCACAGCTTTTTCCACCACGCAAGTATACGTTTTGAATTCCGATTCTTTGCGAAGCAGATTTGTGTTGATTATAAGTTTGTTGTTCATTGATTTCCTCCTTTGTTTTATTTTCCATTTTAATAGTATAGCTGCCACACGGGTATCACGTCCTTCCTTGAGAAATAAAAAAAGACCGTTTTGTCATTTATCACATTTCGTGATATTAGACAAAACAGTCTTGAAAAGTTTGTGAAAGTATTTTCATAAATAATCGGCAAGTTAAGAGCGAAATTTGCTCAAAGCCTGCCGATTTGTTTGACAATATTTCGTTGTGTAGCGTTCAAATCCTTCCGGTCGGCTAAAATCGTGAAAAAGCATCCACGGTTTTCACCTTAAAATTTCCGGTTAAAAAGCATGAAAAAAGCCCGTATTTACGGGCTTTTCAACTGGTGCATCTTTTTTGTTCCACCAATATGGCTGGGGTGGAAGGATTCGAACCTTCGGAATGACGGAGTCAGAGTCCGTTGCCTTACCACTTGGCGACACCCCAATGTTTGTTCGATTTAGCTTGTTTTTGGTTGGGATAGATGGATTCGAACCATCGGAATGACGGAGTCAAAGTCCGCTGCCTTACCTCTTGGCTATATCCCATCGTCATGTCCCTCACTCAAACAGCTTAATCATTATAGCACACCATTTCGGGAAATGCAATACCTTTTTATGTTTGTTTACAAAGCATTTACAGAGCATTAACATATATGTGCAAAACGACGTAAAACCGTACGATTTTGTAGAAAAACTATTGAAAATGGTCAAAATATGTGATAAAATGACCATAAGAGCGTGGCTCGGAACAAAAAACGAAAGGTCGTAACCGTTATGGAAGAGAAGAAAAAAGGATTTATCAAGAAGTTTGTAAATGAGTTCAAGGCGTTTGCTCTCAAAGGAAACGTCATGGACTTGGCAGTGGGCGTTATCATAGGTGCTGCGTTTCAGGGTATCGTGACGTCATTTACGGAGAATTTTATCAACCCGATAATAGGCTGTATAGGCGGTGCTGACGTAGAGGGCAAGATACATTTGCTTGGAAATCAGTACATAAACTACGGCGCATTTCTGACGGCAGTGATCAACTTTATAATCATGGCGTTCGTTATTTTTGTAATAATGAAGGTCATAAACAAGCTTGCGTCACTTGGCAAGCATGAAGAGCCTGAAAAGCCTGCAGAGCCACCGGTGGACGTAGTGCTTCTTACAGAGATCAGGGATCTTCTCAAGGCACAGCAAGCGGCTGAGGCGAGCAAAGAGGAAGAAAAGGCAGAAGAATAAGATCTGAAACGGTACACTTTTTAAGTTAAGGGACAGCTCCCATGTGGGGCTGTCTTTTTTGTTGGTTATCTTTTTGACGGTATTCGCTCAAATTTAGGTAGGGGCAAACACTTTTCTTCTGTAAAAACTCCACAATTATTTATCTTTCACTTTGTCACTTATTCTGTTTTAAATCTCTTTACTTTTTTGTAATCATATGATAAAATAATAACATATATGTTTTTGAATACTTTTAAGCTTTTAAGTTTTCTAGCTTTCAAGCTTTTAATTATGAAAGGAAGTTTTTGTATGCCTATAACCGAGATACTGGAGCGTAACGCACGAGAGTTCGGAAACGATGTTGCTCTGGTAGAGGTCAATCCTGAGATCAGAGAAACCAGACGTGTGACTTGGAAGGAATATGAGCTTATCGAGCCTAACCCAGTCTGTCATTATCGCCGTGAGATAACCTGGAGCGTTTTCAACGAAAAGGCTAACCGCTTTGCCAATCTGCTTTTATCCCGTGGGGTAAAAAAGGGTGACAAGGTGGGTATCCTGCTTATGAACTGTCTTGAATGGCTGCCTATTTATTTTGGTATCCTCAAGACGGGTGCGCTTGCAGTGCCGCTGAATTTCAGATACACTCCAGAGGAGATAAAATACTGTCTTGACCTTGCCGAGGTGGATATTCTTGTATTTGGTCCTGAATTTATCGGCAGAGTTGAGGAGATAGCTGATGAGATAAGCAAGAACAGACTTCTTTTTTATGTTGGCGAGAACTGTCCGTCATTTGCAGAGCATTATGACAGACTCACTGCAAACTGTGCAAGCACTACTCCGTACATAGAGCTTACTGACGAGGACGATGCGGCTATCTACTTCTCGTCAGGCACAACAGGCTTCCCGAAGGCTATTCTGCACAATCACGAGAGCCTTATGCACGCCGCAAGAGTTGAGCAGAATCATCACGGTCAGACCAAGGACGATGTATTCCTTTGTATCCCTCCCCTTTATCACACAGGTGCGAAGATGCACTGGTTTGGAAGCCTTATCTCAGGGGGCAAGGCTGTGCTTCTCAAGGGCGTGAAGCCTGAATTTATACTTGATACTGTATCGAGGGAAAAGTGTACTATCGTATGGCTTCTTGTGCCTTGGGCACAGGATATCCTTGACGCTATCGACAGCGGCGAGGTGACACTTTCAAAGTATGAGCTTTCACAGTGGAGGCTTATGCACATAGGTGCACAGCCTGTTCCGCCGTCACTTATTGCACGCTGGAAAAAGGTTTTTCCTAACCACAAATATGACACTAACTATGGTCTTAGCGAATCTATAGGTCCCGGCTGTGTACACCTTGGCATGGATAACATTGACAAGGTAGGCGCAATAGGCAAGGCAGGCTTTGGCTGGAAGGTCAAGATAGTTGATGATAAGGGCAACACTGTAAAGCGTGGCGAAGTTGGCGAGCTTTGCGTAAAAGGTCCTGGCGTTATGACCTGCTACTACAGAGATCCAAAGGCGACGGCCGAAACTCTCAAAGACGGCTGGCTTTTCACGGGCGACATGGCTCAGGAGGACGAGGACGGATTTATTTACCTTGTTGACCGCAAAAAGGACGTTATTATAAGTGGTGGAGAAAATCTTTACCCTGTACAGATAGAAGACTTTTTGAGAAGTCATGACGCTATCAGGGACGTGGCAGTAATTGGTCTGCCTGACCAGCGTTTGGGCGAGATAGCGGCGGCAATAATCGAGCTAAAGCCAGACCACCCATGCACAGAGGAAGAGATAATGGCGTTCTGTCAGAAGCTTCCGAGATACAAGCGTCCGCACAAGATAATTTTTGCAGACATACCGAGAAACCCGACGGGCAAGATAGAGAAGCCGAAGCTCAGGAAGATATACTGCGGAGAGAGTCTTGTTGCAAAGCAGAATCACGGATAAAAAGTAAAGAGGGGTAACAAAAATGGGACGAGAAGTAGTATTTGCCAACATACGAAAAAGAATGATAGCAATGATAGTTGGCGGTGTGATACTCACGCTAATGGGTGGATTTATCTCATTTGCGGCGGTAGTAGCCGGTGAATACAGCGTATTGATACTTGGACTTTTTGCGCTTACGCCTGGTGTTATATTTCTTATATTTGGTACGTCACGGAGGACGCACCCTGAAAAGAGCGGCATATTCAAAGCCAATCCCGATCTTTTACAGCAGGCTGACGAGCTTTACGCCAACATACAATATCAGGACGATTATATTATCGTATCCGACAGGGTGCTTGCCAACAAGAAAGCGCCATTTCAGATGTGCTGGCGAGAGGAAGCCTACGGCATTTACCAGCACACAGCGAGTATGAATTTCATCAGCTACACCAACGAGATAATCGTCTGCACGAAGCACAAGAAGAATGTACTGCGTTTTAACGTATATGCCAAGGGCAAGGACACCGCCATGGGGCTTATGCAATTGCTTTCCCAATGTTGTCCCAACGCAATGGTGGGCTACACTCCTGAAACGCTTGCATATGTTAAGGATATGCAGAGGCGTGCTCAGCAATAGATAATGGACAAGCTCTTTGTGCTTAAATTTGCACAAAGGGCTTGACTTTTTTTGTGATTACTTGTATAATAGTATAGTTGACACAAGGAGATGTACCCAAGTGGCTGAAGGGTCCGCACTCGAAATGCGGTAGTACGGCAAAACCGTAGCGAGAGTTCAAATCTCTCCATCTCCGCCAAACGAACAAAGGCGCTGTAAAAAAAGCGCAACAAAGCCCGTGGATTCCCTCGATATGGAAGC
>ENA-OYYD01000545-OYYD01000545.1-human-gut-metagenome-genome-assembly--contig:-NODE-545-length-10991-cov-3.591350_pt1 | contig 10991 bp, 10 predicted proteins | sample MGYA00244062_ERZ653446 | MGnify/ENA primary metagenome ERZ653446 (study PRJEB26926, sample SAMN06165031) | human gut metagenome | biome: ENVO:00009003; feature: ENVO:2100002; material: ENVO:00002003...
CGGAGGGATTTTCTTCTCTGCGGGCCTGTGTGTATTAACACAGGCATTGCTTGCCAGTATTATCCCGAATCAGAATAATTTCGGAATAACCACCGTTCTCGCTATTCCGCATGATGGAGGTAGCGGGCGTCACCGAGGAACTGAAAGCCTGTGACCCTATGCGCTGGGTGGGGCTGATGAACACGCTGAAGGCGCAGGCGGAGGAAGTTATTTTTCAAGAGTTGATTTCCGCATGAGATTTTAGGCATAAGAAAGGCCGGGATTTTGCTGACAAGTGGCAAATCCCGGCTTTGTTCTTATCGGTTTTCCAAATTCTTTGACCGCCGGTATTCCAGCGGAGAAAAGCCAAACTGCTTTTTGAACACGGCGGCAAATTTCCCTTGATTAGAGTAGCCGACCTGTTCTGATATTTCGGCAATCGGACGCTTTGTGTCCGAAAGAAGTCTTGCGGCTTCGTTCATGCGGATTTCCCGCAGCCAGGTGGATATATTCTGTCCATATACGCCTCTAAAATAATTTTTCAGGCTGGTTTCACTGACCGAAAATCGTTCTGCAATCTGTCTTACAGGGATGTGCTGGCGAAGGTCATCAGAAAGGATTTGTGCCGCCCTTTTTGCAATTTCAACCTGTGTTTCCGTGTAGAAGCCGCAAGTTTTCGGAGGCCGGATTTCCATGTTAAGAAGCCGGTGGAGAAGTTCAAGAGTATAGATTTGCAAATGGAAGGCCGAGGGTCTTTCGGATAGCCGCCAGAGTTTTTGAAATATATTTTCCAGCTCGCTGTCCGCTTCGTTGATATATGTCTTATGGTTGCCACAATAACTTTTTTCCAGCGTAGGGAGGTCAAGTGAAAAAGATTTCAAAAGTTCACCGCAGGACTGTAAAAGAAGTGACAGGTCAAAATATATTTTTATCCCCTGATACTGCTTCGTAGGAAAGATATATTCTTTCTGTGCGGTCTGTTCACTGACACAAAAATCATTTTCCTTCAGGTAAATGTAAGAGCCGTCATCCAGAAGCAATTCACTTCTGCCTGAAACGCAATAGTTAATCAGCAAAGGCTTTAGATTTGAATTTTCATCCGACTCCGGCCATACGGGAGCATTTACAAAAATAAAAGCCAAAGTCAGCCCCGGAAAGAGCGTATGGAATGTCATGCGTCCCTTGCCATCTGCCCGATCCAAAAGCAATGTGCTGCTATTTGGACTGTTTTTCAAAGTCACATCAGAAACAGTATCGCTGTTTTCTAAAATGCTGTATATCATATCACGCAACTGCTTCGCCCCTTTCATCACACAAAATCGTTAATATTATTATACCCGCGAGAAAATTCACGGTCAATGGATATGCTGGCAAAACGAAAAAACTCCTTGCTATACGGGCCTAAAATACTGATATGTGCATAGAAGCATAATTGAATATGTGCTACCATTAGAATTGGTTAGCGAGATCTAACCGAGAAAGCAATCATGTTAGGAGGTTTCGCAATGAACAACAAATTGCAAGGAAAGGATCTCATCAATATCGGTATTTTCACGGCGATTTATTTTATCGTCATTTTCGCTGCGGCGTCCATCGGTTTTATCCCGATTTTCATTCCGCTTATCAGCGTGATCGTGCCGCTTGTGGGCGGTATTCCGATGATGTTGTTCTTCTCCAAAATTAAGAAATTCGGTATGCTTACCATCTGCGGAGTGCTGCTGGGTATCATTATGCTGCTGACCGGCATGGGCTGGTGGTGCATCCCTACCGGGCTGATTTTCGGGCTGATTTCCGATTTTATGATGAAAGCCTGTGACTACAAGAACGCCAAGCGTGAAGTGCTGATCCACGGCGTTTTTTCCATGTGGGTAATCGGGGCGTTTATTCCCATCGTTGTGACGCGTGACGCTTACTACCAGAACCTGCTCCCCGGTTACGGTCAGGAATATGCCGATACGCTTATGGCTTATATGCCTGACTGGATTTTGCCGGTATTGCTTATCGCTGCTTTCGTCAGCGGTCTTGTCGGCGGTCTGATTGGACGGAAGATTTTCAAAAAGCATTTTGAGCGGGCAGGAATTGTATAATGAGCCGCGAACTTCTTGCAAGTCAAAAAAACAATAGCGGAATTTTATTAGATCCCCGGACAAAACTGGCGGTACTGATTACCATAGCTGTCTTTATTTTAGGCGGTTCGTATGAAGGTATCATGCAGTATTACATCATCGTGTTGGCGGCGATCCCGCTGTTACTTTTGTCAGCGGCCAGAAAATGGAAAGGCGCTGTTTTCTATATCCTGATTTTTGGAGGCAGTCTGTGCCTGGAAATGTTCGGTCTGTCCCGACTGGCTGGCGTAGCAAACTACATTGCAGTAGCCATTGTTGGCATTCTGCTGAGGTTCACCCCCAGCGTGGTCATGGGATATTTCGTGGTAACGACAACCACGGTCAGCGAATTTGTTGCGGCGATGGAACGGCTCCACCTGCCGCAGCAGATCACCATTCCTATGTCTGTGATGTTTCGCTTCTTTCCCACGGTTGCGGAAGAATGGAGCGCTATTGGGGACGCCATGCGGATGCGTGGCGTCCGCTTTGGTGGTGGAAAAGTCGGTGCGATTTTAGAGTATCGGATTGTCCCCATGATGATCTGCTCCGTCAAAATCGGAGAGGAACTGTCCCAGGCAGCCCTTACGCGGGGATTGGGAGGCCCGGTAAAACGAACGAATATCTGTAAGCTGGGTTTTCATGTGCAGGATGTTATTTTCCTGCTGATCTGTCTGGGAGCATTTGCAGCGCAAATCTATGTGCTTGCCGCAAGGGGGTGAAGGAAATGATTGAATGTCAAGATGTGTCCTTTTCTTATCCTGCCAGTACCCTTCCCGACAGTGAGAGGCAGGCCGGTGGCGCTTTGAAACATATTTCCTGCACTATTGAGGACGGTTCTTTTGTCCTGCTCTGCGGGACTTCCGGCTGTGGGAAAACAACCATGACCCGGTTGTTTAACGGCTTGATCCCCCATTATCATGAGGGGACTTATACCGGCTCCGTCTATCTGGATGGAAAGGATACCCGTGACCTGTCACTGTTTGATATTTCTCTGAAAGTCGGTTCTGTATTTCAAAATCCGCGCTCTCAGTTTTTCAATGTGGACACGACCAGCGAACTGGCTTTCGGCCCAGAGAATCACGGCATAGCGGAAGATCTTGTGCGTGACCGTGTAAAGCGTGTAGCTGCACAGCTAAAGTTGGAGCCGCTGCTTGATAGGAGTATTTTTTCTTTGTCCGGCGGTGAAAAGCAAAAAATCGCCTGCGGATCGGCTGCGGCGATTGACCCAGATGTTTATGTGCTTGATGAGCCATCATCCAACCTTGACGCATACGCTATCGCTGATTTTCGACAGCTACTCTTTACTTTGAAATCGCAGGGAAAGACCATCATCATCTCTGAACATCGGCTGTATTATCTGTCCGGCCTCTTTGACCGTGTCCTGTACCTAAAAGATGGAGAAATCGAAGGTGATTATACAGCAGAGGAATTTTGCGGCCTGTCGGCAAGACAGCGCGATGATATGGGATTGCGCCCTCTTGATCTTGCGGGGCTTTCAGAAGTTGTAGGCACGCCGCAGAGAATGAATGAGGCGGTTTGGACGATAAAGAATGTGTCCTTCGCCTATAAGCATGAGCCGGAAACCTTGCATATAACGGAAACCTCTTTCCCATCTGGCAGCGCCACGGCCATCATCGGACATAATGGTGCGGGAAAATCCACCTTTGCCCGGTGCCTCTGCGGGTTGGAAAAGCACTTCAAAGGAACGGTGCAGGATCAGAGCAAGAACTATTCCAGAAAAGAACGATTGAAACTCTGTTATATGGTCATGCAGGATGTAAACCACCAGCTCTTTACCGAAAGTGTTCTGGATGAAATTCTGCTCAGTATGAGAACTGAGGATAAGCAGAGGGCAAGAGAAATCTTGCAGGAGATGGACCTGCTGCCTTATGAGGACTGCCACCCGATGGGGCTGTCCGGCGGCCAAAAGCAGCGTGTGGCGGTTGCCTCTGCGATTGCTTCGGAGCGCCCTTTGATTTTATTCGATGAACCGACCAGCGGCCTTGACCTGTTTCACATGAGGCAGGTTGCCAATGTTGTTAATCAGGTGGCGAATACTGGAAGAACTGCGCTTGTGGTAACGCATGACCCGGAATTTATTCTACGCTGCTGCAATTATGTCCTTCACTTAGAAAACGGGCAAATTCAGGAAAGTTATTCCATAGAGGACAGCGATGGCCGAAAACGCCTGCTAAAGTTTTTCCTGAGTGATATGAAGAAGGAGGTGTCCACAGAATGAAGGAGGAAAAGAAAGAGTCGCCCATAGGCGTCTTATGGGGATGGGGCAAGCCCTATCATGGAAAATTCATCGGCAGTATTATCCTTGCGGTATTAGGCGTGTCCTGCCAGATGGTGCCCTATTTCTGCGTGGCGCATATTGTCACAATGATGTTGTCTGGGGAACAGAATTTTTCCCGCTATGTGACCGCTGGTATTATTGCATTGTGCGGCTACTTTGGGAAGGTGCTGTTTTCCTGTCTTTCTACAACGATTTCCCACACAGCGACCTATTACACGCTGCGTGATCTGCGGGAGAATATCACCGCAAAGCTGGCTCGCGTCCCGATGGGGACGATTTTAGATACTCCGTCCGGTCAGTATAAAACGACGATTGTTGACCGGGTAGAAGGGATGGAGCCAACCTTCGCGCACCTGATCCCGGAAATGACTGCAAATGTGCTGGTGCCTTTGGTAATTGTCGTGTATCTATTCGTCATGGACTGGCGCATGGCTCTCCTGTCCCTTGTCACGCTGGTGGTGGGCCTTGCTGTTATGTCTGCTGGCATGAAGAATTATCCCGTCAAATGGGAGGGTGCTGTCAAGGCAGGCAAGCAGATGACAGACGCCATCGTGGAATATATCGGAGGCATTGAGGTAGTGAAAGCGTTCAGCCAATCCGCCGGTTCCTACAAAAAATATTCTGACGCGGTGAATTATAACGCCAACTACTATGTGGACTGGATGCGGGAAAACCAGAAAACCATGAGCGCCTACAACGCCATCCTGCCCTCAGTGCTGATTTGCGTGCTGCCCTGCGGTTTTGCATTCTGGCTCTCCGGCAGTCTGGAGCTTTCCACCTTCCTGTCCATTGTGATTTTCTCGCTGGGGCTGATTGGGCCGATTATTGCGGCCTTTACCTTTACGGACGATTTGGCTGTACTGGGGACAAATGTGGAAGAAATCAGCCAGCTTCTGAACGCCGAAGAACTGAACCATAAAGAAACGCCGATCAAGCTGGAAAATACCGGCATTTCTCTTAGGTCTGTGTCGTTTTCTTATGACGGGACAACAGAGGTCTTGCATGATGTGAACCTTGCCATCCGCCCCGGAACCATGACCGCCCTTGTAGGGCCGTCCGGCTCCGGCAAGTCTACGGTGGCGAAGCTGATTGCCGGGTATTGGGATGTTACATCCGGCAGCATTACCCTCGGCGGCCATGAGCTGAAGGATATGCCGCTGTCTGAAATTGCAGACCAGATTTCCTATGTATCTCAGGACAACTACCTGTTTAACCGTAGTATCCGAGAGAATATCCGCATGGGAAGACCCAGTGCCACGGACGCAGAGGTGGAGCAGGCAGCCAAACAAAGCGGCTGCGACGCCTTTATCCGCAAGCTGGATAATGGCTATGATACGGTTGTCGGCAGCGCCGGTTCCCATCTTTCCGGCGGTGAACGCCAGCGGATTGCCATCGCCCGCGCCATGCTGAAAAATGCGCCGGTTGTCATTTTGGACGAGGCAACTGCCTATATCGACCCAGAGAATGAGGCGCTGGTGCAGAAAGCCATTTCCACTTTAACTGTCGGCAAGACCCTGATTGTGATCGCACACCGGCTGTCTACCATTGTTGGCGCAGATAACATCGTTGTGGTGAAGGATGGAACCATCCACGCACAGGGTACGCATGAGAAGCTGCTGGAAACCTGCCCCCTCTACCGGGATATGTGGCAGGCGCACATCGGCGCGAAAGACCAGATGTAAGGGGGGTGTTGTCAGATGTATGGAACATTGAAAAAAATCTTTGCTTTTGCAGGCAGCAAAGGGCTTCTTCGGTATAATCTACACCAAGGGTTTTCAGACGGGTGAACCGTTCCTGATTCGGCGCTCTGGCGGAGATATACTTACCCCGCTTAATCTCATAGCCCTCCCTCTGCAGGCGGCGGAGCAGTTCTTCCAGGTCGGAACAGGCTGGCAGGAGCCGGTCAATGGCAGCTTTCAGCTTCGCCTTATAGCTGGTGCCGTTCTGCATGGCCTGATGTTCAATATAGCTCTTGCCCTTGTCCTGTCCGGGGATGATGACGGACAGACCGTGTTCTTTGCAAAGCCGGTCCGAAGTGCGGCGGATATAGTGATAGCTCCGCTTGTTGGAATGATAGTGCTTGTGATTCGCAAAGCTGACCGCATTGAAAATCAGGTGGTTATGAACATGATCCCTTGATTAGCCAAAATAATTCATAATTACGGTCTTGCTATTGTACGGCTTCCCGTATATAATTATACTGTTGGAGTTTGGTGAAAGGACGGATGAAGATGGAATATATATCCTGCCCCGAAGCGGCAAAGAAATGGGGAATTTCTGAAAGACGGGTACAAAGACTCTGTGAGGATAACCGCATACCTGGCATTTCAAAAATCGGCTATATGTGGCTTATACCAAAGGCAGCAGATAAGCCAGTAGATAAACGGCAAAAACAAAACAAAGGCGGCGAGAAATTGTAACATGAGTAAGGTGCTATTAGTAGAAGATAATACAAGTGTAGTAAAGAAAATTGTGCGTTATATTGACAATATATCTGCCGATCTTGAGGTACATTCTGTTTCCGAGGCCGGAGAAGCCCTGCAATACGCAAAAGCGAACGATGTTTCCCTTTTTATCCTTGATATTCAGTTAGAGGACTATAAAGGAACCAGTTTAGCAAAACAGCTCCGCGAATTGCCGGAATATAAATATACGCCAATTATTTTTGAAACGGCATTGGCAGAAGAAGAACTTTCAGCTTATCGAGATGTGAAGTGTTACAGTTTTCTTATAAAACCATTTGGCGAAGAAGAATTTGCGGTGGCATTTCGTGACGCGTTGGGATTGTCTAAACAGATGAGCCAACAAGCAAAAACCATTCAGATTGAGCAAAAGCAATTTATCTTAGAATATGTTACACAGGATATTGCCTATATCGAAGCCTTTGGAAAAAAACTTGTGATCCATACCAGTAGCCGTCTGTCCGGCATCAAAGAAGATACGATTTCCGGGTACACTTTGTCTGGTTTATTGGCGTTGCTTGATGATCCAGCACTTGTTCAGTGCCATAAGAGTTATGCCGTGAACAAATCCCATATCGAGAAAATTGACAAATCTGGGCGGAAGATTTGTCTGAAAGGATTTACAGATACAATCCCCGTCGGAAATAAATATCAGGCCGAATTGTGGGGGTAAGCATGGACTTTCTAATGAATCTGATACAGTTGGGATTGGATGCGGGAATACTGGCTCTCTGCTGTGAAGTCGTTTTCCGGCAAAAAGCAGAAATAAAGGCAAAGGATTTTTTCGTTTTTCCTATTCTTCTTGTACTTTGTGTTGTGCCGAGAGTGGATTTCTCTATTGGCGCAAATATGACGGCATCTTTCCGCAGTGAAGGTTTTGAAATACTACCAGCAGACAATATTGTTGGATTGCTGTTTTTGATTTTTGCAGTATTGTTGTTGAGCAGTATTTTCTTCGGCTCCAAATCCAGCGGCACGGTTTTCTGCGGCACAATGGCGGCTTTCTCCGTTTTTCTGTTCGTCAAATGTCTGTGCGTGGTTCTTTTTGCTGTCTGCGGAGCTACGGATATTTTACTCCTGTTGGGCAGCCGTATAGCGGCGTTGTGCCTTATAGTCGTACTGGAGTTCACGCCGCTTTTCGGCTTGATCCATCAGCTCGTCCAAAGAAGCGATTTCACAGTTCTGATCGTATCTGCCAATATCGCTGTCCTTCTCATGGCAGTGCTTTCTATCCTCTCTTTTGATGTGGATAGAATTCTTTCCCATCTGTGGGTGATTATAATTCTGATCCTTGCGGTGTTGCTGCTGGACAGTATATTGCTGTTCCTGCATCAGCGTCGGACGCAGGAGCAAAAGCGAATCCACATGATTGAGCAGTATGTGCCTATTGTAGAAGAATTGATCTCACAGGTTAGGGCAAGGCAGCATGAATTTAATAATCGGATGATGGCGATTGAAGCTGCCGTTGCCTCTGCTGATACTTTAGAAGAAGCCCGGAAAGAAGTAGCAGATCTTACAGGAAGTATTGGAATCAGTCTTAATGATCGGGAACTGCTCTCATGCGACAGCAAAATGATTGCCGGGATGCTGTTTGGAAAAATAAAGCAGGCAGAAGCGGCAAATTGTCACATAGAATTATCTTTACACGGTCTTTTCAAAAAAACGGTCACCCCGGAAACAGAATGGATCGAGGTCATTGGGATTTTATTGGATAATGCAATCGAGGCTTCACCGAAAGGAAGTACAATTTTTTTATCCAGCAAGAAACAGGAGGGCTTTCTGGAGTTGACAGTTTCCAATCCGGCTCCGCCACTGTCAAATACTGAATTTATGGCCTTGTTTGGAAAAGGCGTAACAACAAAGACGAATCGTGACGGCCACGGCTTTGGTCTGTATAACATCCTACGCATGACGGAACGGTATCATGGAAAAATCCTGACTCGCAACGAATCTATTTTGAATGAAAATTATGTTATCTTTGGCGTACTCATGCCATAAAAAGGGTATGAACGAGGGTTTTAAGGGAACGAAATTTATCTTGTTCCCTTAAAACCCTCTCTTGTTTCCAACCTATTGAAGCACTTGAAAGCCTTCGATATAATGGAAAAAACAAAGAAAGGGATGAATGAAATATGATAGGCCTTGTGAGAAATGAGTGGAAAAAAGTTTTTCTGCCGGTGCTATTGACAACGGTTCTTCTGGCAATCGCCATGAGTGTGTTGTCCTGCACAATTTACCAAAACTATGTACTGCACTACGATTTAGAGGCATGGGAAGTTGGAACAGAACTGTTTTCTCTGCTTTATCCGCTGTTTGTTGTGGTGCCGCTATGCTGGAATTTGTATTACGAGCGCAAAAACAACTTCCTGCTCTATATCATGCCGCGAGTGAAAATTAAGAAGTACCTGACTGCCAAATGGATTGCATATGCGCTGGGAACCCTTTGTATTATTGTGATTCCTTATATACTATCGGCGGTGTTTGCCCTCTATGTGAAACCGCCAGTGGTTCCTTTTGTTGAAAATCCGTTTAGTCATATATTTGAAAACGCATTTATAAAGACCCCGCTGTTATATGCAGTTGCCCTGTCCCTTTGGAGAGGCATAGTCAGCCTTTTTGTAATGACCTTCGGATTTGTCCTCGCTTTATACTGCAAGAACATTTTTGTAATCCTTACCGGGCCGTTTATGTATTCCATTTTAGAAAATTTTGTCCTGGCTATTCTCTGCCTGGAGAGACTGCGGCTGGTCGTAGCTTTTGATCCCACAACAGTCAATCCAGAGGTCGTGTCAATCTTCTCTTTCTTCTTTGGCCCAATCGTTTTAAGCATTGTGATTGGCCTGACAGCGTTTCTCCTTTCTAAGAAAAATGCTATCGTAACCATTTAGGAGTCCGTTATGATTGCGCTTATCAGAAAGAATCTCCGTTTGTGGGGATATGGAAAGTCGCTTGCCCTATTTACCGGATGTATACTTTTTTCCATCAGCGGGAGGTTAAACGGAGGTATTGCATACGAGTGGCACATCTTGTCGGCGGTATCAGACCATTACTATCTGACCTATTTTGTGCTGCCGATTGTACTGTTAAGCTGCTTTTCCTTTATTGATGACGATGGAGAGCCAGTAATCTTACGGTTTCAAAGTTACCATTCTTATTTTCTGAAAAAATGGATTGGGGGCGGTTTGATTGCAGTCATTCTGACGGCTGTTCAAACTGGGGCAATTCTTCTGTCTGGTATAGGATTACCTTTAGGCAACGAATGGAACCTTGCTGCGGGTGCAACGGAAGCCGAGTTATTTTCCACTCTGGAACAGCTTTTTGCCAGTCCCTTGCAGGCATTTGTCTGTTTTACCCTCTATCAGCTTATTGGAAGTTGGCTGATATTTGGAATCTGTATGTGGATTGGGCATTTCACTGAGAGAAAGTGGACGATCCGAATTGTAATCGTTCTTTATGTCCTCTCGGCTGTGTGGATCAAGCTTCCGGCAATTCAAAATATTCCGCTGACGAGTTTTAATCATTTGCTGATTTTACACCACAATTTTGGAGAGCCGGCTCGTCCATGGAGTACAGGATTCACGCTGCTGCTATTCATGCTGACAATTATGTTTTCTGTACGGTTCGCATGGCGGGGGCATTTGCCCCAACTTCGCCTGAAATGTCACGGTATTGCCGCGTACTATTCCTATGAGCTGATGACGAAACGCAATATTCTGATTCTTCTGGCCGTTGTGGTTGGAATTACGCTTTATAAAGGGCTGGGATATGGCGCCGCAGAATCCGACGCAGAATGGATATATTCGCTGTTTGCGGGACACGGAACAGGATATTTTCAGGTGTTCCCATTTCTGGAAATGCTTATTACCAGCGGTGTACCGCTATACCTGCTGGCAGCTTTTGTGGAACATACGGTAAACGGACAATCTATTTTTATTTCTGTGCGTGCAAAAAGCCGTAGACATTTAGTGAAGGGGATCTTATCAGTCAGTACAAAATTTCTCATAATATATGCATTCTTTTGGCTTATGGCTGGCCTTATAGGGGCATCCCTATTCAGCACTGGATTAACAATCGTTTCTTTCAGGCTTATGCTCTATGCGGTTTTAATGCTGTCTCTTATACACATCTGACGCTGCCGACGACTAG
>ENA-OYYD01000549-OYYD01000549.1-human-gut-metagenome-genome-assembly--contig:-NODE-549-length-10900-cov-17.148640_pt1 | contig 10900 bp, 9 predicted proteins | sample MGYA00244062_ERZ653446 | MGnify/ENA primary metagenome ERZ653446 (study PRJEB26926, sample SAMN06165031) | human gut metagenome | biome: ENVO:00009003; feature: ENVO:2100002; material: ENVO:00002003...
TTGCACCGATTTCTGCATCAAATGATGTAAGTTTGATGTAAATCGCTGTTTTTTCAGTTTTTTATCAAATGAAGTACGTTCCGTTTATTTGGTAAAACGGTACATCTTTACATCATCTTAATAGAGCTTTGCACCTGCCGGAATGTGGTCATCAACCATCAGAAGATGAAGCTTTTCTTCGCCTTCTTCTTCATGAATAGCACTGAGGAGCATACCGCAAGAGTCAATGCCCATCATAGCTCTCGGTGGAAGATTTGTGATAGCAATAAGAGTCTTTCCAACCAGTTCTTCCGGCTCATAAAAGCTATGAATACCGCTTAAAATGGTTCTGTCTGTGCCTGTTCCGTCATCAAGAGTAAACTGTAACAGTTTCTTTGACTTCGGTACTGCAACACACTCTTTAACCTTTACTGCACGGAAATCTGACTTGCTGAATGTATCAAAGTCTACCATTTCCTCAAACAAAGGCTCAATCTTTACCTTAGAAAAATCAATCTTTTCAGGCTCTGCTTTCACTTCTTCAGTAGCCTTAGATTTTACATCATTTTTCTTATTTACATCATTCAGGGTCTTCATTGTCGGGAACAGTAATACGTCCCTGATTGCCTGGCTATCTGTCAGAAGCATTACAAGACGGTCGATTCCGTATCCGATTCCACCTGTTGGCGGCATACCGATTTCAAGTGCGTTGAGGAAGTCCTCGTCTGTGTGCTCTGCCTCGTCATCGCCTGCTGCTGCGTTGGCATCCTGTGCTGCGAAACGCTCACGCTGGTCGATTGGGTCGTTGAGCTCTGAGTATGCGTTACACATCTCCCATGTATTACAGAACAGCTCGAAACGCTCTACCTTTGTAGGATCACTTGGCTTCTTCTTGGTGAGTGGTGATATCTCAATTGGGTGATCCATGATAAATGTTGGCTGGATAAGCTCTTTCTCGCAGTACTCCTCGAAGAAGAGGTTTACGATGTCACCCTTCTTGTGACGCTCCTCATACTCGATATTATGCTCGTCTGCAAGCTTCTTTGCGGCTGCATCATCAGGTACCTGGTCGAAGTCTACGCCTGCGTATTTCTTGATTGCGTCTATCATTGTCATTCTTGCGAATGGCTTTCCAAGGTCGATCTCCACGCCGTTGTATGAGATTTTTGTCGAACCGCATACCTTCTCAGCGAGGTAACGGAACATTGACTCTGTCAGCTCCATCATGCCCTCGTAGTCTGTGTATGCCTGATAAAGCTCCATAAGTGTGAACTCAGGGTTGTGACGTGTGTCTACGCCCTCGTTACGGAAAACTCGTCCGATCTCGTATACTCGCTCAAGTCCTCCGACGATAAGTCTCTTTAAGTAAAGCTCAAGGGAAATACGAAGCTTTACATCCTCGTTCAATGCGTTGTAGTGTGTCTCGAATGGTCTTGCTGCGGCACCACCTGCGTTTGAAACAAGCATAGGTGTCTCAACCTCCATGAAATCACGGCCTGCAAGGAAGTTACGGATTTCCTTGAGTATCTGTGAGCGCTTGATAAATACCTCTTTGCTCTCCTGATTCATGATAAGGTCTACATATCTCTGACGATATCTGGTGTCTGTGTCTGTCAGTCCATGGAACTTCTCCGGGAGTATCTGGAGTGATTTTGAAAGGAGTGTTATCTCCTCTGCATGGATTGAGATTTCGCCTGTCTTTGTTCTGAAAGCGAAGCCCTTTACACCGTAGATATCACCGATGTCTGATTTCTTGAAGTCTGCGTATGAGTCTTCTCCGACATTGTCCCTTGCCACATATACCTGGATATTGCCCTTTAAGTCCTGAATATTGCAGAAAGAAGCCTTACCCATGACACGCTTGAACATCATACGTCCTGCGATGCTTACCTCGATTGGCTTTGCATCCATGATTTCTCTTCTCTCGTTGTAATCGTTGTTGATTACCTCTCTCTTTGCAGCGTCATCCAAGCCCTCAACATCCGGAGCCTTTCTGTCACCAAGAATCTCAGCCTCATGAGCATTGTAAAGCTCCTTTACATCGCTGCTGTGATGAGTGACATTGTACTTTGTAATCTGGAAGGGATCCTTTCCTGCTTCCTGTAAATTCTGTAATTTTTCACGGCGGACCTTAAGGAGCTGGTTTACGTCCTGCTGCTGTCCACCCTTGTTATTATTCTGATTTGCCATTTTTTACCTCTTTTAGTTCTCTTCTGCTCTCTGGATCTCGAGTACCTTGTATGTGAGCTCTCCTACCTGAGTCTCAACAGTTACAGTATCTCCGACTTTCTTTCCAAGAAGAGCTTTACCTACAGGTGACTCGTTTGAAATCTTGCCCTTTAAGCTGTTTGCCTCTGTTGAACCAACAATTTTGTACTCAAGCTCCTCATCAAATTCACAATCTAAGATGCGGATCTTACATCCGATAGAAATCTTGTCAAGGTCAACCTCCTCCTCAACAACAACCTCTGCATTTTTAAGGATTTTCTCGATTTCCTCAATACGAGCCTCGATATCGCGCTGCTCATCCTTAGCTGCATCATACTCAGCATTCTCAGATAAATCACCCTGCTCACGAGCCTCCTTGATCTTCTGGGAAACCTCTTTACGCTTAACAACCTTTAACTGCTCAAGCTCATCCTCGAGCTTCTTAAGACCTGCATATGTCAGAATATTTTTCTTGTTATCCATGATTCTTACCCTTCTATCTTCCTTTTATTTTATTATGTTGATTTGCTAAAATGAAACTTCCCACTTCAAAGACTTAATATACCGGAAAGTATACAGTATATTCCGAAGACAAAATATGAACTGCCACGGGTTTCCATAACCCCCGGCAACGGAAACCCCGCAGCAAAGAAAAACCCTCTATCCGCGATTCGTTCCCGTGGTTAACTTCATATTTTTCTGAGGAATAAACTGTATGCTCGGCCGGTAACCACAATACCCTAAATGTGGGAAGTTTGTTTTATTAAATCGTAAAGCCTATTTTAACGCGTGTATTATAATTGAAAATCCCCACGCTGTCAAGGATTTGACCGATTTCAATTTTTAAGCTTTTCCTTATACAAAAGCTCCTCAAGCTGTTCTAAGCTCTCCACCGTATTCACCGCCGCGCGCAGCCTTGATGAATGCGGATATCCTGCCGTATACCACGCTGTGTGCTTTCTCATCTCGTGTATTCCCGTGTACTCGCCCTTGAACTCTATCATCATACGTGCATGGCGCAGTATCATCCGGCGTACTTCCTCAAATGATGGCTTTTCCTGATGCTCGCCGGTCTCAAAGTAATGCAGTATCTGTGAGAAAATCCATGGATTGCCCTGTGCTCCTCTGGCTATCATAAAGCCGTCGCAGCCTGTCTGCTCCTGCATTTTTATGACATCCTCTGCGCAAAGCAGGTCTCCGTTTCCTATGACCGGTATTGAGACAGCCTCTTTTACCTGCCTTATGATGTCCCAGTCGGCTTTACCGGAGTAGTACTGCTCTCTGGTCCTACCGTGCACTGCGACTGCGCTTGCGCCGCTTTCTTCAGCCACATGTGCCAGCTCTACTGCGTTGACATGCTCATCATCGAAGCCCTTTCGTATTTTTACGGTGACCGGCTTATCTATCGCTTTTACTATGCTCTCTATAATCCGACCTGCAAGAATCGGATTTTTCATGAGCGCCGAGCCCTCACCGTTGTTTACGATTTTGGGCACCGGACAGCCCATGTTGATATCCAGTATGTCAAACGGTCTTTCCTCTATCTGCTTTGCTATCTGAGCCATTATCTGCGGGTCTGAGCCAAACATCTGGAGTGAAACAGGCTTTTCTCTTTCATCTATGGAAAGAAGCGACTCTGTATTTTTGTTTTTGTACAAAATTGCCTTGGCGCTGACCATTTCCATACATAAAAGGCCGGCTCCCTGCTCCTTGCACAATAAGCGAAATGGCAGGTCTGTCACGCCTGCCATAGGTCCCAGTATCAGGTTGTTTGGGAGTGTCACACTTCCTATCTGAAGCTTTCGTATCTGATGAATATCCATACTATTACTTCACTCCCTTGCGGTTCTGCTTGCGATACACGAGGTTTATGCCCTTTAATGTCAGATCCGGATCGTATACATCCACGTTTTCTGTCTCATTGGATATTATTCTGCCGAGTCCGCCGGTCACTACAACCTTTGCATCGTACATGCCTGTTTCTTCCTTTACCTTGTTGATGATGTACTCTGTCTGTCCTATCTGTCCATACACAAGTCCCGCCTGCATGCTGGTGATAGTGTCCTTTCCGAGGATATTATCAGGCTTTTTAATCTCTATCTCAGGAAGCTTTGCCGCATCCTCCCAGAGTGCCTTGGCTGAGATACGTATGCCCGGTGCTGTGATTCCTCCCATGAAGGTACCGTTTTCATCGACCATATCGTAGGTGGTTGCTGTGCCAAAATCTATGACCAAAACAGGTCCTCCATATAATTCATATGCAGCTACGGCGTCTACTATACGGTCTGCTCCAATTTGCTGCGGATTTGGTGTGGCGATACGGATGCCTGTTTTGATGCCCGCCTCCACGATTATCGGCCTGATATTGAAGTATTTTATAAGGCCATTCTGCAGTGAATGCATGATATTCGGTACGACGGAGCAGATGATTGCATCATGTATGTCGTCCATGCCTACCTGATTTCTTTCAAGCAGAGTACTCAGAAGCATGCCGTATTCATCCGATGTACGTGGCATTTTGGTTGTAATTCTAAAGCTCGCTTTTATCCTGTCACCATCAAACACGCCGCATGTTATGTTTGTATTTCCTACGTCCAGTGCTAAGATCATCTGTTATTCCTCCTCGAGTCCTTCTCCCAAAAATACTATGCGATAATACGTCTCTATCGACTCGAGCAGTTCTCTTCGCTCGTTGCGGTACTGCTTTATCTTTAGCACGCTTCCTATCTCATCATAAAAAAAGTCGTTTTCCTTGCAGGATGTTCTGAAATCGAGGTTTCCGTCCTCATCAAACACCAGCTCCAGTATGCCTCCCACATCCTCTGTATACAGGACGCACATGATTTTGAGCTCGTCCCTTATTGTCTGTGGAAGTCCGTTAAAATTCTCGTTCAGATAATATTTTTTCTGATATGCGTTTGACACGCAAAGTACTACCTCTTTAGACATATCCGTATATTCCTCTCACTGATACTTCTCCGCTTGAAACCAGCTTACGCGATTCCCATGTGTCCACGATCAGCTCGCCCTTAGGCGTGATGCCCATCGCTTTTCCGTCAAACGGCTCCTTCGGATCCAGTACCCTTACTGATTTGTTCCTGTTGACCAACAGCTCATCATACTCCCTGACGAGGGCTGAAAGGTCCTGCGTCTTTAAAAATGTGTCATAATACTGCTCAAAGTATGACATGGTCTCTGCGATTATCTGCGCACGGTGAAATCTTTTGCCACCTGCTTCTATCATGAGTGAGCTCGCCATCTGACTGATTTCCTCCGGAAAGCTCTCATTATGCACGTTGATACCGATACCTACAACAATATGGTTGATATAGTCAAACTGCGCATTCATCTCTGTGAGTATGCCGCACACCTTTTTGCCGTTTACCACAATGTCGTTTGGCCACTTTATCATGGCTTCCTCGCCAGTTACGCTTGTTATTGCCTTTGCGACAGCAAGCGCTGCCACAAGCGTGAGCATGGATGCATTGTTTGGATTGATATCAGGCTTTATCATAAGTGTCATGAAAATACCTGTGCCGGACGGCGATACCCAGCTGCGGCCGCGGCGCCCCTTGCCTGACTCCTGCTTGTCCGCTACAACTAAGGTGCCGCTCGGATAGCCTTTTTCGGCAAGCTCCTGAGCCTTGATGTTGGTGGAGTCTATTGTATCAAAATACAGCACTTCCTTTGCCACCCATTCTGTGTGCATTAGGCTTTTTATCTCCGCCTCTGTCATCAGATCAGGCGCTGCCATGAGCCTGTAGCCCTTATTCTGTTGTGCCTCAATCTCATATCCGGCTTCCTTTAGCTGGTTTATGGCCTTCCACACGGCTGTGCGCGATACTCCAAACCGGTTGCATAGCTCCTGCCCTGAAATATAGCCGTCAGCGCTGCGTAGAAGTCTAAGTATTTCTTCCTTCATACTTTATTCCTTAGCTTTCCGTCAATCTTTTGTTGCGGTCATTGCTTGCCGTACTAGTCCGCAAGTGTTGCACGCATGATAGCCTTGATTGAGTGCATACGGTTCTCTGCCTCATCAAATACCACTGAACGCTCTGACTCAAATACCTCGTCTGTCACCTCAAGCTCGCTCAGTCCAAACTTCTCATAGACCTGCTTGCCGATAGTGGTCTTTAAATCATGGAACGCAGGCAGACAGTGCATAAAGATTGCGCTATCTTTTGCATTTTCAAATGCTTTTGCATTTACCTGATATGGCTTTAAGTCGTTAATTCTCTCTGCCCATACCTCTTCCGGTTCTCCCATTGATACCCACACATCTGTGTAAATAACATCTGCGTCCTTTGTGCCCTCTGCCACATCCTCTGTGAGTGTGATTGATGCGCCGGTTGTTTCTGCAACGTCCTTACAGTATTTTACAAGCTCATCATTTGGGAAATATTTCTTGTTTGTGCATGCCACGAAGTCCATGCCAAGCTTTGCACATGTGACCATGAGTGAATTACCCATGTTGTATCTTGCATCGCCCATGTATACAAATTTCACGCCCTTGAGTCTGCCGAGGTGCTCACGGATTGTAAGCATATCTGCTATCATCTGTGTCGGATGGAACTCATTTGTCAGGCCGTTCCATACCGGTACGCCTGCGTATTTAGCCAGCTCCTCCACGATTTCCTGTCCGTATCCACGGTACTCGATTCCGTCAAACATTCTGCCGAGCACGCGCGCTGTATCGGCGATGCTCTCCTTTTTGCCTATCTGTGAACCGCTCGGGTCAAGGTATGTGACATGCATTCCAAGGTCATGTGCCGCTACCTCAAAAGAGCAGCGAGTTCTGGTACTGGTCTTTTCAAAAATCAGCGCTATATTCTTGCCTGTGAGTTCATCATGTCTGATGCCTTTTTTCTTCTTTTCCTTCAGCTCCTGTGAGAGGTCAATCAGATAAGTAATCTCTTCCGGAGTGTAATCCATAAGTTTTAAAAAGTTTCGTCCCTTTAACTGCATTGCTCTTGCCTCCTGGGTTTTATTTGCATCGTTTATAGATGCAGGTTGCTATAATTTATATCTGTAGGTTGCTATAATGATGTCATTTTACTCTATTTTGTGGTATGTTGCAAGAGGTTTGAATCATTGACGCTCTGACTGTAAAACCATGCCGTACAAATAATTAAAGAGGCTGCAAACCAACAAGCTTTGTTGATTTGCAGCCTCTTTGTTATTTCTTTGTATTGGCTGTATATTATCTGAACTTCATATTTCCGATTGATATTCCTGAGCCATGGTCATTGAAGGATGTACATCCTCCTGTGTTGTCCACTCCGGACATTGCCTCCTGTGCTGCACTGTAGCATGAAGAAGAAATGCGTCCGCTAAGCTTTCTTGCGAGCTTTCCTGATGATGCCGGTCCAAACTGGCCTTTCTGGTAAATAACACCTGAGATGCTGTTTGGATATGAGCTACTCTTTACTCTGTTGATGACTGCCGCTCCTACTGCAAGCTGACATTCATAGCTCTCTCCGCCTGCCTCACACTCGATGATTGCTGCAAGCAGTGTCAGGTCATCTGCTCCTGCACTTACCGCCTCGCCCTGTGTGGTCTCTGTTTTCTTTGATTCCTTTGCTGCTTTTGCAGCTTCTTTTGCTGCCTTTTCTTCTGCGGCCTTTCTCTCAGCCTCTTTCTGTGCAGCTATCTGAGCCTGTTCCTCTTCAATTGTGATACCCACTCTTGTGTTGAGGGAACGTGTCGCATAATCTGCTGCGATATATCCTGTCTGTGAATCACAGACTACTGCGATCCAGCCATCCTGTGCCTGTGCTGCGCGGTCCACCTGATAGGTCTTGCCCTGGTCAGCTACCTCTAAGGCCTTGCTGTTTGTATCTGCTGCCTCTCTCACACGAAGTCCGTCTGTATTTACTGTAGCAATTTCTCCGCATCTGTCGTAAGCATAGCTTAGTGCGTCAGTTCCGGTCACACAGTAAGAAACATTAACGTATCCGTCTACATTTCCTGACTTGATGTGAGCCCATGTGCCATCGTTTTCTACGATGTCTGCCACACTTCCTTTATATAGTTTTCCAACAATATCTGACTGTTCATCGGCCTGTGCTCTTACGTTGAGTGATTCTTCAACTTTTGGCATAAGCTTTGTCTGCCATTCCTGCTGCTCCTGTGTGAGCTGTGGCTGTGCCTCCTGCTGTGCATCCTGTGCTGCTGCCACCATCTCAACATTTTCTTTTTCTACTGTAACAGCATTCTCTGCTGTGAGACCCTTCTCATAATCAAAAAGAGTCGCTGCCACGCCAGCATAACTATTATAACCAGTATGCTCTAAACCAGTGTTTGCTAGCACCTTATCCTCTGCTTTGACCTCAGAGCGTCCGCTGTTAGTAACCGCGGTAACCGTCAGCATGGCGCACAGTCCACAGACCGTAATGCTATCGATTACTTTTTTGTTTAGCTTCATATAATCCTCCATATGGTGTAGTATATGTTGTTTTTGTTACGTTTATTACACCTATGTTGCATTTGTTACAGCTTTGTTACAGTCGGTATAATATCACAGTAATAGCATTTTGTCAAATTTCATGGAAAAATCTCCTGAAGCACCGATGAAATCACCCCATTCTGATGTGCCTTATGCTCTATCTCCAGCTTGTCGCTTTCGCTTCTCGACAGCTCGTCTATGTAGTCGCTCACCTGTTTTTCTATTTTATAAATCTCGTTGCTCAAAAGTCTTATCCTGTGTGAGAGTGCGAACAAGGTCACAATGACTGTCAGCATGAAAAGTGCAAGCATTATCGCAAGTATGCCTCCTGCCATGATGTCCATATTGTCCATTGATAATTCCATATTAATGTGTCCTCCCTACTATTCTTTTTCCGATACATCATTCAAAATTTAACTTAACCTATAACGCAGGATGATGTACTATTGATTATTATAACCAATTCACTTGAACTTAACAGTTCCTATCGGTCGCAAGTTTCGACATTTTGTTTGGTATTGCAGGGCAAACTTTCACCGGTAACTTGGTATTGACTTTTATTGTGTTGAGTATAATATAAATATGAGACAAACAGGAATGCAAGAAAGGATACATATATATGAAGAAAATAGTTATGACAGGTGGCGGTACTGCAGGTCATGTCACTCCAAATATTGCTCTTATGCCGGCACTTAAGGAGGCCGGATACGATATCGAATACATTGGCTCAGTAAACGGAATGGAGAAAGGACTTATCGAGGCCCAGAAGATTCCTTATCACGGCATTTCATCAGGAAAGCTGCGCCGATACTTTGACTGGAAGAACTTTACAGACCCGTTCCGCGTGTTAAAGGGCTACGGTCAGGCTGTAAGCCTCATGAAAAAACTCAAGCCTGATGTAGTATTTTCTAAGGGTGGCTTCGTTTCCGTACCTGTCGTGCTTGCCGCAAAGCACTGCCATGTGCCTGCCATCATCCACGAGTCGGATATCACCCCGGGACTTGCCAATAAAATCGCCATAAAGGGTGCCAAAAAGGTCTGCTGCAATTTCCCTGAGACCATGAAATATCTGCCTGCAGACAAGGCTGTGCTCACCGGATCACCTATCAGACGCGAGCTTTTTAGCGGCGTTGCCGAAAATGCCATAAAGCTTTGTAATTTTCCTGACCACAATAAGCCTGTCATCCTCATCATCGGAGGAAGCCTCGGCTCTAAAAAGGTTAATGAAGCTGTCCGTGAGATTCTTCCTGAACTACTAAAGGATTTCTATGTAATTCACCTCTGCGGAAAGGGCAATCTGGACAACAAGCTTGCCGGAATCACAGGCTATGCACAGTTTGAGTACGCCAATGCTGAGCTCACCGACATGTTTGCTCTGGCTGACATGGCTATTTCAAGAGCCGGAGCCAACTCCATCTGCGAGCTGCTTGCTCTGCACAAGCCAAACATACTGATTCCTCTTTCTGCTGCTGCCAGCCGCGGAGACCAGGTATTAAATGCAAAATCCTTCAAAAAGCAGGGCTTTTCATATGTCATCGAGGAGGAGGAGCTCACAAAGGATTCTCTGCTTAGCGCAGTAAAAGAGGTGTACGGCAACAGAGATAAATATAAGGATGCCATGGCAAAAAGCGGTCAGATGGATTCCATCGCTACTATCATTGATTTGATTAACTCTCAGGTGAAGAAATCGTCATAGGGTCAGAGTCTGTTTAAAGCGTCATTGCATATCATAAAAAAGAAAAAGCCCGGATATGAACTACATTTGCATATCCGGGCTTTTTGTTTTTTAATAAAGTGTAACTATTAGCAGCTATTACATGCTCATCTCATCACAGATTGTCTTCATCTCATCATCAGTGAACTCCTTGTGATTCCACTCTATGACATTTTTGTTGTCATCTGACTCATATCTTGGAATCAGGTGCATATGGAAATGGAATACTGTCTGGCCTGCCACCTCGCCATTGTTCTGTACCAGGTTGTAGCCTTCACAGCCAAGCACATCTTTCTCGTGTGTCATAATCTTCTTTGCAAGCTTTGCTGCCTTGGCAAGTGTCTCATCCTCAATCTCGAAAATATTTGCATAATGCTGCTTTGGAAGGATAAGTGCATGTCCCTTTGTAGCAGGACTTGCATCGAGTATTACCTTGAAATCATCATCCTCGTAGATTGAATTGGTTGGGATATCCCCATTTGCCAGTTTACAGAAAATACAGTTGTCATCTTTCATCTTTGTCACCTCATATATATAATTATTTTGTAACTGTT
>ENA-OYYD01000552-OYYD01000552.1-human-gut-metagenome-genome-assembly--contig:-NODE-552-length-10849-cov-3.765981_pt1 | contig 10849 bp, 8 predicted proteins | sample MGYA00244062_ERZ653446 | MGnify/ENA primary metagenome ERZ653446 (study PRJEB26926, sample SAMN06165031) | human gut metagenome | biome: ENVO:00009003; feature: ENVO:2100002; material: ENVO:00002003...
ATGTGTATAAGAGACAGTATCTATTCTCGCTTATCCGGCAGGATGATTTTTATATAATTTCAGTTGTATGTTGTGTTGTAGCCGTGACGCTTTCTTTATACTCTATTATTTATCAGGTTTTTATTTTGCGTAAAGCCTGCATGCTTTGTGTATTGGCTGATTTTGCGGTATGGGGTAGTGCGGTAGCTCTTTATATATTGAAAAATGATTTTGTAATGGAGCTGTCATTATCCTCACTTTTCGCATTTGTGGTCATAGGGTATATCTGTTTGATTTTTGAACTACAGTTGAGAGCCATACAAACCGGAGAGAAGGAAAGGATTACTTTAAAAAAATATTTTGGCAGCCTGCTTAACCCGGAAACTTTTCAAATATTGTTGGCATTAAAACCTCAGATCGGGAAAATGGTAAGTCGGGATATTGCATTGCATAATCAAAAAGAAGGTAGTAATGAATTGATGATAGTGACTAATCCCAATTGCAAGAATTGTGCAAGTGTTCATCGTCATATGGTAGAAATTGCTTCAAGTGTTCCCGTGTCATTAGTATTGGTAACATTTCCAAATGATAGGTTGGGTGAGGAAATTGCCCAGATTATTATTGCGGCTTATTACGTTGTCGGTTGGGATAGGGCAATAGAGCTTTTGGGGGAGTGGTATGAAAACAGGCACATGGAAGACGCGGGTATATATAGTATAACGGCTGAGGTACGTGATGTGTGGACAAAACAACAGATATATTGTCGGGAACAAAAGATAAGTAAAACCCCTTCTGTTATAGTGAATAAGCATTATGTGCCGGAGGTATACCCATTATCAGATTTAAGATATGTATTGACATAAAGATTTATTGTAGATTTAGTAATTAATAGCCAGAACCTTAACTTTGTTTATTTGCTACTGAAGCTCAACAGAAGTTGGGCTTCAGTAATAGTAGTATTCAATATAACGGTAATAGGTGCTTTATAGCTGTTTTGTAATCGGATAACTAAAAAAGCACGAGCCTCCCGGCCCGTGCTTTTCAACTAATTGTTAACTTTAATTTCTATATTTATTACTTTGCAATTGCTAATAGATTGGTCGTGAAGTCCATCTGCTTGTGGTTAACCAGAGTCCAATCTGATTTATTCTTATTGTCTTGCTTGTAGGCTTTGTAGGCCGTCGGCATATTTGCGTCATTCAGTTCGTATACACTTTTCTGAACAGCTTCATCATAAGCTTTGTGAGATTCGTTCCAGCGGGCGTAATTCATGGTTATTTCATTATCGCTGTACTGGTAAGTCATCTTGAAATAGGGTACCCACGCATCTTTTGCACCATCCCATTTGGATGCTTCTTTGCTAATCAGACGGTTTTGGTCGTCATAAGTAAAAGTGTATTGCATGTGGCGTTGCAGATAAGAGCCTTCTTGTTTGAAGATAGTTTTGGATGCGACTAATTCGCCGTTCATCACTTGATTTGTTATGAAACCGTCCTGAGCTTTCACTTCGGAGTTGAGAACACTTGCTACCATAATAGCTACCAATGCGACTGCTTTAAATAAACTTGTAGTTTTCATAATCTTTATTTTTTAATTGTTACTATTTCTATTTGGCTTTCGCTCTTATCTGTTAGACGGAACTACTTGCTGAAAAGTGGCAGATAATCTTTATTTTTTTTTGCTGACCGCTTTCGCTTAATAATAGTCAATTCCTGTGCCAAAGTAATAAGTGGTTGAAAATCAGTAAATAATAGAAATAGTAAGCTGTTCATTATCGGACAGTTGTCCGCTTATTATCGAACAGTGACCGGAATAAAACAAAATATTTATTCCTTTTGAGACATGAGTTCAAACATTTGGTACATTATCAATATCCTTTTATCGATAACGCAACTATTTTTGTCTCCAAAATAATATGCTATGAAGAATTTCTGTTTGATTACCTTATTTATTTGTTTCAGTGGTTTGCCCGTATGGGGTGGCGGAACGTCGGAAAAGGCAGTGTATGACCTGATAGAGCGGGTTACTCCCGGTTATGCTTCGCAGTATCGGTTAGAGATGATACAGCCGGAAAATGGAAGTGATGTTTATGAAGTGGATGGTGACGGGCAGAGAATTATCCTGCGGGGAAACAATGCGGTCTCCTTGGCAACTGCTTTCAACTGGTATTTGAAGTATACGTGCCATGCCCATGTATCCTGGTTTGGTAATCAATTGAAATTGCCTGCGAAATTGCCACAGCCTGCGAATAAAGAACGGAGGATTATTAATGGTAAATATCGCGTTTACATGAACTATTGCACGGTAAGCTATACTGCGGCGTGGTGGAATTGGGAACGTTGGCAACAAGAACTGGACTACATGGCGATGAATGCTATCAATATGCCTTTGTGTTCTGTAGGGCTGGATGGTGTATGGTATAATACGCTGTTACGCTTTAATTTCACGGAAGAAGAAGCCCGGGCTTTTCTCACTGGACCGGGACATTCGGCATGGCAGTGGATGCAGAATATTCAGAGTTATGGTGGTCCTTTGCCTAAATCGGTGATAGATAAGCATGTCATATTGGGTAAAAAGATATTGGCGCGTCAGTTGGAATTAGGGATGCAACCTATTCAGCAGGGTTTTTCGGGATATGTTCCACGGGAATTGCAAGCTAAATATCCGCAAGCCAAAATCAGTATGAAACGGAAGTGGTGTGGTTTTGACGGTACTGCTCAACTAGACCCGACTGACCCTTTGTTTTATGAAATGGGCTTGGCTTTTCTGGAAGAGCAGGATAAATTGTTTGGTAGCTATGGGGTATACGCAGCCGATCCTTTTCACGAGAGCGCTCCTCCGATAGATACACCTGAATATCTGACAGGGGTGGGACAGACCATACATAAGCTTTTCCAGACATTTGATGCGGGAGCTTTGTGGGTGATGCAAGCATGGAGTATGCGGGAAGATATAGTGAAAGCTGTTCCTAAGGAATCTTTACTGATATTGGACTTAAACGGATCGAAAACTGCTGCTAACGGTGGTTGGGGATATCCTGTGATAGCTGGTAATCTTCACAATTTTGGCGGGCGTATCAATATGCATGGCGATTTAGCTTTACTGGCTTCTAACCAGTATCAGAAAGCGAAGGCGCGTTATCCGAATGTGTGCGGGTCCGGACTTTTTATGGAGGCCATTGAGCAGAATCCTGTTTACTATGAACTGGCTTTTGAAATGCCCAATCATGCTGATAGTATTCCTTTGCAGGCATGGCTTGCTGCTTATGCCGAACGTCGGTATGGAGCGAAATCTGCTGCTGCCGGAAAAGCGTGGATGTACCTGTTGGAAGGTCCTTATCGTCGGGGTACGAATGGAACGGAAAGGAGCTCTATTGTAGCTGCTCGTCCGGCATTGAATGTAAAGAAGTCTGGCCCGAATGCGGGTTTGGGTATTCCTTATGAACCGATGTTGGTGATTCGGGCTCAGTCGCAGCTTTTGAAGGATGCTGATAAACTGGCATTTTCCAAACCTTATCGTTTTGATATTGTAGATGTGCAACGCCAGATGATGACTAATTTGGGGCAATTAGTGCACAAAAAGGCGGCAGAAGCATTTGCTTCCAAGGATAAGGCGGCCTTTGCCTTGCACTCAGGACGTTTTCTTGAATTATTGAGAGATATGGATGAACTGCTTTATACACGTAGCGAGTATAGTTTTGACAGATGGTTGACTGAAGCCCGCAGTTGGGGAGAGACTAAAGAGGAAAAGGATCTGATGGAACGTGATGCAACTTCATTGGTCACTATTTGGGGGGCTGATGGTGATCCGCGTATATTTGACTATTCATGGAGGGAATGGGCAGGTTTGATTAACGGGTATTATTTGCCTCGCTGGCAGAAATTCTATACAATGTTGCAGGGACATTTGGATGCAGGTACTGATTATCAGGAGGAAGGGCTATCCCTGGCTTACGGTAGAGAAGATTTCCGTGCAAACGACTTTTACAACCGGCTTGCTGAATGGGAACTTGCCTATGTGGATCAGACGGGTAAAGCACGAACACCTGTCACTCATGGGGATGAGCTGGTCGTTACCCGTCGTTTGTTTGATAAATACCTGAAACTGTCTCGTGAATATTATGCGGACTTTTCGGGTGTGGGAGAAATCAAGGAAGAACGTACTTATGAAAATGTCGGTGAGGAGTAATAGTAGTTACTCCCCACTTTTCTTCAATATTATTTTTGCCCCGTATTGAGTAGCGATACTTTTGCGGAAATCCAGGAAATAGGTATAGTCTTCTTTGGGGTAATTGCCTTGGTAATAGAGCAGGCGATGAACGATAAAAACATTGCCTGCGTCGCCCAAGGTAATGGAAGACCGGAATTTGCCGAATTTACTTTCCTGATCAACGGGTTTAGGCAATGATTCTATTTCATATCCTTCCGGCAGGCGGATGCTGATGCTATCTATATCGAGATAGCCATAATTGGTTTGAATGCTTTGAGTGCGTTCTCCCTGGTTGTTCGGACTGTAAAAGCTTCTGTGGAAAATATTGATCGGGATAAACAGGCGTTTTCCGGTTTTGTTTCCATATTGTTCGCTTTCGATGGTGTACGAGATATCCAGTTGAGGCTCTTTCTGCTTGATTTCGTTGGCACGGATGGCATCGACTTTAGCCTGTACCAGGTTGATGTCGGAGCGTAGCCAGTCTTTCTGCCGGGCAGGTTCCATGTCGATAATGGATGACATGTCTTCATATTGAAACAGGCGGGAAGTTTGTTTAACTTCTACTTTTGCACTTCCATCCGGTTGCAGGGTTACGAGGGTGTTGTTGACTTGTGTATTCAGAGAGTCCGCATACGTTGGCAATTGACAAAGAGTTCCGCCGTTGGGACCAACGAGTAGAGCATCGTGCCCTGCAATGGAATGATGCACGTAGCCTAAGGGTAAAGTAGGATTGGTACATTCCAGCCAAAGCGTATCATTGGGTAACGGCACTTGTAAGATGACATGGTTGTTTTGATTGGCACTGGCAAAGTCGGCTAATAAACGCCTGTTAGTAGTGCTGATTACGGTGTAAACGGATGGAATACCCAGTTCTGTAAGCATGGCACGCATATAGTTGGATAGTCCTTTGCAGTCTCCGAAGCCGGTGCGGTTTACATCGGCGGCGGCTATGGGTTGCAACCCTCCGATTCCTAGCTGTATGCTGACATAGCGGGTAGTGGATGCGAGATACTGATAGATTGCGGCTATTTTTTCATACGGGGTATTGCAGCTTGCCGTCCGTTTTTGTAATTCCTCCTTTAGTGTCGGGGGCAGTTGGTCTCTTCCACTCAATAACTGATATTGCCATTCGCCATACGATTGCCAGCTTTCCATACTCCCTTTAGTTCTTTCGAAAGAGAAATTCAGGGGAGTGAAATAGATACGGGGCAGCAATTCGGATAGGGAAGGGCTGTAAGGTTCTTTTTTGATAGCGGGTAGAGACTGGACTTTGACTTCTGTCAGCCAGTTTCCGTCAGCTGTCTGTTGCTGTCTGACTTCTGCCTGCATATTGATGGCCCGGTAACGGCAAGGATTGTCAGCCGGAGTCAGAATACGGTAACTTGCCTGAGCAACGGATTGGTTATAACTCTTTTGCGGAACGAAGCTGGGGTAGCCGATCAGTCCATCGCTGTTCTTTATCTCCCATTCGTAGGTGATGGTAACAGGATATCGTGACGGGGTATATTCGAAGAAATAGTAATAGTCGTCACTGACAAGGCCGTCTGAATATTCGGTAATCTTCAGTTCGCTCTTTTTAATTTTCCGGATCACATTGCCGGAGGCGTCCCGAACTTCTCCGGAGAACTTTTTCAGAGAGGAAAAACGGTCGCACAGACAGACAAAGGAGGCATCTTCTTTTCCTTTTTCATTCAATACCTGTATCACACGTTTCTCTTTCTGAATGGCATCGGTGGATGAACTGCATACGATATCCGTTACGGCATCTTGTATGATAGAGTATGCGTCGGTACGCAAATCTGCTTGAGCGTACAGGCTGCCGGAGTAAAAGGCGGCTTGTAGCAGGAGACCGAAAAATAATTTGTTCATTTTCATAATTTCCGCGTTACAGTTTCTTTAAAACCATCATTTCATTATTCTTCTTGGCAATCAATTCCCATAATTGTTGCAGTTCAGGATAGTCAGTATGCAGGAACAGCAGCTTCTGCAACCGGAAAGAATACCTGAGTGTGACCTGATTATTCTGTTGCGTGATTATATATCGGCAAAGCACTTGTCCGTCACTTGTCTGCAATCTCTGATTCTCCGGCTTTTCATCGACTGTGTATCCTTCCGGAATGGTCAGATTTATGGTCAGGGACACCTGATCTGTGTAGGGAAATTCTACGGGAAGTTTCCGTTCCGACTGTTTGAAGGGAGATTCGGAGACATGTAGGAATACAAGCGGATTGACGTAAATGAACTGATCGTTAACAGTGTACTGCTTTTCAAATTCTACCAGTTCATACACTTGCGGTGAGAAGTGGGTTCTCCCTTCCATCTGGAGTTTTTTCACCTGTATGTTTTCTTCGGAAGCCAGTTTGCTGGCAAACTCGGTACTGTCCTTGGCTGTGCGGTATTTATTACGCAAACGGGAGGCATACTGACCTATATAAACAGTTTCACGTGTGCCTGTAACAACTCCTTCAGAAGAAATTCCGGCCTTCACGCTTGATCTCAGCAGGTTTGCCCCTACATTTTCCAGACTGACCCACTGACTGTGATTGTTCGGAGCGATAATACGCGCACGGTTGGTCATCAGTACAGGAGGGAGGACATTAAGGTAGCCATTTTCTACGGAACTGTCCAGATAAACCAGAGTACTGTCTGTAGGGCTGATGGCTACGACAAATGTATTTAGTTTCTGGATGCTGGGATGGCTATAAGGAAGTATGCCCATATCCCGGCGGCTCATTACTGCCGGATAGGCGGGTATTCCGGCATCTTTCAGCATGCTGATAAGGATAAAGTTAATGTCGGCATTGCTGCCTGTGCCTTCTTTCAGCACTTGCTTGGGTGATTTGCTATATAAGGCATATTTCTCATTCCATCTCACTTTGTTTTTCAGAAACGTGTAGATGGCACATATCTTTTCGTCCGCTCCCTTCATTTGTTCCAGATGCAGGGCAGTCATTTCTTCTTTGAACGGATTGTTCATTTTCAGTCTGCTACCGAAGTCCGAGTCCTTCAGTAATGTTTCGTCAATCTGTTCCCAGCTTTGGGTGAACGATTTGTAGAGGGAACCGGGGAAATCAATTCCCTGCAATTCCAGGTTTACTTGTGTGCAGTAGTCATCTGCGCACCACACATGATTGTCGTCTTTCAGAGCGGGGAGTTGGTTACCCTGGAAGTTCAGATGCGTCCCGGAGCATCGGAGCAATTGCGATCCGATGGATAAGTTGAGGGAAGCGTTTTCGTTTACGGTTTCCAGCTTTTCCGCACCGTGCATCTCTATGTTGAATTTGAAATACTCGGGTATGGTGACATTATATTCGGTATATAAGATAGGAATATCACTTTGTGCTTTCCAACTGTCGATACTGAAGAAGAAATCGGACTCTACCCGATATTCATACTCTATCAGCGTTCCGGCTTTCACCTGCGGAATGGAGAATTTCAGGTTCATCCGGCTTTCGCCCACACGCTCCTTGAAAACTACATCTTTCTTCATTTTGGTACGTACAATTTTTCCGTTTTCCAGGTTGTAGGCGCTGGCATCCAGTCCGATTATATTTTCTTTCATGGCGTTATTAGGCAGTTCGTAGTAGGGAATGATGACATCGGCATAGGAGGTTCCTTCCGGTTTGAGTACCTTTATTTTTACTTTATACTCAGAAACCAGCCGGAAGCTTTCTATTCCCCATTTATAACTGATGTCAGTCAGCTTACACAGGATAACGGCGGTGGCGCTGGAGTCGGGTTCATAAACAGCCATGTTCAGTTCTTCCATGGTAGGTTTGCCGAATTTCCGGTTCGGTAGAATAGTTTGTCCGTCAGCGAATAGCTGAAAACAGCAGAAGCAAAAAAGTAAGGAGAGTAAAGCGTTTTTCATGATAGTATGTGATTGAAGTGTTCTTGTACCGACAAATATATGTTTTTTTTATTTAAAACAAGTGTTTAAACTTCTCTTTTATTAAATCTCCTTAAAGAAAGCCCGATGCGTCACTTTTTATTTGTTATTTTGCACCAAATTCGGGTATAGTGCGGTCTGTTCAGTTCAGGCTGCACTTCATTATTGCAGAACGTTCAATGAATAAACTCACCATAAAAGTCTGTCCGGTATGTGGTAGTGCGCATATAGAGCGTGCTATGACTTGCATAGACCATTATGCTTCCAGCGAGGCATTTTATCTGCGCCGCTGTCAGGATTGCGACTTTCTCTTTACGCAAGATTTTCCTGTGGAGGCTGAGATAGGCAAATATTATGAGACTCCCGATTATATTTCCCATTCTGATACGAAAAAGGGTCTTATGAATAAGGCGTACCATTGGGTGCGTGGTTATATGCTGGGGCGCAAGGCACGTCTGGTGGCTCGTGAAGCACACCGGAAAGAAGGACGTTTGCTGGATATCGGTACGGGAACAGGATATTTTGCCGATACCATGAAGCGGCGGGGCTGGCAGGTGGAAGCAGTGGAGAAGAATGCGCAGGCGCGTGCTTTTGCCAAAGAACATTTCGGTCTGGATGTGAAACCCGATACCGCATTACAGGATTTTGCTCCCGGAAGTTTTGATGTCATCACTTTGTGGCATGTCATGGAACATCTGGAACATTTGAATGAAACGTGGGATACACTGAATAGCCTGTTGACGGAGAAAGGCGTGTTGATTATTGCCGTGCCCAATTGCTCCTCGTATGATGCGAAGAAATATGGTGCGCACTGGGCTGCCTACGATGTTCCCCGTCATTTATGGCATTTTACGCCCGGCACTATTCAGAGATTGGGAGCAAAGCATGAATTTATATTGGCTGCACGCCATCCGATGCCGTTTGATGCATTCTATGTGTCGATGCTAAGCGAAAAGTATATGGGACATTCGATGTCTTTCTTCCGGGGGATACTCAGTGGTACGTTGGCGTGGTTCAGTACGTTGGCGAGCAAGGAGCGAAGCAGCTCGATGATTTATGTATTCAGGAAGAAGCAGAAATAAGATATGAGGTGGTAAGATGATAAAATGGTAAGATGATAAGGCATGAAGACGAAAAGCAAGAATAATTCCGTATCCTATTTTGATATGCAGTTCATTACTTCCAGCATCAGTACGACGCTGGTGTTATTGCTGCTGGGATTGGTGGTGTTTTTCGTACTGACTGCTCACAATCTTTCTGTGTATGTAAAGGAGAATATCAATTTCTCTATTATCATCAGCGATGATATGAAGGAAACGGATATTCTGAAGTTACAAAAAAGACTGGATAAGGAAGTATTCGTACGGTCTACGGAGTATATTTCGAAGAAGCAGGCGCTTCGTGAACAGATTGAGGCGATGGGGACAGATCCGCAGGATTTTCTGGGATACAATCCTCTTCATGCTTCTATCGAAGTGAAGCTGCACTCCGATTATGCGAATACCGACAGTATTGCCAAAATAGAAAAAGAGATAAAGAAGAATACCAATGTACAGGAAGTGCGTTATCAGGAAGACCTGATAAATATGGTTAATGAGAATATCCGTAATATCAGTTTGATGTTGTTGGGATTGGCTGTATTACTGGCTTTCATTTCCTTTGCATTGATTAATAATACCATCCGGCTGACTATTTACTCTAAACGCTTCCTGATTCATACGATGAAGCTGGTAGGTGCGAGTTGGAGTTTTATCAGGCGTCCGTTCCTGTGGCGTAACTTCTGGATCGGTGTGTTGGCGGCTGTCATTGCCGATGGTGTTCTGTGGGCTGCGGCATATTGGCTGGTGGTGTATGAGCCTGATCTGATCAGTGTTATCACACCCAATGTTATGTTGCTGGTTTCCGTATCGGTGCTTGTATTTGGAGTGTGTATCACGTGGTTCTGTGCATACCTGTCCATCAATAAGTTCCTGCGGATGAAGGCGAGTACGCTTTATTATATATAGTATTGAGCATTACAGCTTATACGTTAATAGAGGAATAAGAGATGTTTTGAGTGAAGTTAAATTGTAAACAATTAAATCGTAAATAAAGAGATGAGTAAAGAGAAATTTGCTTTCGATAAAACTAACTTTATCCTGCTTGCCGTTGCAATGGCGGTGGTGATTATCGGTTTTATCCTGATGACCGGTCCGGTGTCTACCCCGACGCACTTTGAACCGGATATTTTTAGTGCGAGACGTATTAAAGTAGCTCCCGTGGTATGTCTTGTGGGTTTTTTGCTCATGATATACGCCGTATTGCGCAAACCGCGTGATAAGCAAATGAATAATGAAGGAATAAAAGAATAAAAAGCTATGTGCAGAGGGGCATGTGTCCCCTATCATAATTCATAAATTATAATTTATAAATCAACTACATGGAATGGTTTGAGGCGCTCATCCTGGGCTTGATCCAGGGATTGACAGAGTATTTGCCGGTAAGTAGTAGCGGACATTTGGCTATCGGTTCGGCATTGTTTGGTATTCAGGGAGAGGAAAATTTGGCATTTACGGTGGTAGTGCACGTAGCTACGGTGTTCAGTACAATGGTGGTCTTGTGGAAAGAGATCGAATGGATTTTCAAGGGACTGTTTAAGTTTCAGATGAATGATGAAACACGTTATGTAATCAATATCCTGATATCTATGGTGCCTATCGGCATTGTGGGTGTGTTCTTTAAAGACTGTCTCTTATACACATCTCCGAGCCCACGAGACACTCGCTAATCTCG
>ENA-OYYD01000561-OYYD01000561.1-human-gut-metagenome-genome-assembly--contig:-NODE-561-length-10710-cov-4.459690_pt1 | contig 10710 bp, 5 predicted proteins | sample MGYA00244062_ERZ653446 | MGnify/ENA primary metagenome ERZ653446 (study PRJEB26926, sample SAMN06165031) | human gut metagenome | biome: ENVO:00009003; feature: ENVO:2100002; material: ENVO:00002003...
GGCCGTCGGAATACCGTACCGCCCCATCAGATCTTTTGCAAACTCCTTGCTCGACTCGATGCGGGCCGCCGCCTTCGTCGGGCCGAAAATACGAAGTCCCTCCTCACGGAAGCGATCGACGATACCGGCCACGAGCGCCGCTTCGGGTCCTACCACCGTGAGGTCGATCTCTTTTTCACGAGCAAGGGAAAGCAATCCCTCGACATCGGTATCCTTGACCGGCACACACTCGGCCTGACGAGCGATACCCGCATTGCCGGGAGCGCAATATATCTTCGAAACCTGCGGCGAACGCGACAACGCATCGACGACGGCATGTTCGCGGCCACCGCCGCCTACGACTAAAACTTTCATAACCTATCGTTTATTCCCGACCGCACTTTCCGCAAAGAGCGGCTCGGAAATCGTCCATAAAAAATAATCCGACCGACGGACACGAAATCCGCAGTTTAATGTTTGAAATGACGCATCCCGGTAAACAACATCGGAATACCCGATTCATTGGCCTTCCGGATCGAATCCTCGTCCCGGACGCTGCCTCCCGGCTGCACGATCGCCTCGACGCCGCTCGCAGCCGCCAGGCTCACGCAGTCGTCGAAGGGGAAAAAGCCGTCCGAAGCCAGTACCAGCCCTTCGGTCACACCCTGGGCATGGGCCTGCTTGAGCGCGAGTTCCGCCGAGCCGATGCGATTCATCTGCCCCGCTCCGACACCCAGCGTACGACCGTCCTTCACCACTACGATAGCGTTCGACTTCACATGCTTGACAATACGCCAGCCGAAATCGAGATCGGCGAGCTGCCTTTCCGTCGGCCGCTTCTCCGTCACGCACATATCCGCCGTCACGGGACGTGTTTCGAGGTCGAGGTCCTGCACCAGCAATCCTCCCGTCACACTCACCAACTGGCGCTGCTTCGCATCGCTCTTCTCCATCGGAACTTCGAGCAGACGCAGATTCTTCTTCGTCGAGAGCACTTCGAGGGCTTCGGGCGTAAACGAAGGGGCCATGATGATCTCCAGAAAAATCGGCTTCATCAATTCGGCCGCCTCACGGGTCACAGGTCGGTTCAGGGCGACGATACCGCCGAAAATCGACACTTTGTCGGCCTCGTAAGCCTTCGTCCAGGCATCCGCCGCATCCCGCCCCACCGCAGCACCGCAGGGATTCATATGTTTGAGTCCCACGCAGAACGGCTCATCGAACTCCCGCACGATCGCAAGGGCTGCGTTGGCATCCTGTATGTTATTGTAGGACATCTCCTTGCCATTGAGCTGCCGGGCATAGGCCAGCGAATAGGGCACCCGTTCGCCGCTGCGGTAGAACTTGGCCTGCTGGTGCGGATTCTCGCCGTAGCGGAGCGGCTGAACCAGATCGAACTCCAGGAACAACTTCTCGTCGAGCCCCGCTTTTTCACGCATGTACGTAGCGATCATCGCATCGTACTCGGCGGTATGGGTATATGCCTTGGCCGAGAGCTGCAACCGCAATCGGGGAGTCGTATTGCCGTATCCCCTAATCTCCGCAAGGATCGTGTCATAATCCGCCGGGTCGCACACTACGGTCACGTCCTTGTAGTTCTTGGCCGCACTGCGCAACATCGAAGGTCCGCCGATGTCGATATTCTCGATCGCCTCGTCCATCGTCACCCCTTCGCGGGCGATCGTCTGACGGAAGGGATAGAGATTCACGCACACCATGTCGATGAACTCGATGCCGTTCTCCCGCAACGCTTTCAGGTGGTTCGGATCGTCGCGGCGAGCCAGCAGGCCGCCGTGCACCTTGGGATGGAGCGTCTTGACACGTCCGTCGCAGATCTCCGGGAACCCCGTCACATCGCTGATGTTGATCACCTCCACGCCGCTTTCAGCCAACAGTTTCATCGTACCGCCGGTGGCGATCACCTGCCAGCCGAGCTCTCGAAGTCCGCGCGCGAACTCCACCACGCCGGTCTTATCGCTCACACTGATTAATGCTCTCATATTGCTAATTTATATAGGCAATCATATCTTTCAATATACCATTTCCGACGATCGCAACATCGAATCCGAGAGTCGCTTATTCGCGGTCCAATGACCGCATTTACCACTCCGCCTTCCCCTAATCCTTTCTCGAAAGGGAAAGGGTCGCTGCATTTCCAAAGAGGTACACTAAAGGATATGATCGCGTTAATATATACGTAGTTTTATCGTTTTCGACTCGCGGTCGCCGTTATTCACGGTGTCCGACGATGTGTTTCCAGGTCCGAATCCGCACTAAACCGCGACGTTCCCGCGATCCTATTGCTCCGCAACCAGCTTTGCCACCGTTTCCACATACAGCGGATGTTCGACGGCATGCACCCGGGCTTCCAGCTCTTCTGGATCGCTCCCCAGATACTCGAAAGCCCGCTGGGCGATGATCCGGCCCCCGTCGAGCTCTCCGTTCACATAGTGGATCGTCACACCGAAGACCTTGACGCCGTAAGCAAAGGCATCGGCAATGGCATGCGCCCCCTTGAACGCAGGCAACAGCGAGGGATGAATATTGACAATCCGGTCGCGGTACGCCTCCAGCACCACATCGGAAAGGATGCGCATATACCCCGCCAGACAGATCAGCTCGACCCTTTCGGCCCGAAGCCTGCGGACGATCTCCCGTTCGTAGTCGGCTTTCGAAGGGTACTCTTTGGGGTTGAACGTAAAGGTCGGAATACCGTAACGGGCAGCCCGCTCGTTCACGAAAGCCCCCGGCTTGTCGCAGACCATGAGGGCAATGCGAGCCGCAATGCGCCCGTCGGCACAAGCCGCAGCCAATGCTTCGAAGTTGGAGCCGTTTCCGCTGGCGAATACTGCGATCGTCTTCATCGCCCTATCGGATTTCCACGCCCGGACGATCCGTCACCCGGCCGATCACCGAAGCTTTCTCGCCCTGTTTCTCCAAAATGGCGATCACTTCGGAAGCTTCATCCTGCGAAACCGCGATCACCATACCGATACCCATGTTGAAGATATTGAACATCTCGCGGTGAGCGATCTTGCCGTATTTCTCCAACAGGCGGAACACGGGCAGGATCTCCCACGTCCCCTCGTGAATCTCGATACCCTGGCCCTCGCTCAGGATGCGGGGAATGTTCTCGTCGAAACCGCCGCCCGTGATATGACTGATGCCGTGCACGTTACAGGCTCGGATCACTTCGAGCACCTGTTTCACGTAAATTTTGGTCGGCGTCAGGAGCACCTCGCCCAACACACGGCCGTCCAATTCGGGATAAGCCTTGCGAAGATCCAGTCCTGCATCGGCAACCACCTTGCGCACCAGGCTGAAACCGTTCGAATGGACACCGCTCGACGCGATACCCACCAACACGTCGCCCACACGCACCTTCGTACCGTCGATCAGGCGCGACTTCTCGACCACGCCGCACGTGAAGCCCGCAATATCGTACTCGCCGCCGGCATACATGCCCGGCATCTCGGCCGTTTCGCCGCCGATGAGTGCACAGCCGGCCTGACGGCAGCCTTCGGCCACACCCGCCACGATCGCTTCGATCTTCGCAGGCTCGTTGTGCCCCACGGCTACATAATCCAGGAAGAAGAGCGGCTCGGCCCCCTGCGCCAGCACGTCGTTCACGCACATAGCCACGGCGTCGATGCCGATCGTGTCGTGCTTATCCATCTCGAAAGCCAGCTTGAGTTTGGTTCCCACGCCGTCGGTACCGCTCACGAGCACCGGTTCCTTGACATTCAGCGCCGAGAGATCGAACATTCCGCCGAAGGCGCCGATGTTACCCATCACGCCCAACCGCGAGGTCGAAGCCACGTGTTTCTTGATGCGGCGCACCACTTCGTATCCGGCCTCGAGGTTCACACCGGCCTTTTCATAACTTTCCGCCATAACAATAGTTGGTTTTAGCTGTTTCCTGAATATTTCCACCCGATGTTTTCGAAATACGCATGCAGGACAGGTTCTTCCCTGACACAGCAGATCGAAAACGGAGCGGTTTGTTTAACATTTTTCTTTTTTGTTCGCCTCCTCGATCGTCCCGTAAAGCGACGTCGGATAATTGCCCGTGAAGCAGGCCATGCACAACTCGCAGCGATTGCCCGCCTTCAGCAAGGCATCGGGCGAGAGGTAAGCCAGCGAATCGGCTCCGATATACTCGCACGCCTCCGGAACCGACATACGGGCGCACAGCAGCTCCTCGTACGTCGAAGTATCGACACCGTAAAAACAGGGATTCTTGAACGGAGGGCTGGCGATGCGGACATGAACTTCCGTGGCCCCCGCCTCACGCAACAGACGCACAATGCGCCGGGAGGTGGTACCGCGCACGATCGAATCGTCGATCAGCACCACGCGCTGCCCCGAAACGATACCGCTCACCGACGAAAGTTTCATCCGCACGCCCTTCTCACGCATCGACTGCGACGGCTGGATGAAGGTACGGCCGATGTATTTGTTCTTGATAAGTCCCATCTCGTAGGGAAGACCGCTCGCTTCGGCGTATCCCATGGCAGCGCTCAAACTCGAATCGGGCACACCGACCACGATGTCCGCGTCTGCCGGCGCCTCCTTGTAGAGCAAGCGTCCCGACTCCTTGCGGAAGGCGTGCACGTTACGGCCCTCGATGTCGCTGTCCGGGCGGGCGAAATAGATGTATTCCATCGCACACATCATGTGGCGCTTGAACATCGAATAGTCGCTGCTGCGGATGCCGTGCCGGTCGATCGTAACGATCTCGCCGGGCTCTACGTCACGCACGAATTCGGCACCCACCACCTCGAAAGCACAGGTTTCGCTGCTGACGACATAGCCGTCTCCCAACTTGCCGATCGAAAGGGGCCGCAGACCGTGTTTGTCACGGCAGGCATAGATGCGGTTAGCCGTCATCACCAGAAACGCGAACGCTCCTTCGAGCATATTGAGCGCCTCGATGATCGAATAGATACGGGGCCGGTTGTGGTTGCGTACCTCCTTTTTGATAAGATGGGCGAACACTTCGCTGTCCGAAGTGGACTGGAAAAGACTGCCCTTGTTCTCCAGGTAGTTGCGCAGCAGATCCGCATTGACGATATTTCCGTTGTGGGCCAATGCGAAATCACCCGTATTATGATGGAACAGAAAAGGCTGTATATTCTCCGTTCCGCCGCCTCCGGCCGTCGAGTAGCGGACATGACCGATAGCCATGTCACCCGTAAGAGTCGATAGTTTCGCCTCGTTGAACACCTCCGTAACGAGTCCTTCGCCCCGGACACGCCGCATCGCCCCTTCCTTCGAAACGCTTACGATACCGCACCCTTCCTGCCCGCGATGTTGCAGGGAATGAAGGCCGTAGTAAGTCAGGTTAGCTGCGTCGGGCACTCCCACGACGCCGAAAACGCCGCACTCCTCGTGCAGCTCCCGGTCGCAGATCGGCTGCATTATGCTCTCTTTGTGCATCGGAACTTATTTGATTACTTTTTCCAGACGGGCCAGGATCTCCTCGTAAGCCTCGCGCACCTTACCCAAGTCACGACGGAAGCGATCCTTGTCGAGCTTCTCGTTGGTAGCCATATCCCACAGCCGGCAGGTATCGGGCGACACCTCGTCCGCCAGAACGATCTCGCCGTCCGACGTGCGGCCGAACTCGATCTTGAAGTCGATCAGGTTGATATTCATCTTGGCGAAAAGCTCCTTGAGCACCTCGTTGATCCGGGCGGTCATGGCATAAATCTGTTTCAGCTCGTCGTAGGTTACGACACCCAGCGCCACCGCATGATGATCGTTGATCAGCGGATCGCCCAGCTCGTCGTTCTTGTAACAGATGTCGAAAATCACGTTCGAAGGCTTCGTTCCCTCCTCGATACCCAGACGCTGGGCCATCGAGCCGGCGATGACGTTGCGGACGATCACCTCCAGCGGAATGATCCGCACACGGCGGCACAACTGGTCGCGGTCGTTCAGGGTCTTCACGTAGTGAGTCTTGATTCCCTGCTTGTTGAGATATTCGAAGATCAGGGTCGAGATCCGGTTGTTCAGCACGCCCTTGTTCTCGATCGTGGCCTTTTTGATGTTGTTGAACGCCGTCGCCGCATCCTTGTAGTGAATCAGGATCATATCCGGATCGTCCGTCAGGAAAACCTGTTTGGCCTTACCCTCGTAAAGCATTTCGCCTTGTTGCATAGTGGTTGGTATTTTATAATTGTTATTTTGTTTTCCGGAAATAGTTCACCGCATTCGTGAAGATGTCCTGCACCTTCTCTCCGGCGATGTTCTTAAAGAGGTTCTCCCCGTAACGCTCCGTATGGCCCATCTTACCGAGTATCTGCCCGTCGCGGCTCACGATACCCTCGATCGCATAGTACGATCCGTTGGGATTGTACGGGGCTTCGGCCGTCACGCGGCCTTCGGCATCGACATACTGGAACGCCACCTGCCCGTTCTCGAACAGCTCGCGGGCCAAAGGCTCGCTCACGACGAACTTGCCCTCGCCGTGGCTCACCGCGATCGAATGAATGTCGCCCACCGAGAAACTCGACAACCACGGGGAGTTGGTCGTCGCCACGCGGGTCGAAACGATCTGCGACACATGACGGTTGATGTCGTTGCGGAAGAGCGTCGGCGACTCCCGGGTCACCAGGCCCAGCCGTCCGTAGGGCAGCAGACCCGACTTGACCAGCGCCTGGAAACCGTTGCAGATGCCCAGAATCAGACCGCCCCGGTCGAGCAGACGATGTATTTCCTCCGAAATATCCTTGTTGTTCAGCACATTGGCAATGAATTTACCGCTGCCGTCCGGCTCGTCGCCCGCCGAGAAGCCGCCGCAGAGCACGAAGATATGGCACGCAGCGATCGCCTCCTTCATCCGGCGGATCGAATCGAAAATAGCCTCCGCCGTCAGGTTGCAGAACACCTCGCTGCGCACTTCGGCACCCGCCCGGCGGAAGGCCTTCGCGGTGTCGTAGTCGCAGTTGCTGCCCGGGAATACGGGGATGAAGACCTCCGGACGCTCGACCGCCTCGCCCGGATAGGTGAAGCTGCGGGGAGCCGGCATCGCCTCCATGACCGGCGCATGGTTGATTCCCTTATCGGGATAAACCGTCGCAAAGCGTTCGGTATTGGCCCGGTAAAGCTCCTCGAGCGGCATTTTTTCGCCGTTGATCGTGAGCGCTCCCTCCGCCTCGGTATGTCCCAGCAACTCGGCGGCCGGAAAATCGAGCGGCTCGGTGCTCTCCACCACGATCGAGCCGTAGGAGTTGTCGAACAGCGTCGCTTCATCCACCTTGACATCGGCACCGATGCCGTTGCCGAAAGACATCTTGGCCAGCGCTTCCGCCACACCGCCGAAGCCGACGGCATAGCCCGAAACGATCTTGCCGGACTCGATAGCCGAACTTACGAAATCGAAATTCCGCTTCAACGCCCCGGTATCGGGCATATGGTTTTCGAGCGGGGTATGACGCACTAGGTAAATCGAATGGCCCGCCTTCTTGAAATCGGTCGAGATGACGCGTCCGGCATCGACAGTCGTAATACCGAAGGCCATCAGCATAGGCGGGACGTTGATCTGCTCGAAGGTACCGCTCATCGAGTCCTTGCCGCCGATCGAGGGCAGTCCCAGTTCGACCTGCATCTTCAGGGCACCGAGCAGCGCCCCGAGCGGCTTGCCCCACGTACGGGGCGACTTGGTCATGCGCTCGAAATACTCCTGATAGGAATAGCGCATCTTATCGTAGCGGGCACCCGCCGCCACGACTTTGGCCGCAGCGTCCACGACGGCATAGGCCGCACCGTGGTAGGGACTCCACGACGCCAGGAAAGGGTTGTAGCCGAAGGCCATAATGCTGGCCGTATCGGTATATCCGTCCGTCGGCAACTTCTGCACCGACACTTGTGTTTCCGAACGTTGCGTACGACCGCCGAAAGGCAGCAGCACGGTCGAAGCGCCGATCGTAGAATCGAACATCTCGATCAGCCCCTTCTGCGAGAGGACATTGTCGTCCGCCAGGTTCGCAAGCATCTTTTCGCGCAGCGTACCGCCCTTCACCTCGCGGCGGAAAGGATCGCGTTCCTCGACCGCACCGATCGCGGCCTGGGCATAGTGCTTGGCCCCTGCGCTGTCGATGAACTCGCGCGAAAGATCGACCACTAATTTGCCCTTGTTGTACATCCGCATACGGCGCGAGTCCGTCACGTCCGCCACATGGGTCACTTCGATATTCTCCTCGGCGCAGTAGCGCTTGAACTCCTCTTCGGCACTCGCTTCGATCACAACGGCCATACGCTCCTGCGACTCGCTGATCGCCAGCTCCGTCGCATTCAGACCGCTGTACTTGGTCGGCACGCGATCGAGGTAAATATCCAGGCCGTCGGTCAGCTCGCCGATGGCTACGCTCACACCGCCCGCACCGAAGTCGTTCGATTTCTTGACGAGGCGCGTCACCTCCGGACGGCGGAACAGCCTCTCGAGCTTGCGCTCCTCGGGGGCGTTGCCCTTCTGCACCTCGCTGCCGCAGGTTTCGAGCGACTTGGCGTCGTGCTCCTTCGAAGAGCCGGTCGCACCGCCGATGCCGTCGCGGCCCGTGCGGCCGCCGAACATGATGATTTTATCGCCCGGTGCGGGACGCTCGCGGCGGACGTTCGCAGCCTTCACGGCCCCCACCACAGCCCCCACTTCGAGGCGTTTGGCGACATAGTCGTCGTGATAGATCTCGCGGACATGGGTCGTAGCCAGTCCGATCTGGTTGCCGTAGCTCGAATAGCCCGCCGCGGCCTTCTTCGAAATGACGCTCTGCGGCAGTTTTCCGGAAAGGGTCTCCGACACAGGCAGGTAAATGTTTCCCGCGCCCGTTACGCGCATCGCCTGATAGACGTAGCTGCGGCCCGACAGCGGGTCGCGGATGGCACCGCCCAGACAGGTCGAAGCCCCGCCGAAGGGTTCGATCTCCGTGGGATGGTTGTGGGTTTCGTTCTTGAACTGCAACAGCCACTTCTCGGTCCGCCCGTCGACATCGACGTCGATGTAGACCGAGCAGGCGTTGTTCTCCTCCGAGACCTCCAGATCGTCCAACAGGCCTTTCTGCCGGAGGTAGCGCGCGCCGATGGTCGCCATATCCATCAGGCAGAGGCTCTTGTGCTCACGCCCCAGTTCGCGGCGGATACGCAGGTACAGCGCCAGCGAATCTTCGATCTCCTCCTTGACGAACGACTCCTCGACGGTGATGCCCTCCAACTCGGTCGTGAAGGTCGTGTGGCGGCAGTGGTCGCTCCAGTAAGTGTCGAGGATGCGCAGCTCGGTTTCGTAGGGATCGCGCCCCTCCGAACGGAAGTATTTCACCACCTCGCGCAGGTCGTCGGCGTTCATCGCCAGACCCATCGTCTTGCAGTAAGGCTCCAGTTCGGAATCCGCCATCTCCCGGAACCCTTCGAGCACCTCGACGGGCTTCACCTCGGCCTGCTCCATGTCGCTGAGCACCGAGAGGTCCTTCTCACGCGATTCGACGGCGTTGATGTAGTAATGCCGGATCTTCGCCAGCTCCCCGTCGGTCGTCTTGTCATCGAAAACGAGCAGCCTCGACGAGCGGATGTCGACCCGGGCCTCGGGATCGATCAGCCGCACGCAGTCGACGGCCGAAGCGGCGCGCTGGTCGAACTGCCCGGGCAGATACTCCACGGCGATATACTTGCGCCCCGCGAGGTCGAACGTGTCGGTCACCGAGTCGGTCACCACCTCGCCGAAAACCGTATAGCGGCTCTTTTCCAGCAGCTCTTCGCTGAAGCCGAAAAGGTCGTAGACGCAGAGCAGGCGCACCTCGCCCAGCGACAGGTTCAGATTGGTGTTCAGCTCGCGGCGCAGGCTCTCGGCCTCGACCCGGAAGCGGGGTAATTTCTCGACAAAAATGCGGTAATTGGTCGTATTATTCATTTATCTCTGTTTGTATTTCATTCATCGTTCAGCGGCTCAATACGCCGTTATCACGTCCTTTGGCCGTGTACGTAAGCGCCCCCGGAGGGGACTTGCCTGCGGGACGGCCCGATCGGTTATTTCACAAAACGTCCGGCCCATTCGGCCTCGAACCGTGCGGCATCCATCCCCACGAACGTGATGTGGCCCATCTTGCGCTTGGGACGGCTCTCCGTCTTGCCGTAGAGGTGGACATATACGCCCGGGAGGTTCTCCGCGGCGATTCGCTCCGCGGCTTCGAGATCCTGTCCCAGAATGTTTTTCATCACCGTGGGAGCCACCGGCTGCGGCTCCTGCAAAGGCTCCCCGACCAGATAGCGGACCAGTTCGCGGAACTGGTTCGTGGTCGCGCCTTCGATGGTGTAGTGACCCGAGTTATGCGGGCGCGGGGCCATCTCGTTGAAGTAGATTTCACCGCCCTTGATGAAATACTCGATGGCCAGGATGCCCCGATAGCCGCAATCGTGCATGAAACGCTCGCTCTGGGCCTTCATGCGCGCCAGCACCCCGGAATCGACTTCGGCAGGTACGATGCACAAATCCAGAATCCCGTCGCGGTGGACATTGCGCCCCACGGGAAAACTCACGACCCGCTCGCCGTCCGCCACCATCACGATGCTGGCCTCGGAATCGAACGGCACGAACTCCTCCAGGATGCAGGGAACCGCAAGCAGGGGCAGCGCCCCGGCGATGTCGGCCTCCGTCTTCAGCACCCGCTGCCCGTGGCCGTCGTAGCCCAGCGTGCGGGTTTTCAGCACGGCGGGAAGCCCCAGCCCTGTCTCTTATAC
>ENA-OYYD01000565-OYYD01000565.1-human-gut-metagenome-genome-assembly--contig:-NODE-565-length-10654-cov-3.344466_pt1 | contig 10654 bp, 6 predicted proteins | sample MGYA00244062_ERZ653446 | MGnify/ENA primary metagenome ERZ653446 (study PRJEB26926, sample SAMN06165031) | human gut metagenome | biome: ENVO:00009003; feature: ENVO:2100002; material: ENVO:00002003...
GAGTGTCTCGTGGGCTCGGAGATGTGTATAAGAGACAGGTCTTGAGATAAAGTTTTAATTTTACCATTAGGGTTAGTTACTTGAATTTTACCCTGTTGAGTCATTTCAACCTTGTTACCGCCTATTGCTAAAGCGGGACCGATTGTCATGTTGTCTGCCATAATTCTACTACCTTTCAATTTTACACACTAGCTTTATATTCATGAAAACACGTCAATAAAAAAAAATGCTAATTTATTAATTTAATATTAACAAATGTTTACAAAAAATACTATCCCTTATTTAAGGGATAGTATTTAAGCTCTCTCTTAATAATATGATTAGAGCGGCTAGGCTCTTATCTTTAGTTCAGATTGTATAAGTTTATACAAAACCTGTGTTGCGGGTGGAGCGGCTACGCTCTGTCTTGAATTTAATATCAAAAGTTCATGCAAAGTCCCTGTGTCGGGTGGAGCGGCTACGCTCCTCTTGCTCGTTCGCGTTTAACGGCGTTGCGTGTCGAAAGCTCAACGCTTCCGCTACTCCAGCCTCAGCTCACTCGCGCTACGAACAACCGGAGTATCCGCATTTAAGACAAATGAAACATCCTTCTGCCATCTGAATTTCGTTTCCGCATTCAGGACATTTTACTGTTTTGATTTCGCCAGTGGGCTCTTCTGTGATTTCTTCTACAGTCGCTTCAACTTTAGCTTCTTCTGTTTTCTTTTTGTCGTCTAGGTTCATAGGCTGGAACTGACGTGAATTATTTCTGTATACTGTGATACCTTTCAAGTTATTTTCATAAGCCAGGATATAAGCTTCTTCAATATCTTTACGTGTAGCATGTTCTTCAAAGTTAACTGTTTTAGATACAGCGTTATCAGTGTGAAGCTGGAATGCAGCCTGCATCTTAACGTGCCAGTAAGGTGATACGTCGTGAGCTGTTACAAAAATATGTTTAACTTCATTTGAAACACCGTCAACATGAGCAATTGAACCTGTTTTTGCAATTTTTGACATCAATTCATCTGAATAGATACCATGTTTTTCAGCATAATCTTTGAAAATTGGGTTGACTTCGAACATTTCGGTTCCGTCCATAATCAATCTTGAGAATACAAGACCGAATAAAGGTTCAACACCGCCTGAAGCTGATGCTATCATTGAAATTGTACCTGTCGGCGCAATACATGTAGTTGTTGCATTTCTGATACCGAATTTTTCAATTTGTTCATCAAGTTCTTTCCATTGTTCATCAGAAATTTTACCTGCTGATTTACCTTTGTATTTATTGTACAAGAAGTTTTTACCGTCGTAGATACTTCCTTTGAAGTTGTTGAATTTTCCTCTTTCTTTTGAAAGTTCAATTGACTCGCATTTAGATTCATAGTCAATAAATTCCATAATCTGACCTGCAAGTTTAGTACCTTCTTCTGATGCATAAGACAAACCTAATTTCATAAGCATGTCAGCCCATCCCATTACACCAAGACCGATTTTTCTGTTGTTTTGAACCATTTCGGATATTTGAGGCAACGGATAGTTGTTAACAGCAATTACGTTATCTAAGAAACGGATTGCAGTTCTTGTTGTATCTGCAAGTAAATCCCAGTTGATTACGCCGTTGTCAACCATTCTTCCAAGGTTGATTGAACCTAAGTTACATGCTTCATAAGAAAGAAGCGGGACTTCACCGCAAGGGTTTGTAGATTCGATTGGACCTACAAGAGGAGTAGGGTTATCAGCATTCATTTTGTCAATGAAAACAATACCCGGCTCACCGTTTCTCCAGGCTCCGTCAACAATCATATCAAATACTTTTTTAGCACTTAATTTGCCTGCAACGGTGTTGTTTTGCGGGTTAATTAATTCATAATCCGTTCCTGCTTTTAAAGCTTCCATGAATTTATCTGTGACTGCAACAGAAATATTAAAGTTATTTAATTTATTGTTATCGCTTTTGCATTCGATAAAGTCTAAAATATCAGGGTGGTCTACTCTTAAGATACCCATATTAGCACCGCGTCTTGTTCCGCCTTGTTTAACAGCTTCAGTTGCAGCGTTAAATACTTCCATAAATGAAACAGGACCTGATGAAACACCCATAGTAGAGCGGACAACGCTGTTTTTAGGTCTTAATTTTGAGAAAGAAAAACCTGTACCGCCGCCTGATTTGTGGATTAAAGCAGTATTTTTAACTGTTTCAAAAATACCTTCAAGGCTGTCTTCTACCGGAAGAACAAAGCAAGCTGCCAATTGTCCCAATTCTCTGCCTGCATTCATTAAAGTTGGTGAGTTTGGCATAAAGTAGCAGTTAGTAATAGCTTTGTAAAATCTTTCAGTTAATTTATCAACATCAGCTTGAGATTTTCCGAATTTTAAATCTCCTGATGCGATACTGCTTGCAACACGTCTGAACATATCAGCAGGTGTTTCTGTACAATTTCCTTCTTTATCTCTTTTAAGATATCTCTTTTCAAGAACCTTAATTGCGTTTTCCGATAAACTTAATTTTTCCATACATGTGGTGTCTGTCACATTAACCTCCCCTTACGATTTATATTAATATTATAGTCAATTTTTCATGTCTGTTCAACAATGATACATCAATTTACAATGAGCATGGGTAAGACTGTTACAAAACTTTTACGAAACGTTACAGGAATTTATCCATATGGCTATGTTTGTAATATAATATAATTCGAGGTACCAAATTTGAAACATTCAAAACTTACAGCCCTAATATTTATAGCATTGATTTTAGGTGTTATCGTAGGTCACTTTGCCCCTGACTTCGCGGTTAAAATGAAACCTTTTGCGGTCATATTTTTAAGAATGGTGAAGATGATTATTGCACCTTTGCTTTTTGCAACCCTTGTTGTGGGTATAGCAGGTCACGGTGATGCAAAAAGTCTTGGCAAAATAGGTCTTAAAACAATTATTTATTTTGAGATTGTAACAACGCTTGCTCTTATTATCGGTTTGACTATGGCTAATATTTTCAAACCCGGTGTAGGATTTGTAACAGGAAGTACTCCTCACGCATTGCATATGCAGGAGGCAGGTCTGATGGCTGCAACACAGGCGCATACATCTGTAAGTGAAATGGTTACAAGTATTTTCCCGACGAGCATAATTGATGCAATGGCACAGGGAAATCTTTTGCAAATAGTTGTGTTTTCAATATTCTTTGCGCTTGCAATAGTTGCTGTTGGAAAATCGGCAAAACCTGTATTAGATATATTAAATTCTGTTTCTCAGATAATGTTTAAATTTACCGAATATGTAATGTACTTTGCTCCGTTAGGTATATTTGGTGCTATTGCTTCAACAATCGGTGCAAACGGGTTATCTGTTTTGAAAAGTTATTTCAAGGTAATCGGTGCATTGTATGTTGCACTTGCTGTTTTTGTACTTTTGGTGCTGATTATTGCGTGTAAAATTGTAAAAATATCGTTCAGAAACCTTTTAAGAGCTTTGCAGGAACCTGCTTTGCTTGCGTTTACAACTGCAAGTTCGGAAGCAGCTTTTCCTAAGGCAATGGAGATTATGGAGCGTTTTGGTGTGCCAAAAAATATTGTAGGGTTTGTAATGCCTACCGGTTATACTTTTAATCTTGACGGAAGTACTTTATACCTTGCAATGGCAGTTATATTTTCATCACAAATTGTAGGTATAAATCTTGATTTAAACCAGCAGATTGTTATAATGTTAGCATTAATGCTTACAAGTAAAGGAATTGCAGGAGTTCCGAGAGTATCTTTGATTGTTCTTGCAGGTACTCTGGCAAGCTTTAATATTCCTATTCTCGGAGTCGCAATACTTTTGGGTATTGACCAAATCCTTGATATGGGAAGAACAACTGTTAACCTTGTGGGTAATTGCGTTGCAACCGTTGTTATTGCACGCTGGGAAAAAGAATTTGATTACAATAAAATGGCAGAATTTGTAAGGCTTTCAAAAGAAGAAAGTCTTGGAAACGATATACAGCAAAGACTAGGAAAAATAAAAGAAGGATAATTTAGTATGAGTAACGAAACAAGTGTAAAAACTGAGTATAAAGAAACTCTAAACTTGCCTCAAACTACTTTAGCGATGAGAGCAAACGCTACTGTGAGAGAACTTGAAATTCAAAAGTTCTGGGAAGAACATGATATTTATAATAAAATTATCGTTCCCGATCTAATTGAAGCATGTGCATCATTGCCTACAGAGAGCCGTAGCGGATTTAGCTCCACGCCTTCACAATGGGCAGCAAAAGCACTCCTTTCCGATGTTTACATGACTATGGCAGGTTGGCCCCTAAAGTTAGGTAAAGAATATTATGCTAAAGCTGCAGAAGTTTCTTTGGATATCATAGAACATTCCGGACTCTCTCTGACACCGGTATATGGTGATTTATGGAAAGAAGCCAAAAAGGAAGAAGCTAATGAACATTTATTCGCCATACACAATTCTGTAGCTAACAAAGTTGCAAGTCAATATGGCAAATCCTTCTACCCACGAGACTATGTCAAGGCTGGTTGGGCAGACTATTATGCTGATCCTGACTATATGGCAACCTATCCGGAAGGTGCACGGAAAGAATTCAATTACATGACTGAATGGCCCACAGCTACCGGAACGACTGTAAAATGGCAGGACAGTCAAGACGGATACCCTTGTATTGCCAAATACCAAGATTACAATCAAGGAGTAGCAGGCAACAGTGCGCAATCTAACGGTATCACTCCCATTTACCGATATGCAGATGTATTATTAAGATATGCCGAAGCATCTAATTTAGCTACAGGAAACGTCAACGCCACAGCCTTAAAATGTCTGCAAGATATTCAAACCCGCGCTGGGGTATCTACATTGACTACAACAACTAATAGCGAGGAATTTGACAAAGCTGTATTTGCAGAACGTGGCTACGAGTTTTTAGCCGAATACAAGCGTTGGTTCGACTTAGTACGTCGTGAAAAGGTCAGTGAATTTAAATCTAAATATTATCCTTCTTCACTAATGAAAGCCAATAGCCATTACTACTTTCCAATTCCTTCTACTCAAATTAAACTGGCTGGCTGGACTAACAATGCAGGATATTAATCTACAAGAGGCAATAACACATACTTCTAACCTATTATCAAATAAATCAAATAGACCTTAATCAATTTTATATGAGGGAAAGGGACCGTGAGGTTCTTCTCCCTCATTTTTCTTGCACATACAGTACTTTAGGTTAATCAAGGTACATACTCGCTTTGTGATTTATTTTATAATAAGTAGTATTAGGGTATTTCTATAACAGATGGTTTCCCGCTAAGCATTCCCTGTTCCATCGAAACAATTACGGTTCGTCCATTAAATACGAGAGTTATTTCTTTTAATGCAGAATTCATGCAAGCATCCGTTACGGATAATTTATATTTGCCTTTTTCTTTCTGAATCAACACTGCACAAGGAGAAGAGACAGAGAGAGACAAATTATCAACTTCCAAGCCTTTATTTCCGGGATAGAATACTACCCCAACCAATTTACCATCTACAGAACGTACAGCTTGTACCAAGGTATCGTTCCGCAAAACTTGAAAAGGCAAAGTATCAGCAGGTCGTCCCTTACCTGTATAGACCACATAGCCATAAGTATCATTTACCGATGCCTGTCCATGATCGACCCACAAACGCAAAATATCAACCGTCTGTGGCAAATCTCCCTTCTTTGCATTTCCTCTATTTCGCTTTATCCAGTTTGTTGGACAAGTCTCCGTCAGAACAAAAGCCTTGCGGGTAAATTCAGGCAACACACGATAGGCAAACTTACCTTCCTGCATCACCCACACAGGTTGTCCTTCAAAAGTTATCAAGGATTGACGGCCCTCCTGTAAAGGCTTCTCTTTTCCCTTCTCAATCACAGTAACTGCTCCGATGTGAGCTGTTTGGTCTATAGTCGTACGAATACCTCCTTCCATAGCCGGTTTCGCATTAGTAACACCCGCACCCAATGCTACAAAATAATCTCCCAAAATGAAATTTGCCTTATAGGCCTTAAAGTCATAAAGTAGTGTATTCAATCCCTTACTATTGCCACGATCATTCACATCTTTCTTATCAGATGCATTCATTTTTTCAAAGATATAACCGGTTACAGCATTCTCACCTCCATCGGTAGTGCCTACCGCATAGTTATATTTACTGCAATATCCACGCCAATTAGTCACAGGTGTAAGCTTGTTCATCCCTTCACGCGCTGTAACACCTGGAGAAGCTGTGACATCCCAGCCTCCCATTATACGAAAGTACTCGTCGCCTGTACGTTGAAAGAGGGTCAATCCGTCCGTAGGATAGAAATTATATTCATCCGCCATATTCACCGCACTTTCCAAACCGTCACAACGGACAGAAGCCATGTTTACAGTAATATGATAATCGGAAGTTTTCTTGATAAGATCATCGTTATTAAAAAACCATCGGGTACCATTGTATACTCCTAGCACATAATTATTCATATTTATACGATTCTTCTTTACTTCCACCTGCAACTGCTGCAATTCTTTCTGCTCTTCGGGAGTAAAAGAGTCTATCCAATTCGTCACAATATTATCGAGCATCTTAGCATAAGGAATAGATTGTTCCATAGGATTATATACATACGATCCCCGGTCAAGACAAGGCAAGCGATAACCTTTATAATAATACCAGCTACCACCACGCAAGAAATTCAAAATAGCCTCAGCATTATCACGGTTCAGTGCTTTCGACCAGGGAGTACCTTTCAGCAAATTCAAGATACTAAGTGCATTGGATGTTCCATCAATAGGATAGCCCCATATCAGACATTGTTTTCCATGCCCCCATCCGGCTCCGTCAGCTGTAAACCCCTCTGTCCAGAAAGCTTCTGAATAAGTATTCTGCGAAGTCATACTGATACCCCGTTGGCAAACCTCAGCCAGTAAGTCAATCATAGGAATAGAGCGGTACATGGCTGCCACGGGAAGCAAGGAACGATAAGCCAAAGCATTTCCTCCAACCCACCACACATGATTACGGAAACACGAGATAGAAACGACATTTTCGTCCGTTTCATCGTGCCGAAGGGGTTGCGTCCAAGCTTGAAGCCCCAAGGCTTTCAACATATCACAGACCTCTCTCAACAATGCCCTTCCCTGCCCAATCTCCGCTCCTTCCATCTGTGCGAGATAAGCATAGTAGATATTAACAGCCGCTGTTGGGATGGCAAAACAAGAAGCATGAAAGCGCGGCCCATCATTAGGACGTCCCAGCTCTATATTTCCATAGTGCAATATCGCTTTCAGCACTTTATCACTCAAAGCCTTCTCCAGCGGAAGCTCTTTCTTGCGATAAGCATCAGCTATTTTCCATATACAATTGAATGCATCTGTCAAAAAGAGGCCAATCTCTCCTTGTACTGTGGAGTAAGGCTTCTGAAAACCATTGTCTTTCCGAAATTCATCTTCTTGCGTTTGTAAGGGAGTAAATATACCATTATCTGTCAATTGTTCCAAACATTCTTTGGCACTGTATGAAGTCTTCAATGAATGATAACGATACGGATGTTCCGCTAATGAGTGCCTCAGACTCTCCAAGGCTTTCTCCTTCTCCGGATCATGAACTCGCTGACCATCTTGATAGTAGCGTTGATAATTGTCAAAAGCATATTTCCTTTCCGCCTCTTGTGCATGGAGCAAAAACCCGGTGCATGTGATCAACATAATGCAAAGTAATTCTTTTTTCATGGTAATTTATTCGGTTTTATCAATAAAGGTTAGTTAAACAAAAGTAGAGAAAAAGAAAAAGAAGAAACGATATAAATCATACAATAAAGCGTATGTTATTGTACAAGAGCTTATAAGAAGAGTATCACGAAATAAAATAAAGATTATCTTTGCTACATTCATAAAAAGCATTGGCTATCTTTTTCCGGTTTTCATACAGTAGGTTCTGCTTCCGCAGTATACCTGCTCCATACCCGAAACCTGCCTGAGCCGTACTTGCTCCGTACATTCTCCACTCAGAGGTACCCTTATACGGAGAAAGCACGGAGTTGGTACGGAGCAAGTATAGCTCAGGTATAGTCCTGATACCTTCCAGAGGGGGTTAAAGGGATTATGAGACCAACCAACAGGGATTTAGCAAAGCAGTAGAACTTAAATCATAATATTAAACAAGAATAAAACCATGAAAAAGAATTATTTCTTATTTGCGCTGATACTTCTCTCTTCAATCAGTATGCTCCGTGCACAGAAGATTGATAACCTAATAGAGTTAAAACAGAAATCACAGAACCCATTATTCCATCAGTTAGGCAAAGCAATAAAAACACCTGCTTTTGAGAGTGAAGGTTATTGGAGTTGGGGAAGTTCCGTGGTAAAAGGAGACGATGGCAAGTATCATATGTTCGTATCCCGTTTTCCCAAGTCACTCCCCTTCCATCCTGGCTGGATGGTGGCTTCAGAGATTGTACATGCCGTATCGAATGTACCGCAAGGACCTTACCAGTTTAGTGAAGTAGCACTTCCGGCACGTGGTGCACAGTATTGGGACGGACGTTCTACACACAATCCGCGAATACTGAAATACAATCATAAATACTATCTGATTTATATGGGGTCCACTCACCCCTTCGTAGATCCAACATACGACCAGTTAACACTCAACAGTCCCTGGTGCACAGTAGCACGCTCCAACAAGCGCATCGGGCTGGCTGTTGCCGATTCACCATACGGACCATGGAAGCGTCTGGATGAGCCTATTCTGAAAACGAAACCCAATACTTTCTTTAGTTTCCTGACTTCCAATCCCTCGCCAGTGGTACAGGAAGATGGTTCTGTCATGATGATTTTCAAGGGACGCAGACACATGGAGGACGGGAAGTATTCAAATATGGCTTTAGGAATCGCCTATGCTCCGACTATCGAAGGCCCTTACCGGGTATTAAACAATGAACAACCCATTTTCCAGGTAGCCGGACAAGGAGAAGCGGAAGATCCTTTTCTTTGGAAAGACGATAAGGGATACCATGCCATCTTTAAGGATCATGTAGCTAAATTTACAGGTGAAAAAGGAGGTGGTGTTATGGCACATTCCAAAGATGGCATCAACTGGACTGTTGATAAAGACCCGAAAGCATACTCAAAAACAGTAGAGTGGGAAGACGGCACAATAGCGAAACAAGGACAATTGGAGCGTCCATTCATTCTTTTTGAGGATGGCAAGCCAACATTCATATTCTTTGCAACAATGGACGGTCCGGGCGAATTTGAAAACGGGACACACTCCTGGAACATGGTTATTCCGCTAAAATAGTTACCTTTGCAGAAATATTGAATAACTAATTGATATGCAGAGTACCCTCCCCATTCATTTTGCCCCGCTGCAAGGTTACACCGAGGCTATTTACCGACAAGCGCATGCCCGTATATTCGGTGGTGTAGAGAGCTATTATACTCCTTTTGTACGTGTAGAGCACGGAGAAATCCGAAAAAAAGACATGCGCGAGATTACTCTGGAAAACAACCGTGGCGTGCAGCTTATTCCACAGCTCATTGCTCCCGATGTGGACAAAATGGAGCAGATAATTGCCCTATTCATCGAAAAAGGATATAAGAATGTGGACATAAATCTGGGATGTCCTTTCCCTCTTTTGGCTAAACGGCACAATGGTTCGGGAATGCTTCCTTATCCCGAAGAAGTACGGGAGTTGCTGACTGCTGCCATAAAGAATCACCCCGACCTTCAGTTCTCTGTCAAGATGAGGTTGGGTTGGGAGAACCCGGAAGAAAGTCTGGCTTTGCTACCCTTTCTGAATGAACTGCCACTGACACATATCATTATGCATCCCCGATTGGGAAAACAGCAATATAAAGGGGAAGTGGATTTAAAAGGTTTTGAAGCCTTCTACAACGAATGCAGCCATCCGCTTATTTATAACGGTGATTTACTTACAGTAGAAGATATACAGACTATCAGCGAACGCTTTCCACGACTGGCAGGTATCATGATAGGTCGTGGACTGCTTGCTAATCCCGCCTTAGCTTTGGAGTATCAACAGGGACATCCGCTTTCTGAAAAGGATATGCAGGAGAGGCTCAGATTGTTCCATGCTGACGTATTTGCCCAGTATGGCAATCTTCTGGAAGGGGGAGACAAACAACTGCTGACGAAAATGAAAAACTTCTGGGAATATCTGATGCCGGACGGAGACCGAAAGGCAAAAAAGGCGATTCATAAGTCCAACAAGCTGGAAACTTACCAGGCGGCAGTCCGCAGCTTGTTGGGGTAATCATTCATCTTATTCCGGATTTACGCCCGGAATCGTATGTACATCTTTACGTATCTGCGCTACATGATGCAACTTCATCCAGTCGTGCAGGTACTCACGGTGTTGCAACAGGATCTCTTTGTATTTCTCCTCGATGGCGAGGTTCCGCATTTCGCCACGGTCTTTTTCCATATCAAAAAGTTGCTCACGGTAACGGCCTTTGTCATATAACACATATTTATAGCGAGAGGTACGCAAAGCCCAGCCACGTGTATTGCCACCTTTATCGAAAGTAGTTTCGGTTACGATATAGTCCTGATGCTTCAATGACGGATCAGCTTTCTCTACCAACGATCTGAAAGAGACACCATGCAGCCCTTCAGGAAGCCGGATGCCTGCCCAGTCGCAAAC
>ENA-OYYD01000566-OYYD01000566.1-human-gut-metagenome-genome-assembly--contig:-NODE-566-length-10636-cov-4.415556_pt1 | contig 10636 bp, 6 predicted proteins | sample MGYA00244062_ERZ653446 | MGnify/ENA primary metagenome ERZ653446 (study PRJEB26926, sample SAMN06165031) | human gut metagenome | biome: ENVO:00009003; feature: ENVO:2100002; material: ENVO:00002003...
GTGCAGACGCTGTTTGTTTCTGCGCAAGTCTATCCGGTCCGCGCAAAGTTGACCGATGAAAAGTCTTTTTCAATGATTCTTTTACCCGATCCGCAGAGTTATACAAAGTTCGATGCCAATCAGCCACTTTTTGAGTTACAGACAGCATGGGTAGCCAATAGCATTGAATCTCTGAATATAAAAGGTGTGCTTTGTACCGGTGATTTGGTGGAGCAAAATGAAATTCGCATTCCGGATGGAGTGAACGGCAACCAGACAAGTGAGGAGCAATGGCGTGCTGCTTCGCGTGCGTTTGAGCGACTGGATGGAAAATTGCCTTATGTGATTTGTACCGGTAATCATGATTATGGATATCAGAAAGCGGAAAATCGTTTGTGTCATTTCCCTGATTACTTTCCTGCGGAGAGAAACTCCTGTTGGCGCAAGAGCCTGGTTGCCGTAGGCAACAATTATCAGGGTATACCGACACTGGAAAATGCTGCCTATGAATTTATAACCGATACCTGGGGTAAAATTCTGGTTGTTTCTCTGGAATTTGCTCCACGTGATGAGGCTTTGGCGTGGGCTAAGAAAGTGGTCGATGCTCCCCGCTATAAAGACCATAAAGTGATATTGCTGACACATTCATATCTGGCATGGACAGGAAAAGTCATTGAAAGCGAGAACTACAAAGTGACTCCTGCCAATTATGGAAAAGCTATTTGGGATAAGTTGGTCTATCCGGCAAAGAATATTTGTATGGTGATTTGCGGTCACGAATGTGAGATTGCCGATTATAAGGATAATGTCAGTTTCCGGATTGATAAAAATGCTTCAGGCAAGAATGTTCCTCAGATGATGTTTAATGCGCAGACTGCCGATAAGCAATGGTTCGGTAACGGTGGAGACGGATGGTTGAGGATTATGGAATTCATGCCTGATGGAAAAACGATTAAAATCAAAACATTCTCTCCTCTCTTTGCACTTTCTCCTCTTACTTGTGACAAATCGTGGAGAACAGATTCTTATGATCAGTTCGACATTACGATAGAGTAAGTCCGATATATATTATAGAGGGGATACATCAAAAGTCGTCTTCATCGCAGATTACACAGATAGATATTATTAGTTATCAATAGATTAAGCTCACTCTGTGGCACTCTATGTTATTCTGTGGTAAAGACGTTTTTTAATGTATCTTCTCTTTTTTGGTCCCTCCCCACTGCTTATATTTATTCTCCACATACTTCCCTGCATATTACGCTGCCAGAAATATCAAAGCGAACGACAGGAACTCTTTGAGTTCTTTACGTAATAATTTTAGTGCCTGTTGTATGCGGTAATCTACTGTTTTGGTAGAGGTGTTAAGAGTTTGTGCGATTTCTTTGTAGCTCATATCTCTGAACCGGTGCATGATAAACGCTTCCCGGTAAGATTCCGGTAACTCCGCTATCGCGGTGTGAATCCGTTTGGTCAACTCCTCAATCTGATAGAAATCCACGTCATAAATCATTGCCTGGCTTTTCTCATAAAATAATGTATCGGCACGATACTTTACCTCCTTTTGTGCGATGCGGTTTAATGAACGGTGATATATCATTTTCAACAGGTATTGACTAAGGGATGATTCTATCAATAAGATTTCTCGATTCTCCCATAACCACAACATTACATCCTGAACTATTTCTTCCGCATCTTCCAAGTCTACAAAACGGTGGGCATAAGCGCATAATATCGGATAATACCTTCTGAACAAAGTATTGAAGGCTTTTTTATCTCCTTGCTGAAGTTGGGAAAGCAGTAAAATGTCTTCTTTTGTCCGATTCGGCTTCATAGATTTAGAAATTTAATTTATATACAAAGATAGTCTTTTCTTATTAAAACAAAGATTTCTATAAAAAAAATGGATTTAAGTTTAGGAATCTTATTTTTCCACCTGTCTTATTAATAAAAGGGTTGAATTACAAATATGAACTACGAAGATATAGACCATTTACTGCCTCGATATTGTGAAGGACTGGCTACGGAAGAAGAATGCCGGCAGGTGGAAAGCTGGATGGAAGAATCGGAAGATAACCGAAAGATAGTGGATCAAATCAACACTCTTTATATAGCTGTAGATACGGTCAACGTAATGCGTAAGGTGGATACGGAAAAAGCTCTGAAAAAGGTCAGTAGCAGAATGATCGTCAGGAAAACAACTTGGTGGGAGTGGATGCAGCGTGTCGCTGCTATCTTATTTATCCCGTTGTCCGTTGCTCTTCTGGTGCAATATATGCACAATGGGAAATCTGCTGTGTGCCAGATGATGGAAATAAAAACCAACCCGGGGATGACAACCTCGGTGGTATTGCCCGATAGTACGGTTGTCTATCTCAATTCGGAGTCTTCTTTACGTTATCCTTCTGTTTTTGAAGGCGATATACGAAATGTCGAATTAAAGGGAGAAGCTTATTTTGCGGTAGCAAAGGATTTGAAAAAGAAGTTTGTTGTTTCCGCCCCGCATTTATCGCAGATAGAAGTGCTGGGTACACACTTCAATGTGGAGGCTTATGAAGACGAGCCGGATGTTTCGACAACATTGGTGGAAGGGCAGGTCTGCTTTCATTTTAGTGATAAAGACTATCTGGCTAAGAAAGTGGTTATGAAACCCGGACAAAGGTTGGTCTACAGTTCGACCAATGGTGATGTACACTTGTACGCAACATCCTGCCTGTCCGAAACCGCCTGGAAAGATGGTAAGATTATATTTAATAACACTCCGTTGGATGTAGCACTGAGGATGCTCGAGAAGCGCTTTAATGTAACATTTAAACTAAAGAATGCCCGTTTGAAGACTAATGCCTTTACAGGCACATTTACTGAACAGCGGTTGGAACGTATTCTGGAGTATTTTAAAATCTCGTCCAAGATACAGTGGAGATATTTGGAAAGTCCTGATATTCGGGATGAACGAAGTATAATAGAAGTTTATTGATTAACCTTTAAAATGAAATGCTTATGAAAGACAAACCTCCTTAAAATGCCAAAAACGTATGGAAAGATATTGGCGTATCTAATCCATACGTAAAAGAGTAAACCTTGTGAGCTTGTTTGGCGACAAGCTGAGATAAACTATTTTTTAACTTTAAGTCAATACAAAATTATGCAAAATTATTTTAGCATCCAATTGTTACGGGTGGTAAAGTCTTCGCTTTGGCTGACCTCGAAAAAAATTCCAAGAACTATGCGACTATTCATCCTATTCCTAATTTGCTCTATGAGTTTTGTGCATGCAACAGACAGCTTCGCACAAAAGGTGGAAATCAGTATTGATGCACAGAATCAAACTGTAGAGAAAGTTCTGAAAGAAATAGAAAAGCAATCGGGCTTTGGCTTTTTCTTTAATAACAAACATGTCAATCTGAAAAGAGTTGTTTCTGTTTCGGTTGATAAAAGTAATATATTTAAAGTACTGGACAAAATCTTTGAAGGGACTGATGTGAAATACTCCGTTTTGGACAAAAAGATTATTTTGTCTACTGAAATGACATCGAAGCAACAACAAGCGGTGAAAATCTCGGGAAAAGTAGTCGATGTCAACGGAGAACCGGTGATTGGTGCCAGTATCGTTGAGAAAGGGACCACCAATGGTACGGTTACCAATTTGCAGGGTGATTTCTCTCTATCGGTCAGTTCAGATAAGGCAGTGATCGAGATTTCCTACATCGGATACCAGCCTCAGGAACTGAAGGTCATTGCAGGAAAACCATTGAATGTGACAATGAAAGAAGATGCCCAGGCTTTGGAAGAAGTTGTTGTGGTAGGTTACGGTTCACAGAAGAAGGTGAACGTGATTGGTTCAATTGCTGCTGTGGATAGCAAAAAACTTGAATCCAGAACTGCACCCAGTGTTTCGAATATGCTGACCGGACAACTCTCCGGAGTGACGATCACACAGTCGAGCGGTAATCCGGGACAAGACCAGGGTACGATTCGGGTACGTGGTGTAGGCTCTTTCGGAGCGACTCCCGATCCTTTGGTACTGGTCGATGGACTTCCCGGTAGTCTGAATGATTTGAACCCGGCAGATATTGAAAGTATCTCTATATTGAAAGATGCCTCGTCGGCCGCCATTTATGGTTCACGTGCTGCAAATGGGGTTGTACTGGTAAAAACAAAAGGTGGCCAGAAAGGTAAAGTTACCGTAAGTTATAACGGATATGTAGGCTTCAATCAAGCTACCGAACTACCGGAAATGTGCGATTCCTGGGAATATGCGGAATTATATAATAAGGCTATGGGTAAGGAAGTTTATTCGGCGGAGGAGATTCAGAAGTATAAGGATGGATCAGATCCGTATAATTATCCTAATGAACATTATCTGGATAAACTTCTGGGCAACAAAGGACTGCAAACCGGTCATGAACTGACCGTGAACGGAGGAAATGATAAGACACAGTATATGGTTTCTTTCGGCTATGTAAAACAGAATGGTCTGATGGAACACAATCACTACGACCGTTACAACGGCAGAGTGAATCTGACTACAGAGTTGGCTAAAAACCTGACACTGACTACCCGTTTGGGTGGAGTCGTTTCTAAACGGAGCGAACCTTCTACTCCGGGTGGAATGGACTCTGCCGGATTTAAAGCTTTCTCAAGTAATGCACTTCGTTTTCCCGGATTATGGGCAACTAAATTGGAAGACGGATCTTACGGCTTAGGACCGAAGGTACTCGGAACACCATTGGCATGGCTGGACAGCGGCTCTTTTTATGATGAAAACTTCGATAAGTTCCGTTCTAATGTCGAGTTGGCATTCACACCTGTGAAAGGCTTAACGCTGAAAGCTATCGGAGGATATAACTATACCGGTCAGCAGATTCGTCACTATCGTTCGGCAATGGAGATTACGGGCGGCAAGAAGCTGGGACCTTCTTCTCTGTCGGATACCATGTACAAAACGGTCTATAAGACATTCCAGGCATTGGCCGATTATAACGTGAAGTTCAGCAAAAATGATTTGTCTGTGTTGGTCGGTTATACTTGGGAAGACGAATCACAGAGAACTGTAGGGGGAAGCCGCTTGAACTTTCCTTCGGATGAAGTTCCTTATCTGAATGCAGGAGGAGCCGATGGCCAGACTAACTCCGGCGGAGGTTACGATTGGGCTATTATGTCTGTCTTCGGACGTTTGACCTATAACTATGACCAACGCTACCTGTTTGAAACCACTATGCGTTATGATGGTTCTTCCCGTTTCCCGACAGATAATAAATTCGGTTTCTTCCCATCTGTTGCTGTAGGATGGCGTCTGTCGGAAGAGCAGTTCTTCAAAGAAGCAGAGTCACTGAGTTTTATTGATAACTTGAAACTGAAAGCATCATACGGTATCCTGGGTAACAATAATATCGGTAACTACCCTTATCAGTCCACTTACGCACTTGGAAAGGCGATGAACTATGTATTCGGAGGTGTGTATACACAAGGAGCCGCAGTGACCACTTATGTCGATCCTACACTGAAATGGGAAAAGACCCGTACCACCGATGTCGGTATTGAAACAGCTTTCTGGAACAATAAATTGACATTCAACGCTGCTTACTTCTATCGTAAAACGACAGATATTCTCTATAAACCGAGTGCAAGTTACTCTTCTATCTTTGGTCTGGGACTTTCGCAGGTCAATACAGGAAGCCTTGAGAACAAAGGATGGGAGTTTGAGATCGGTCATCAGAACAAGATTGGTGAGTTTAGTTATCATGTGAATGGAAACTTCTCGATAATTAAAAACAAGGTGATCAGCCTGGGTGTAGGAGATGTGGAACAGAAAAGCGGAATGATAGGTAACGGTAGCGACCTGTTCCTGGGTTATCCGATGAATATGTTTTATGGCTATAAGACGGATGGCGTATTCCTGACCGATGACGAAGTAAAAGAATGGCACGATCAGAGCAAGATTGCTCCTAACTCCAAAGCCGGTGATTTACGCTATGTGGACATCTCCGGTGACGGAAAGGTGGACGAATCCGATAAAACTTATTTAGGATCAAAGATACCTCAGTATACGTTTGGCTTAGGACTGGGTGCGGAGTATAAGGGATTTGATTTCAATATATTGCTTCAGGGAGTGGCCAAGGTAAAAGGCCAGTTGACCAATTATGCCGGTTATGCTTTCTTCCAGGAAGGCAATATTCAGAAATGGCAGGCAGAAGAAACCTGGACGAATAATCAGTCGAACCGATATCCTAAATATCCTCGTCTCGAAGTGATGTCGAATGCAGGTAGCAACAATACGCTGGGTTCTGACTTCTGGATTTTGGATGCCTCTTATCTCAAAGTGAGAAATATCCAGTTAGGATATACATTGCCCAAACGTATAACTCAGAAGTTCGGTTCTTCCAACCTTCGTTTTTATATATCACTTGATAATCCATTCTCCATCAGCGGATATCGTAAAGGCTGGGATCCGGAAATTAATACAGACGGTAGTTATTATCCTATTCTGTCAACTTATACATTTGGTTTAACCTTAAAATTTTGATGTAAGATGAAGAGTTTAAAATATATAGTAGCATTGGCATTGGCGGCAGGACTGTTTCAAGCTTGTGATTTAGAGCGCTATCCACTGACAGACTTGTCCGAAGAGACTTTTTGGAATAGCGAATCGAATGCGGAATTGGCATTGACTTCTCTGTATAGAGGAAGCCTGACAGACGGCGTAGAGTATAACCCTTCGGATTGGTGGTCCTATCACGGAATGATTATGATGGAGCATCTTTCGGATAACGCTTTTGACCGTCGGGGCGAGAACAATCCTTTCTTTAAGATTTCGAGTGGAAACCTGACTGCGGACAATGCTTTTATTAAAAGGTATTGGGAGACGTCTTATAAGCGGATCGGTTATTGTAACCGTTTCTTGGTCGGTATCCAGAATAGCTCGGAATCGGAAAAGAAAACACGGATGATTGCGGAAGCCCGTTTCCTGCGTGCGACACAGTATTTTTACCTTGCCAGCTATTTCAAAAATGTTCCTTTGGTAGAGAATGTGCTGACGGGTGAAGAAGCCAACAATGTGACAAAGACCTCACAGGCCGATATCCTGAAATGGTGTGTAACCGAATTTACAGCAGCTGCGGCCGATTTGCCCCGTTTCTCCGCCATTCCGGCGGGAGAAGCCGGACGTGCTTGTAAGCAGGCGGCTCTTGCTTTTCTCGGACGTACCTGCATGTTGCAGAAAGACTGGAAAAGTGGAGCAAAGGCTTTCCACGATATTATGGAATTGGGAGATAATGCGATAAACGCCAACTATCAGGAGCTGTTTTATCCTTCTACCGGAACTTCGAACAAGGAGAATATTTTCTACATCCAGTATTTGGAAAACTATCTGGGTACCGGTCTGCCGCAGCATGCACTTTCTGCTAAAGACGGGGGATGGAGCCTGGTCAATCCGGCTGCTGATTTATACGAATCGTATGAATTTAAGGATGGAACTCCTTTCAGCTATGATGATCCGAGATATGACCCGTCTAATTTAGGAAAGGATCGCGATCCGCGTCTGGATTATACAATTTACTATAACGGCGCCATCTTTATGGGTACAGAGTATAAGATGAGTCCTGACTACAGTGCAGCCAAGAAGGAGAAGCTCGATTATACGAGCGAGGCTTCCAGAACCGGCTTTATGATGAGGAAATATTTTGAAGAATCGACACCTATAAACGATGTACAGAGCGCAAACGGACTGACTCCGGTTATTCGTTATGCCGAAGTGTTGTTGGGCTATCTGGAATGCCTGGTTGAAGATAATCAAACGATCACTCAGGGAATATTGGACGAGACTATCAATGCAGTGAGAGGACGTGCAAGTGTGAACATGCCTCCGGTAACCGAGGTAACTCCTGCGAAACTTCGTGAGATCGTGCGTCACGAACGCCGCATCGAGTTGGCTATGGAAGGTATCCGTTACTGGGATATCATGAGATGGGGAATTGCACACGAAGTATTGTCCCTGAAAATTTGGGGTGCGCCTTACCCGGGTTCGACTCAGTATGCGACTACGACCAAAGAGGTTGACCCGACAGGAAACTACCGCTGGTATGTGGGCAAACGTGCTTTCCGTAATCCGACGGATTATACATGGCCGATCCCTCAGTCCGAGCAAAATATTAACCCGAATTTACGTGACTAATTTAATAGTTTAAAAAATGAGACAATATGTATTATTGGCTTGTCTCTCTCCGGTAGCATGCCTGATGGCTGCTACCGGTCAGAAGGGAGGAAAAGCCAAGCAAAAAATCAATGACCGGCAACTTCCTAATGTCGTGTTTATCTATGCCGACGACCTCGGTTATGGCGACTTGGAGTGTTATGGTGCAAAGAATGTGCAGACTCCGAATGTAAACCGTTTGGCAGCTGAAGGTATTCGCTTTAACAATGCGCATGCTACGGCTGCTACCAGTACTCCTTCGCGTTACTCTATGCTTACCGGAGAATATGCCTGGCGTCGTCCGGGCACTGATATTGCAGCAGGCAATGCAGGGATGATTATCCGTCCCGAACGCTATACGATGGCTGATATGTTTAAGAATGCCGGTTACGCTACGGCGGCCATCGGCAAATGGCATTTGGGGTTGGGCGATAAGGATGGAGAACAGGATTGGAATGCTCCTCTGCCGACTGCTTTAGGAGATATAGGTTTTGATTATTCTTATATAATGGCTGCAACAGCCGATCGTGTTCCGTGTGTCTTTATAGAAAATGGTAAAGTGGCCAATTATGACCCTTCTGCTCCGATTGAAGTCAGCTATCGTAAGCCGATCGAGGGGGAACCGTTGGGAAAAGATCACCCGGAATTGCTGTTCAATCTGAAATCGAGCCATGGACACGACATGGCCATCGTCAATGGTATCGGCCGTATCGGATATATGAAAGGGGGCGGCAAGGCTTTGTGGAAAGATGAAAATATTGCCGACTCGATCACTACACATGCCATCAACTTTATTCGCGAACATAAGGATGAACCGTTTTTTATGTATTTTGCAACGAACGATGTGCACGTTCCACGCTTTCCACACGAGCGTTTCCGTGGTAAGAATCCGATGGGGTTGCGCGGAGATGCCATTGTACAGTTCGACTGGAGTGTAGGGCAAATCCTGGAAACACTTGACAAGCTGGGGCTTTCTGAAAACACATTGATTATTCTTTCCAGTGATAACGGTCCTGTTGTGGATGATGGTTATCAGGATCGTGCAGAGGAGCTGCTCAACGGGCACAGTCCGGCAGGTCCGCTGCGTGGCAACAAATATAGTGCTTTCGAAGGTGGAACCCGTATTCCCGCCATTGTGCGCTGGCCTAAGAAAATTACTCAGCCGCAGGTGTCGGATGTATTGGTTTCACAAATCGACTGGCTGGCCTCTTTAGCTTCCTTGGTTGATGCAAGGGTTCCCAAAGGAGCGGCTCCCGATAGTTTTGACCGTCTGGGCAACTGGCTGGGAACGGATTCTACCGACCGTCCTTGGGTGATTGAGCAAGCCTCTAACCACACACTGTCAGTACGTACCAAGGACTGGAAATACATTGAACCTAACGACGGTCCTCACATGATAACCTGGGGACCTAAAATAGAAACGGGTAATCTGAGCATTCCGCAATTGTATGACATGACTAAAGATTATGAACAGGAGAATCTTGCAGAGAAGAATCCAGCCAAGCTTTTTGAATTGCAAACCATTTTGAGAAAAGTGCGCAATAAAACTTATAGAGCTTTATAAAAGTTGTAACAATTCTTGCATTCTATTGTTATTCTATTTAATTTTGGCAACGAAATTCGGTATTTAGAAACATAAAATTCTGAGAATATGTCAGTAAATAAAGTGATATTGATAGGAAATGTCGGAAAAGACCCTGAAGTGAGATATTTGGATACAGGTATTGCTGTAGCCAGTTTTCCTTTGGCTACGACCGACCGCGCATATACTTTGTCGAATGGTACACAAGTGCCCGAACGGACCGAATGGCACAATCTTGTCCTTTGGCGCGGACTGGCAGAAACTGCCGAAAAGTATGTACATAAAGGTGATAAGCTCTATGTGGAGGGGAAAATAAGAACCCGTTCTTATGATGACCAGAATGGGGCTAAACGCTATGTTACCGAGATTTTTGTGGATAATATGGAAATGCTCACTCCGAAAGGTACCGGTTCGGGATCGTATGCTCCGGCACAGCAGCAGGCTGCTGCTCCCGTGAGACCTCAATCGCAACAACCGCAGCAACCGGTGTCTTCGCAAGATAATTCGGCGGATGACCTGCCGTTTTAATGGTTAATGGCTACAAGTTAAGAGTTAGAATTGCCATCTGGCATCTAACCTTAACTTGTAGTGATAACTTTTAGCTGACAACTTGTGGCACATGACTTGCATGTAGCTACTTATTATTAACTTAAAACCAATATTTTGGACCCAGACGCTTATTTATGCCAATTGGCAGAAATTTTTAACGGAATATCCGTAAACACACCTTCATTATCGGCAATAATAGCCATTATTCTGGCAGGTTTGCTCCTGCTCGCCTCGGGCTTTGCTTCGGCATCCGAAATCGCTTTCTTCTCACTTTCGCCTTCCGATCTGAATGATATAGAAGAAGGCAATCATCCTTCTGATGGGAAAATCAGCAA
>ENA-OYYD01000578-OYYD01000578.1-human-gut-metagenome-genome-assembly--contig:-NODE-578-length-10477-cov-2.839954_pt1 | contig 10477 bp, 8 predicted proteins | sample MGYA00244062_ERZ653446 | MGnify/ENA primary metagenome ERZ653446 (study PRJEB26926, sample SAMN06165031) | human gut metagenome | biome: ENVO:00009003; feature: ENVO:2100002; material: ENVO:00002003...
CTCGACTAGTCGTCGGCAGCGTCAGATGTGTATAAGAGACAGCGATGAAATCGGGGTCGTCGGCCACGGCGTCGCGCAGCATGTAGAGGAACGAGGTCTTGAGCCCCGAGAACGAATAGTCGTAGCCGTCGACATGGGGGTGTGCCAGGCGGAACGCCTTGGGGTTGCCCTCCTTTGCCAGGCGGTCGATCACCGGGCCGCCGGGGTAGGGCAGGCCCATGACTTTGGCGCATTTGTCGAACGCTTCGCCTGCGGCGTCGTCGATCGTCGTGCCGATGATCTCCATTTCGAGCGGGGAGTCCACGCGCACGATCTGCGTGTGGCCGCCGCTCACCAGAAGACACAGGAACGGAAAGTCCGGATGGGGCAGCGTGCGGTCCCGAAGGTCGATGAAGTGCGAGAGGATGTGCCCCTGAAGGTGGTTGACCTCGACCATCGGGATGTTGCGGGCGATCGAAAGCCCCTTGGTGAACGACACGCCCACGAGCAGCGATCCGACCAGCCCCGGGCCGCGCGTGAAGGCGATGGCGTCGATCCGGTCGGCGGCGACGCCCGCCTCCTTGAGCGCCGTGTCCACGACGGGGATGATGTTCTGCTGGTGGGCCCGCGAGGCCAGTTCGGGGATCACGCCGCCGTATTTGACGTGAACCGCCTGCGAGGCGATGACGTTCGACAGCAGGACGTTGTTGCGGAGCACGGCGGCAGAGGTGTCGTCACACGAGGATTCGATGCCGAGAATTGTAATATCCATCCGGAATTATAATTGTTTTTTAACTATTTTCGCTAAATTTGCAGGTTATATAGGAGTCCTGATGCGCAAAGGTATAAAAATATTGGGAAAGGTGTTCTCGGCGGCGGTTTTGTTGCTGATAATTGTTCCCGTGGCGCTCTCGCTGCTGCTCGACATTCCCGCCGTGCAGAACTACGCGGTGCACAGGGCCGCGCGCTTCGTCTCGCGCAAGCTGGAGACCACCGTGTCGATCGACCGCGTGGACATCGGCATCTTCTCGAAGGTCAGGGTCAAGGGCTTCTATGTCGAGGACTACCAGCGCGACACGCTGCTTTACGTCGGGAAGCTCGACGCCTTCATCACGAGTTTCGGCATCTTCGGCGGCGGGCTGGAGCTGAGCCGCGGCGAGATCGCCGACGCGAGGCTTTACCTGCGGCAGACGCCCGGCGGGGAGATGAACATCAAACAGATCGTCGACCGCATTTCCGACCCCGACAAACCCAAGAAGGGCAATTTCCGCCTCTCGCTGAAGAAGGCCTCGATCGAGAACATGGACCTCTGCCTCGAACGGCTCGACCATCGCGATCCGGAGCACGGCATCGACTTCTCGCACATGCACCTCTACGGCATCACGGCCCGCGTGGACGATTTCACGATCGACGGGCAGGCCATTTACACCTCCATTGCGGCCTTTTCGGCCCGCGAACGCAGCGGCTTCGTGCTGAACCACCTGGCCGGGCGGTTCTACATGACGCAGGGCTGTCTGGGCTTCGAGAACGCCTCGATCATCACGCCGCGTTCGAACGTCAACTTTCCGTTCGTCTCGCTGGCGGGCGACTCGTGGGCGCAGTACAAGGATTTCATCGGCGAGGTGCGCATCGACGCCTCGATGCGCAATACGACCGTTTCGACCGACGACATCGCCTTTTTCGCCCCGAAGCTGCGCGACTGGCATGTGGATTTCACCGACGTAAACGTCGAGGTCGCCGGCGTGGTGTCCGATTTCACGGGCCGGATCAGGAGCATGCAGATCGGCGAGGGGACGACGCTCGTGGCCGACGCCTCGGTGAAGGGGCTTCCCGACATCCGGAAGACCCGTTTCGACCTGTCGGTTCCCCGCCTGCGCTCCACGGCCCGGGCCGTGGACGAGCTGGCCCTCGGCATCGCGGGCCGCAAACTCTCGGACAAGCTGGTCGGCGTGCTGGGCAATTCCGGGCAGATCGACCTCAATGCCCGTTTCCGGGGACTGCTCTCGTCGTTCGACATGCAGCTGGGCGCCGCGACGGGCGTGGGCAACGTCTCCTGCAACCTGAAAATGGCCCCGGTCAAAGGGGGGCTGAGCAGCGTGCGGGGCGATGTCGAGACGCGCAACCTGCGTCTGGGCGAGCTGCTCGACCGCCGCGATCTGCTGGGCAACGCCACCCTCACGGCCTATGTCGACGGCGTGATCGGCAGGGGCGTGGCCGACGCCAACGTCGTGGGCAACGTCACGCAGCTGGGATTCAACGGCTATGTCTACGACTCGCTGCGGCTCGACGGCCGCCTGCGCAACCGCGAGTTCGACGGACGCATCACGGCCCGCGATCCCAACCTCGACTTCGACTTCTTCGGCACGGTCGACCTGAACGACTCCGTGCCGCGCTACGACTTCACGATGGACCTGCGGCACGCCGATCTGGCCCGGCTGCACGTCAACCGCCGCGACTCGGTGTCGCAGCTCTCGGGCCGCATCGTCGCTGCCGCCGGAGGGCGTTCGCTCGACGATCTGAACGGCCGCATTCAGGTGACCGACGCCCGCTACCGCTACAACGACAAGGAGATCGCGGCCGCCAGCATGACCGTCACGGGCGAGAACTCCGAGCGGAGCAAGTTCGTGGAACTGCGCTCGGACTTCGCCGACGTCACGTTCCGGTCGAAAACCAGCTACCGCACCGTCTTCGAATACCTGCGCCGGAGCGCGTGGAAATACCTGCCGATGCTGGGCGGCGAAAAGTGGGAGGAGACGCCTTCGGAACGCAAGGCCGCCGTGGCCAACGACTTCTCGCTGCTGTCGGTCAACATCCGCAATTTCAACCCCGTGGCCGACGCCGTGTCGACGGGACTTCAGATCGCCGACGGCTCGTCGCTGCAACTGTTGTTCAATCCGGCCAGCGACCAGTTGTCGCTCAAGGCAGCGTCGGAGTACATCGAGCGCCGGCGCATGCTCGCCACGCGCCTTTCGGTCAACGCCTCGAACCGCGGCGACTCGCTGGCGGTCTACGCCTCGGCCGAGGATCTCTATGCAGGGGTGCTGCACCTTCCGCGCCTCTCGCTGACGGGCGGCGCGCGGCAGAACCGCGTGCAGCTCTCGGCAGGCTTCACCGATACGCTGCGCAAGGTATCCGGACTGGTGGGCGTCCGGGCCGACGTCGTCGACGAGCACGGGCCCAACGGCCGCGTCGTCGACCTGCGCATCCTGCCGTCGCACATCACCCGCGGCTCGAAGACCTGGCAGATTTTCGCCCACAAGATACAGCTTGACACGGCGCAGGTCGTGATCGACAAGTTCTACGTGATGAACCGCGAGCAGGAGCTGCTGCTCGACGGCGTCGCCTCGCGCAGCCGCGAGGATTCGGTGACGCTCTCGCTGCACAATTTCGATCTGGCACCCTTCGCGCAGGTCGCCGAGCGCATGGGCTATTACATCGAGGGGCGCACGAACGGTTCGGCGGCGATGAAGTCGGTGCTGCGCGGCGGCGAGATCACGGCCGACATCCTGCTCGACAGCGTGGAGGTCAACGACATTCCCGCGCCGCCGATGCGCCTCGCCTCGCGCTGGGACTTCGCCCGCAGCCGCGCCGGAGTGACGGTCTCCGACCGTATCAGGCGCGACACGCTGATCCGCGGTTTCTACGCCCCCGACCGCAACCGCTATTTCGCCCGGCTGGACGTCGACAGTCTCGACATGGCGCTGCTGGACCCGATCCTCGCGGGTGTCGTCTCCTCGACCGAGGGCATGGCCTCGGCCGGCCTCACGTTGCAGGGCCAGGGCCGCAAGGCCGATCTCGAAGGCGAAATCCAGGTCGCGGGGCTGAAAACCACGGTCGATTTCACGCAGGTGACCTACTCGATGCCCGAGGCCGTGCTGAACGTGAAGAACAACCGGTTCAGGGCTTCGAACGTCCCGATTTTCGACCCACGGGGCAACCGGGGGCGGTTCGATTTCGACATGAACCTCCAGCACCTTTCGAATATCTCCTACGACGTGCGCGTGGCCCCGCAGCAGATGCTGGTGCTCGACACCGACTCCGACGACAACGACATGTTCTACGGCAGGGTCTTCGCCACGGGCACGGCCCGCATCTCGGGCGACAAGGGGGCGGTGAACATGGATATAACGGCCTCGACCGACGGCAACTCCTCGTTCGTGATGCCGCTGTCGAGCAAGTCGAACATTTCGAACGCCGATTTCGTGGTCTTCGAGCAGCCCGAGCAGGCCGATACGCTCGACGACGTGGCGCGCAAGAAACTCTCCTTCGAGCGCAAGCACCGCCAGAAATCCGACGCCGGGAGCCAGATGAAGATCACCCTCGCGCTCGACGTGCGGCCCGACGCCGAAGTCGAACTCGAAGTGGCGGGCAACACGGTCAAGGGGCGCGGCGCGGGCGCGCTGAACCTCCAGATCAACCCCAAGGCCAATATTTTCGAGATCTACGGCGACTATACGATCGCGGAGGGCAGTTTCATGCTGTCGCTCCAGCAGATCATCAACAAACGCTTCACCATCGAGAGCGGTTCGTCGATCCAGTGGACCGGGTCGCCGATGAACGCGATGCTCGACATCGACGCCGTGTACAAGGTCAAGGCGTCGCTGCAACCCCTCCTGCAGGGCACGGCCGACCTCGGGGGCGACCGTTCGGTTCCCGTGGAGTGCGTCATTCACCTCGGCGAGCGGCTTTCGAACCCCACGATCACCTTCGACGTGCGGGTTCCCGGCTCCGATCCCGAGACGCAGAGCCTGATCGCCAATGCTCTCTCGACCCCCGAGACGGTCGACACGCAGTTCCTCTACCTGCTGCTGTTCAACAGCTTCATGTCCGAGAACTCGTCGCAGGCCTCGTCGAACATCGGCAGCTCGGTGTCGGCGGCCACGGGACTGGAGTTCGTGTCGAACATGGTCAGCAACTGGCTTTCGTCGTCCGACTACAACGTGGTGATCCGCTACCGGCCCAAATCGGAACTGACGAGCGACGAGGTCGATTTCGGGCTGTCGAAGAGCCTGATCAACAACCGCCTGTTCGTCGAGGTCGAGGGCAACTACCTGATCGACAACAAGCAGGCTGTGAACAGTTCGATGTCCAACTTCATGGGCGAGGCGTACATCACCTACCTGATCGACCGTGCCGGGACGCTCAAGGCCAAGGCCTTCACGCAGACCATCGACCGTTTCGACGAGAACCAGGGGCTGCAGGAGACCGGCATCGGTATTTATTTCAAGGAGGATTTCAATAATTTCCGGGATCTGCGGAGGCGTATCAGGGAGCGTTTCACCAACAAGAAACGCAAGGCGCGGCGCGAAGCCCGGCGGCAGGCCGCCCGCGAGGAAAAGGAGCGGCTGCGGCAGCCGGCGGATACGCTTTCGGCCCTGCGGCCCGTTATGGATAAGAAGGACGAAAACAACTGAACGGCAGAAAAAGAACTCGAATCAAACAATAACAATTTTTCTTTAAACTATGATGACATTTTTGCAGGCTGCCGAGGCGGTGGCCACCAGTGAAGAAACCCGCATGGGACTTTGGAAACTGTTTTCGATGGGCGGCTGGCTGATGTGGCCGCTGCTGGCGCTGGGGGGCGTGACGATCTTTATCTTCGTGGAGCGTTTCATGGCCATCCGCAAGGCTTCGGTGCTGGACATGAACTTTATGAACCGCATCCGCGACTACATCTCCGACGGCAAGATCTCGACGGCCGTGAACCTCTGCAAGAAGACCGACACGCCCATCGCACGCATGATCGAGAAGGGCATCGAGCGCATCGGACGCCCGATGAGCGACGTGCAGACCGCCATCGAGAATGTCGCCAACCTCGAAGTCTCGAAGCTCGAAAACGGCCTTCCCTTCCTGGCGACGATCGCCGGCGGCGCGCCGATGATCGGTTTCCTCGGCACGGTGTTAGGTATGGTGCAGACCTTCATGGACATGGCGGCTGCGGGCGGCACGGTCGACCTGAGCCTGCTGGCCAGCGGCATGTACGTGGCGATGGTCACCACGGTCGGCGGTCTTATCGTCGGCATCCCGGCCTATTTCGGCTACAACTACCTCGTGGCACGCATCGAGAAGCTGGTCTTCCAGATGGAGGCCAACTCGATCGCCTTCATGGACATCCTGAATCAACCCGTTCAAAAATAACGCGCTATGGCAATTAAACACGGATCGAAAGTCGATAAATCCTTCTCGGCATCGTCGATGACCGACCTGATGTTCCTGCTGCTGCTGTTCCTCTTGATCGCCACGACGCTGATCAACCCCAACGCCCTGAAACTGATGCTTCCGAAGAGTTCGAACCAGTTGAAGGACAAGGCGATGACCACGGTGTCGGTTCAGGATGCGGGCCACGGCAAGTATCGTTACTATGTCGAATTGCAGGACGTGGGTTCGATCGGCGGCGTGGAGCGGGCGCTCAAGGCGCGGCTCGACGGGCAGAAGGACGCTACCGTCTCGCTCCACTGCGACAAGACCGTTGCGGTGGATGAGGTGGTGAAGGTTATGAACATCGCCAAGGACAATAATTATAAACTTATTTTGGCGACTTCGCCGAAATAAGTTCAATGAAAAATGAAAAATTAAGAATTAAAAATGAAATCCGTGCCACTCTGGCGCAGGGGCAATTTTTAATTTTTCATTCTTAATTTTTAATTGGGAAACCAATGTATTACTATGATCCCGATAATAAATCCCCGCGACGGTGGGCGATGATCGCGACGGCAGTCTACGGCGTGCTGCTGGCCGGCTCGTTCGCGCTGGTGTCGTTCGATTTCTCGTCGGTGACGGACAAGCCGGGCGACACGATTCTCGTCGACTTCACCGAGCCGCCCGTTCCCGAGCCTCCCAGACCGCCCGTGAAGGTGGCCAACGAGCCGCGCGTGCACGATGTCGCGGCACCCGTGGAGCAGACGGCGCAGGTTGCGGGCAAGGACCCTGTGACGCAGACGCCCAACCCCAAGGCGTTGTTCAAGATGAACAAGGGCGGGGCCGACGAACCCGACAATGCGGGCAATCCCCGCGCTCCCGAGGGCGAGGACAAGGCCAGCGGCACGGGTCCGGGACTGAACCCCGACGGACTGGACCAGCTGGATCAGGGGCTGAAAGGGCGCGGACTGGTGGGCGACCTGCCCAAGCCGTCGTATCCCGGCGAGAAGGGCGGCAAGGTCGTGATCCGCGTGACGGTCGACGCTTCGGGTAAGGTCACGGGGGCTTCGTTCGAACCCAAAGGCTCGACGACGGACGCCGCCGAGCTGATCGAGGCGGCGAAAGCGGCAGCCCGCAAGGCGCGATTCACAGAGAGCCGCGCCGCGGTGCAGGGCGGCACGATCACCTATATTTTCCGCATGGAGTAACGGGTGTGTTTGAGAAACCCGCGTCGGGTCGGCCGGGTCGGCGCCCGTTTTTTACCCGGTTTCCCGCCGCCCGCTGGTATGATATTGGATAAATACAAATTTTGGCTATGCGACATATCCTGTTAACCCTCTCGGCCTGCCTGGCGTTCGCTGCGGGCTATGCCGAAAAACCCGTAAAGGGGGCGCACCTCCGGCTGGAGAACGCGACCTATAATTTCGGCGACGTGCCCCGTAAGGGCGGCGACCTGGTCCGCGAATTCCGGTTCGTCAACGACGGTACGGCCCCGCTGGTGCTGGTGCGGGTCATCACTTCGTGTTCGTGCCTCAAGGCGTCGTTCTCGAAGCGTCCCGTGGAGCCGGCCGATTCGGGGGTGATCCGCATCACCTACGAACCCCACAAGAGCGAGCCGGGAGCCTTCAACAAGGTGATCCAGGTCTATTCCAATTCGGTCGACGGCCGCGACGTGATCACCGTGCAGGGCAACTCGATCGAGGGGCAGCCCCGCGGAAAGGTCAAGACCGAAAAGGTGAAAGTGAAGTATAAGTAAGAATATGAACGAGTCATCGGCATCCCGCAGTGCTGTCGACTGCCGCTTTCGCCGCCTTTGGCGTCGTTGGCAAGTCTGACCCACCCCCAAACCCCCGCCTCAGGCAGGGGCTTACATGCCGCTTTGCAGCAAAATGGCCGCTGCCGAATGCCGGAAAAAACAAAACCAATATGTCCATACCCAAATTCGAAACCTTCACCTCGGGGGCCGTGCCCGTGAGCACGGAGAACATAGATACCGACCAGATCATCCCGGCACGTTTCCTGAAAGCCACCCAGCGCAAAGGATTCGGCGACAACCTCTTCCGCGACTGGCGCTACGACGCCCGGGGGCAACGGATCGCCTCGTTCCCGCTCAACGACAGCCGTTATGGGGGCAAAATCCTCGTCGCAGGCCGCAATTTCGGGTGCGGCAGTTCGCGCGAGCACGCCGCGTGGGCGATCGCCGACTACGGGTTCCGCGTCGTGGTGTCGAGCTTCTTCGCCGACATCTTCCGCAACAATGCCCTCAACAACGGGCTGCTGCCGATCACCGTGAGCGGGGAGTTCCTCGCGGCGGTCTTCGCGGCGATCGACGGCGACCCTGCGACGCAATTCACCGTAGACCTGGACAACCAGACGCTGACGATCTGCGCCACGGGCCGCAGCGAGCGCTTCGAGATCGACGCATACAAGAAGCGCTGTCTGCAGAACGGCTACGACGACGTGGACTACCTGCGCAGCATCGCGCCCCAGATCGAAGCGTTCGAACAGGCGCATAAATAGCAGCGCGATGTATCCCCGCGTAGAGATAATGGATACCACGCTGCGCGACGGCGAGCAGACGTCGGGGGTTTCGTTCAACGCCCGCGAAAAACTCTCCATCGCCCGGCTGTTGCTGGAAGAACTGCGTGTGAGCCGCATCGAGATAGCCTCGGCGCGGGTTTCGCAGGGCGAGCAGGAGGCCGTGCGCCGCATCGCCGAATGGGCTGCCGCGAAGGGTTATACCGACCGCATCGAGGCGTTGGGATTCATCGACGGCGGCGTGTCGCTCGACTGGCTCGGCCAGGCCGGGTGTCGCGTGGTGAACCTGCTGGCAAAGGGGTCGCTCAAACACTGCCGCGAACAGTTGCGCCGCACCCCGCAGGAGCACCTCTGCGACATCCGCGCCACGATCGGCGGGGCCATCGCGCGGGGCATGAAGGTGAACGTCTACCTCGAAGACTGGTCGAACGGTATGCTGCATTCGCCCGGGTACGTCTACACGATACTCGACGGGCTGGCCGACGCCCCCGTGCAGCGCTTCATGTGCCCCGACACGCTGGGCATCCTCGACCCCTATGCCACCGAACGGTTTTGCCGCGACATGGTGACACGCTATCCGCAGCTTAGGTTCGACTTCCATGCCCATAACGATTACGACCTGGCCGTGGCCAACACCGCAGCTGCGGTCAAAGCCGGGTTCCACGGGGTTCACGTAACCATAAACGGGCTGGGCGAACGCGCAGGAAACGCACCCCTGTCGAGCACGGTGGCCGTGCTGCACGACCGGCTGCACTGCCTCACGGGCATCGACGAAACGAAGATCAACCACGTCAGCCGCATGGTCGAGACCTACACGGGCATCCGGATCCCGGGCAACCGCCCGATCGTCGGCGAGAACGTCTTTACGCAGTGTGCCGGCATCCATGCCGACGGCGACAACAAGAACAACCTCTATTTCAACGAGCTGCTGCCCGAACGCTTCGGACGCGTACGCGAATACGCCCTGGGCAAGACCTCGGGCAAGGCCAACATCCTGAAGAACCTCGAAGCGCTGGGCATCGAGCTCGACGAAGCCTCGATGCGCAAGGTAACCGAACGGGTGGTCGAGCTGAGCGACAAGAAGGAGCTGGTGACGGCCGAAGACCTGCCCTACATCATCGCCGACGTACTGCGCTACGACCAGGTCGAAAACCCCGTGCGGATACTCAATTACAGCCTGTCGCTGGCACAGGGGCTGCACCCGGCCGCTACGTTCAAGATCGAGATCAACGGCTGCGAATACGAGCAGACCTCGGTCGGCGACGGCCAGTACGACGCCTTCATGCGGGCGCTCAGGCAGATCTACAAGCACCAGCTCGGCCGCGAGTTCCCGATGCTGCGCAACTACACCGTCTCGATCCCGCCCGGCGGACGAACCGATGCCTTCGTGCAGACGATCATCACGTGGGAGACGGGCGGCAAGGAGTTCAAGACCCGCGGGCTGGATGCCGACCAGACCGAAGCCGCCATCAAGGCGACGATCAAAATGCTGAACATAATCGAACCAACATACAACGACCATGGATGTTAACATAGCCCTTTTAGCCGGCGACGGCATCGGCCCCGAAATCATTGCCGAGGCCACGAAAGTACTCGACCGCGTGGCGGCGAAATTCGGACACCGATTCGACTACCGCGAGGCGTTAGTGGGCGCCTGCGCCATCGACGCCACGGGCGACCCCTATCCCGACGAGACGCACGCCATCTGCCAGGCTGCCGACGCCGTATTGTTCGGTGCCATCGGCGACCCCAAGTACGACAACGACCCCAAGGCCTGTCTCTTATACACATCTCCGAGCCCACGAGACACTCGCTAATCTCG
>ENA-OYYD01000592-OYYD01000592.1-human-gut-metagenome-genome-assembly--contig:-NODE-592-length-10341-cov-3.444877_pt1 | contig 10341 bp, 7 predicted proteins | sample MGYA00244062_ERZ653446 | MGnify/ENA primary metagenome ERZ653446 (study PRJEB26926, sample SAMN06165031) | human gut metagenome | biome: ENVO:00009003; feature: ENVO:2100002; material: ENVO:00002003...
CTTGATGCCCATGGGCTTAATGAGCCGCGCAATGTAGGTTGCGGTTGCTTCGCCCTCGATGTCGGGGTTCGTCGCCAGAATCACTTCGCTGACCGGTTCGGTCTGCAGGCGCGTCATCAGTTCCTTAATGTGAATGTCATCCGGCCCGATGCCGTCCATCGGCGACAGCGTGCCGTGCAGGACGTGGTACAGCCCGTGGTAATCGTGCATCCGCTCCATGGCGGCCACGTCGCGCGGGTCGCGCACGACGCAGATTTGCCCGTTATGGCGGCTTTCATCCGCACACACGGCGCACTTCTCGCCAGATGCGAAATTGCCGCACACGTCGCAGTAGCGAATTGCCTTGCGTCCCTGCCACAGTGCCGCCGCCAGCGCGTGAACATCCTCCAGCGGCATCCCGACGATATGGTACGCCAGCCGTGCCGCCGTCTTGTGACCGATGCCGGGCAGCCGAGACAGCTCCGACACCATCCGCTCAATCGGTTCGATTTGTCCGGGCATCAGAACAGACCGCCCATGCCGCCCATGCCGGGCGCCATCTTGTTCATCGTCTCTTCGCGGTTCGCTTCACCCTTGCGCAGCGCTTCGTTCACCGCCGCCATCACAAGGTCCTGCAGCATTTCCACGTCATCGGGGTCAACGACCTTGGGGTCAATCGTCAGGGACAGCAGCTCGCGCTTGCCGTTCACCTTCACGCTTACCACGCCGCCGCCGGACTGCGCTTCGTACTCCTGCGCATCCAGCTTTTCCTGCGCGTCCGTCATCGCCTGCTGCATCTTCTGCGCCTGACGCATGAGCTGCTGCATGTTCGCGCCGCCGCCGAAGCCAAAGTTCTGTCGTGCCATAAAAATCGTCCTCCTAATTATTCGTTTTCTGTCAGTTTCTCCGGGGAAATCCGCCGGATGGTCAGGTTGCCCGAAGCCGTCGTCACGCGGACAGACGGTGCGCCATTGACGATGGATACGCCGTCCGTCAGCAGCCGCCCGGACACCGAGCGAAGAATGGCGTCACACTGCGCGCCGGGAATTTCCAGACTGATGCCGCCTGCGACCGAGCCGCCCTTGAAGGTGGAGAACATCTCCGCAAAAGAGAGCATTGCGCCCCGGCTGACCGAGGACAGCGAGATGTTCAGAAACGCAAGGCGCTCCAGACAGAGCATCCCCGTCGTCGTGAACAGGCTGCAATCCTGACCGGAGAGGTCGCTGCCGGCAATGTCGCCGCTGCCGTTCTTGACCTTCAGGCTCAGGCTGCTCAAGTCGGAGAGCATCACGAAGCCGGAGAGAGACTCCACGGACAGGTCACTGACCTGCAAACCGCGAACATGCACGCTGCCGGACGTCGTGCGAATCTCGACCCGTCCCTTCCACGCGCGCGGAATGCGGATGGTCACTTGCAGCCAGCGGGCGCTGAGCGGCAAGGGCGAGAGTGCGGCGGCGGACTGCTCCAGCGTCAGCGTATCGCCGTTCTGGGCGAGCGAAACCGCCTTCATATCGTGGTCGTCGCCGGATGCCATGACTTGGATTTCCTGTGTGTCATCGGCATAGAGTTCCAGCAGGGCGCCGGTGAGGTGAATCACCAGCTGCGTAATGGTCAGCGAGGAAAAAGAGTTGCGCGAATTCATACGCGTTCACCTCCGTCATTCGTCCTCATCATATCACGTTTTGGCGCTTGTTGCAAGGGGAAAAGCCAACTATGAAGCAGTTGGATGCTTATGCGGATAGGCATAGTTGACTTCATTTCCATCGTGGTAACTTCCGCGAGTTCCAGAGGGCATAAAAACAGACGAAGTCTGCGATCGCCCTCTGGACTCCTTCGGCGTTCGCCTCCGGATGCTACTTGATTTTTATTGGAAGTTTTTTAGTTTGTGCGCAGGGACGCTTCGCTGCCTGCGGCGAAGTTGCCGGACTTGTTTTTCCTTTTTGAGTAGGTTTAACGGAGCAACAGTTGGGGCGTTGCCCCAAGCCCCATAAGGGGCGCCGCCCCTTAACCCCGCAAGGGGCATTGCCCCTTGACCCTTTTTTCGGCGCCATGCGGGTGCTGTTATTCCAGCAGCTCCGCCCCCGTCACCACGTCGTCCATCACCGCGATAACCAGCGGCGTTCCGCGATCCTGCTTGCCTTGCAGGCGCACGTTGTCCCTTTCCACCAGCGTCGCGGGGGATTTCGCCTGCTGCACGCGAATCAGGTGGTCGTCCTTCTCCAACCGCACCACGCCCGCAAGCTGTTTGCCGTTGCTGCCATTCTTGTTGAAATAGAACGACTTCACGCCCTTGCCGTTGCGGTTCTGCTTCTCAAAATCAACGGAGAGCAGGCGTTTGGCGTAGCCGCGGTCGGTCAGCAGCACGATTTGGTCGCTGTCTTGCAGCTGCCCGCACCAGATGACCTCGTCGCCGTCCTCCACCTGCATACAGCGCACCCCGGCGGCGACGCGCCCCTGCACCGGCACGCTATCGAGCGAGAAGCGGATGCACAGACCGCTGCGGGTGAACAACAGCAGGTCGTCGCGACTGGCGGCGGGGAGAACTGTCAGCAGACGGTCGCCGTCTTTCACGTTCACGGCGGCGAATTTCTTGCTGCGCACGTCGTAATCCGCGGCGGCGGTGCGTTTTACCATGCCCTGACGGGTGATGAAGAGAATGTCCGGCAGGTGCCCGACGTCCGCCATGCGGATGCACGTCATCCACAGCGCCTTCTCGTCGTCCTCTAAGCCCGCCAGAACGCCCGAAAGCAGCTGCCCGCGCTCCTTGGGCTTGACTTCGTTCAGCGACGCAACGGGCAGGGGATAGCAGTTGCCGCGGTCGGTGAAGATGAGCAGCGTCTCGTCTGTTTTGGCCATGAACAGGAAGTCGGCGAACTCCTTGTCGTCCTCCGCGCGGGTTGGGAGCGGCGTTTTCTTGTAGAGCGCGGGATTCATGCGCTTCAACTGCCCCGCGCCCGTGAACGCCACGATGACCTCTTCCGGCGCGGCGGCCTCTTCCTCAACTTCCAGCGGGGATTCGTCCGCTTTTTCGATGGTTGTGCGGCGCTCGTCGGCGAATTCCTCGGCAATCTCCTGCAATTCCTTGCGGATGACCGCCAGCAGCTTTTTCTCGCTGTGCAGGATGCCCTCCAAGCGGTCGATGAGTTTCAGAATGTCCTCGTACTCCTTGCGCAGGGCGATGATTTCCAGATTCGTCAGCCGCTGCAGGCGCATGTCCAGAATCGCCTGTGCTTGTGCGTCGGACAGCTCGAAGCGCTCCATCAGGCGGGCTTTCGCTTCTTTCGGGTTCTTCGAGGAGCGAATCAGCGCGATGACCTCATCGAGGTTGTCCACCGCAATCATCAGCCCCTGCAAAATGTGCGCGCGGGCTTTCGCCTGCTTCAGGTCGTACTCCGTGCGGCGGGTGATGACGTTTTTCTGATGGCGGATGAAGTGCCCCAGCATCGTTTTCAGCCCCATCTGCACGGGCTTGCCCTCGGCGATGGCGACCATGTTCACGCCGAAGGTGACCTGCAAGTCCGAATACTTGTAGAGCACTTTCAGCACCTTGTCCGGGTCGGCGTCCTTCTTCAGCTCGATGACGGCGCGCATTCCCTCGCGGTCGGATTCGTCGCGGATGTCGTAGATGTTTTGCAGCTGCCCCTTCTTTTCTTCCGACAGCTTCAAAATCTTCTCCAGCATCGCGGCCTTGTTGACCATGTAAGGAATTTCCGTGATGACGAGCAGCTTGCGCCCGTTCACGCCGTCCTCCACATGCACGCGCGCGCGCAAGGACAGCTTCGAGCGTCCGGTCTCATAGCCTCTGCGGATTTCCTCGTTTTTCACCAGCACGCCGCCGGTGGGAAAGTCCGGGCCGGGGATGATTTTCATCAGCTCATCCAGCGGAATGTCCGGATTCTCCATCACAGCAATCGCCGCGCGGATGCTTTCGCCCAGATTGTGCGGGGGGATGTTCGTTGCAAGCCCTACCGCGATGCCGCTTGCGCCGTTGACGAGCAGATTCGGAAAGCGCGCGGGCAGCATGTCCGGCTCTTTGAGCGTGTCGTCGAAATTCAGGCGGAACGGCACAGTGTCCTTCTCAATGTCACGCAGCATTTCCAGCGCGAGGGGCGTCATGCGCGCCTCGGTGTAACGCATGGCGGCAGCGCTGTCGCCGTCAATGGAGCCGAAATTGCCGTGCCCATCGACCATCGGCCCGCGCATGGAGAAGTCCTGCGCCATGCGCACGAGCGCGTCGTACACGGAGGAATCGCCGTGCGGGTGATATTTGCCCAAGCAGTCGCCGACGATGCGGGCGCACTTGCGGTGCGGCTTGTCCGGCGTCGTGCCCAGTTCCATCATGGTATAGAGAATGCGGCGCTGCACGGGCTTTAAGCCATCCTCGACGCGCGGCAGGGCGCGTTCCAGAATGACATGCTCCGCGTAGGGAATCATGGACTGGTGCATTACGTCCTCGACGGTCGTTTGCAGGATGCGCGACGGGTCGTCCTTGGGAATCGGGCGGTTATCGCTTGTTTTCTTTGCCATAACTTACTTTCCTTCCCCTCGCTGACCTTCCGGCAGCTCGAAATTATCCGGCTTGTTGAAGTCGGCGTTCTCGATGATGTAATCGCGGCGCGGCTCCACCTTGTCGCCCATCAGGATGGTAATGCGGCGGTCAGCCAGCGCTGCGTCCTCAATCGTCACCTGCATCAGTTTGCGCTGCGACGGATCCATCGTCGTCGCCCAGAGCTGTTCGGGGTTCATTTCGCCCAGGCCTTTGTAGCGCTGGAGCGTGTAGCCTTTGCCCGCTTCCTTGATGCACTTCGCCAGCTCCTTGTCGTCGTAGGCATAGAGGACTTTGCTGCCCTTTTGCACCTTGTACAGCGGCGGCATTCCGATATAAACGTGACCGCCGGTGACAAGCTCTTTCATGTAACGGAAGAAGAAAGTGAGCAGAATGGCGCGGATGTGCGCGCCGTCCTGATCGGCATCGGAGAGGATGATGACTTTGTTGTATTTGAGGTTGGCGAGGTTGAAATTCTCGTCGATGGACGTGCCGAGCGCGGTAATCAGCGAGCGGAACTCCTCGTTGCTCAGCACCTGATCCAGCCGCTTCTTTTCGGCATTGAGGGGCTTGCCGCGCAGGGGGAGAATCGCCTGATAGCGGCTGTCGCGCCCCTGCTTGGCGCTGCCGCCTGCGGAATCGCCCTCGACGATGAACAGCTCATTGTCCTCCGCCTTTTTGCCGCGGCAGGCGCTGAGTTTGCCGACCAGCGGCGCGGCGTCAAGCTGATTCGCTTTGCGGGCGTTGTCGCGGGTCTTGCGCGCGGCTTCACGCACCTGCGCGGCGCGAATCGCCTTCTGCACAATCTGCTGGGCAATCTCCTGATTCTTGAGGTTCTCCAGCCAGTCCGTCAGCTGCTGGGTGATGATGCCCTCCACCGCGGGGCGAACTTCGCTGTTGCCAAGCCGCCCCTTCGTCTGCCCCTCGAACTGCGGATTCTTGACCATCGTCGTCAGCACGCAGCTCAAGCCTTCGCGGAAGTCCTCGCCCGTCAGGTTGCTGTCCTTTTCCTTCAGGAAGCCGTTGCGGCGGGCGTAGTCGTTGAACATCTTCGTGAATGCCGCCTTGAAGCCTGTTTCGTGCGTGCCGCCTTCGCCCGTGGGGATGTTGTTGACATAGGAAAAAAGGCTTTCGGTGTAGCCGTCGGTGTACTGAATGGCGACGCGGCAGATGACGGAATCCTTCTGTCCTTCGAGGTAAATCGGCTGATCGTGCAGGACGGTTTTGCCGTCGTTCAAATACCGCACATAGTCGATGATGCCGCCCTCGTAGTGGAAGGTCGTTTCGCGGCGGGCAGGGTCGCTCACACGCTCGTCGAGAAAGACGATTTTCAAGCCCCGATTCAGGTATGCCAACTCCTGCAGGCGGCGGAACACCGTGTCGTAATTGAAGCGCACGTCCTCGAAAATCGCGTCATCGGGAAGAAAACGCACGAGTGTGCCCTTCTTGCGTGTGTTGCCGACTTTTGCCAAGGGCGCGTCCGGCTTGCCCGCGATGACCTTGCCTTTCTTCTCATCGAACTGACTTGTGAAGCGCATGGCATAATGGCTGAAATCGCGGTAGATGTCCACGGTCAGCCACTTGCTCAATGCGTTGACGACCGACGCGCCCACGCCGTGCAGACCGCCGGAATAGCTGTAATTCTCGTTGTTGAACTTGCCGCCCGCGTGCAGCACGGTGAAAATGACCTCCGCGCCGCTGACGTGCATGGTCGGGTGCTCATCCACGGGCATACCGCGCCCGTTGTCGTACACCGACGCGGAGCCGTCCGTGTGCAGCGTCACGCGCACCTCATCCGCAAAGCCGTTCGACGCCTCGTCAATCGCGTTATCCACAATCTCCCAGAGCAGGTGATGCAGACCGCGCGTCGAGGTGGTGCCGATATACATGCCCGGACGCATCCGAACCGCTTCCAGCCCTTCCAGCACCTGAATATTGCCCGCATCATAGTGATTTGCTTGATTTGCCATGAAAAAACTCCTCTTATAATGAAGGAAGTATATCAAAATCGCAACGGTGACAAAGCACCAATTTTCATTATATCACAATTCCGCCGATTCATCAAGGCGAACAGCAAAATGACGCTCGGACAGCAAAGCGGCGCGAAAAATTTTCACCCGCTCAACAAAAACGTAACATTTTATCAAATATCGGAAACATGTTCATGGGAAAACAAAAATAGATATTGAAAACGGGCAGATAATTGCCGAATCAAACAGGGGAAAATCCGCGAAAACGCCGCAGAATTTACAATTCACAGGGAAAAAGCCTCTTGACAATGAAACAATTTTGTAATAAAATCAGGCTGTACGGAAAGGAGTGATTTCCCCATGATGAATTCCGGTCTGCGGCGGCTTCTGTCCGGCGCGGTGGCGCTGATGCTGCTGGGCTGTTCCTCCGCCTTGGCGGATACGGCGACGGTCACTGCGCGCAAACTCATTCTGCGCGAAAAAGCATCCTCGACCAGCGATGCCCTGCAAACCCTGCCCAAAGGCACGAAGCTGGAGGTTCTCGGCAAAAGCGGCAGCTGGTATAAAGTGACTTACGGGAAATACACCGGCTATGTCTATAAAACGTATGTTAGCGTGACCAAGACGGCCAGCAGTTCCAGTTCTTCCAGCAGCGCGACGCGGCTGGAAAAGGGGAGCACTGGCAGCGACGTCAAGGATTTGCAGACAAAGCTGAAAAAAATCGGCTATTATGATGCTTATGTCGATGGCGATTATGGCGACACGACCGTCGCGGCGGTCAAGGCGTTCCAGAAGAAGTATAACCTGACGGCGGATGGCGTGGCGGGCAGCGAAACGCTCAAAAAGCTCGACAGCGCGTACAAAAACGCGGACAGCGACAAGGACGACGACTCGCTCCGCAAAGGCGCAACCGGCAGCTCGGTCAAGAATTTGCAGACGAAGCTGAAAAAGCTCGGCTTCTACAACGCCTATGTCGATGGCAGCTACGGCGATACGACGGTTGCGGCAGTCAAGGCGTTCCAGAAGAAGTATAACCTGACGGCGGACGGCGTGGCGGGCAGCGAAACGCTCAAAAAGCTCGACAGCGCGTACAAGAACGCGGACAGCAATACCAGCACCGATGACGATTCGCTCCGCAAGGGCGCAACCGGCACGGCAGTCAAGACGCTGCAGACCAACCTGAAGAAGCTGGGCTTCTACACGGCGTATGTCGACGGTTCGTTCGGCTCGACGACCGAGAGCGCCGTCAAGGCATTCCAGAAAAAATACGGTCTGACGGCGGACGGCGTGGCGGGCAGCGCGACGCTCAAGAAGATTGAATCCGTCGTGGCGAGCGCCAGCAGCGGCAAGATTACCACCGAGCGACTGGACTGGTTCAATGGCGGCAAGTACGTCATCCCGAACGGCGCGGTATTCCAGATTAAGGACGTCAGCACGGGGCTGATCTTCTCCGCGCGCCGTCAGAGCGGCGGCAACCATATGGACGCCGAGCCGCTGACGGCGGAAGATACCGCGATTCTCAAGAAAATCAACGGCGGCACGTTCAGCTGGCGCCGCCGCGCAGTGCTGGTGAAGTACAACGGGCATGTGTATGCCGCGTCGATTTACTCCGAACCCCACGGCACAAACACAATTCTGGACAACAACTTCGATGGGCAGTTCTGCCTGCACTTCTACGGCAGCAAGACCCACGGTACAGACCGCGTGGATGCAGATCACCAGAAGTGCGTGGAACAGGCCATGAAGGCGACTTGGTAAAAATCCCAGTCAAAGGGCAAAGCAATGGGCACTGCTGCAGCGCGGCAGTGCCTTTTTGCGCACATCCGAAATCATCCGCCGATGCCCTATTGACAAATCGCCCAAAATCCTTACAATAAAATTGCGGCTGAAATCATTCATTTTTCATTCATTCCGATGGACAGCCGAGGACAAGAGAGAGAGGAAAGTACCATGTTCGGATTTCGACCCGACGGACGGCGCGTGTCGTCCATTGACCCCATCGTCGGCATTACGCCGTACCTGATGCCCATGCGCTGCGACGCGCAGGTTTTCCTGCAGCACCGCGTGGACTATGAGCTGCTGACGCGCTACATTGCGGCGCAGGCGGCGAAGGGCGAGAAAATCACGTTCATGCAGATTATTACCGCTGCGTTCGTCCGCACTGTGTCCCAGCACCCGGAAATCAACCGCTTCATCCTCAATAAGCAGTTCTTCGCGCGGAACATGTGCGCCGTGTCCTTCACGATGCTCAAGAACCCGCAGAACGCCGAAATGGGCGAGACGGCGGTGAAGGTGAAGTACGACCTGACTGACACCATCTACGACGTGCGCGACCGCATGGAAAAGGTCATCAACGCTAACCGCGGCGAGGACAAGAAGAATTTCGCGGATAAGCTGGCGAAAGCGGTGCTGGTCGTGCCGGGTCTGGCAACGGGCATCGTCGCGCTGGTTCGCCTGCTTGATCGCTACGGGCTCTGCCCCGGCGCACTGCTGGACGAACTGCCCTTCCATACCAGCATGTATATCACCAACAACGCTTCCATCGGCCTGCATCACGTCAACCACCACATCTACAACTTCGGTTCGGTTACGCTGTTCTTCGGCATGGGTACCGTGGAGAAGGTTGCCGTGGTGGAGAAGGGGGAGGCACGCATGAAGCGCTTCCTGCCCATTGGCATCACGGCGGATGAGCGCGTCTGCTCCGGCGCGCACTACGCGGCGTTCTTCGGCACGATGTCGTATCTGCTCAATCATCCGGAAGAACTGGAGAAGCCGCCGGAATCCGTCCGCTTTGACGAAAAGTGCGAATACCACGTCCCGAAAGTTGGCGAGCAGCCGGCGAAGAAGCAGAAAAAGCAGCAGAAAGCCACGGTTCAGGCGTAAATCAGCAGGAAAAAACGCATGATATGTCGAAATCCTCCGTTGCAGCGCATTCCTTGAAACGGGAGTGCAGAAGAACGGAGGATTTTTTTCATGCAGAATGTAGGTATTGTCGGCTTGGGACTGATTGGCGGGTCACTCGCGAAAACCATCAAGCTCCACACGCCGTACACGGTTTATGGCACGGACAAGAATGCGGACACGATGCGCCGCGCGTTCCTGATGGAGGCGATTGACGGCGAACTGACGGCGGAGACGCTGCCGCAGTGCGACGTTGTGCTGATTTGCCTGTACCCGCAGGGGATTATCGACTATGTGACCGCGCACGCGGCGGACTTTAAGCCCGACAGCCTTGTGATTGACTGCGGCGGCGTGAAGCAGGTGATTTGCGACGCACTGTTTCCCGTATCACAGCGGTATGCGTGGCATTTCATCGGCGGACACCCGATGGCGGGGCGCGAGTACAGCGGCTTCAAGTACGCCCGCGACGATCTGTTCGACCATGCGTCGATGATTCTGTGCGGTCACGGCGACGACGACCCGGCGGTTTTGCAGCGCGCCCGCGACTTTTTCATGAAACTGGGCTTCCTGCGTGTGCAGTTCACGACGCCGAAGACGCATGACGAGATGATTGCGTATACGTCGCAGCTGGCGCATGTCGTGTCGAGCGCGTATGTGAAGTGCCCGCTGGCGGATAAGCACCGCGGGTTCTCGGCAGGGAGCTTTGCGGATATGACCCGCGTGGCAAGGCTGAACGAGGATATGTGGACGGAGCTGTTCTTTGATAATCGAGAGGCGCTTCTGCCGGTGGTGGAGGACTTGGTGCAGCGGGTGACGGAGTATCGGGACGCGCTGCGGGATGAGGATAGGGAAGGAATGAGAAAATTATTGCGTGAGGGACGCGAGACGAAGGAACGCCTGACGGATTAACACGCGGGTAAAGTATGGAAGAGCGCTCAACCCAAT
>ENA-OYYD01000593-OYYD01000593.1-human-gut-metagenome-genome-assembly--contig:-NODE-593-length-10339-cov-4.279269_pt1 | contig 10339 bp, 9 predicted proteins | sample MGYA00244062_ERZ653446 | MGnify/ENA primary metagenome ERZ653446 (study PRJEB26926, sample SAMN06165031) | human gut metagenome | biome: ENVO:00009003; feature: ENVO:2100002; material: ENVO:00002003...
AGTGTCTCGTGGGCTCGGAGATGTGTATAAGAGACAGGTATTCGTTGGGAACGTGGTATGCGGCGTCGATGTCGGGCGATCCCCAATACATGGGCTCCACCAGGGGAAGGCCTGTCCGGGATGCGCGCCAGTTCATGGTGTGGAGGTACGGAATCATGCGATGGCGCAGGCGGAGCGCATCGTCCATGATCGCACGGAGGGGGTGCGGATGTTTTTTTGGACGGTCAGGCGGCCAGTCCAAGACTTCTGCGGTATTGCACGGGGCTCATCCAGTCCAGTGACTTCTTGATCCTGGTTTCATTGTAGTGGGTCAGGTAGGCGGCCAGGCGTTCGCGGAACTCCTCGTAGCCCACGCCCCTCCAGTCCCGCCCGTAGAATAACTCGTTCTTGAGCCTGCCGAAGAACCCCTCGGCGGCCGCGTTGTCCGGGCTGCATCCCTTGGCGCTCATCGACCGGATCAGCCCGTGCTCCTCGCAGATGCGGATCCATTCGTCCCACCGGTAGTGGCAGCCGCGGTCACTGTTAAACCGATGTCGGTTTAACTCCGATTAAGCCGGGTTTGTTGTTAAGCCGGGGAACGGTTCGGGGTCTTGGTGGCTGGCCGTGTCCCATGTGGTTTCCCGGCTTAACGTTCCGGGTTATGTTCGTCTTGTCCCATTTGATTCGAACGAAGGAGTTTGCCATGGGTGAGACGACGGTTGGCCATGTCGCGGGCGAGGTGGTCCGCGCGCTTTACGGGGCCGGTTATATGGAATCCACCATAGGCCAGTACCGCAAGTCCATCAGGGCGTTGGAACGGTACGCCGGAGGCCCGGATGCGGTGTACACGCGTGGGTTGGGCGCGGGGTTCGCCGCGTCGACCTTCAGTGAGCGGACGGGCGGTTTCAGCAGGCAGCGGTGGTTCGATTACGGCAGGCTGGCGCGTTTGTGCGACTCGTATCTGCGGTCCGGTTCGGTGGACCTGGGCAAGTGGCGCAGGAGCAGGCTTGCGGAGCCGGTGGTTCCGGGTTTGGCCGTGGTCATGGAGCGTTGGGAGGCGTATCTCGCCGGTTCGGGACTGGCTTCGGCGACGGTGGGGCATTACCGTCGGATGGCGGGCTTGTTCCTCACGTGGCTGGAATCTCATGGGGTCGTGTCGTTGGACGGTTCGGATGGCTCGCATGTGCTGGGGTTCCTGGCCGGGCTGCGTTCACGCTGGTCGGAGTCGTCGATGCGGCACGCCGCGTCGGACCTGCGCCCGTTGTTCAGATGGCTCGGGCGGGATGACCTGGCGGACGCGATCGGCCTGGCCGGCATACGCAGGACCCACGCGATCGCGGGAACGTTGCCCGACGACGAGCACCGCCGCTTGCTGGAGGCGTGCGCCTCGCGGTCGGTGCCGTCGAGGGACGCGGCGATCACCCTGCTGTCGCTGACGTGCGGGCTGAGGGCATGCGATGTGATCGGTCTGAGGATCGCCGACGTGGATTGGGATTCCATGAGCATAGGTCTGGTGCAGCGAAAGACGGGCAATCCGTTGACCGTGCCGATGACGGGACCGCTGGCCGCGAGGCTGGCGTCCTGGCTGTTGGACGAAAGGCCCGCCACCGACGACGACCGTGTGTTCGTGCGGTACAAGGCGCCCCATGTCGCGCTTCGGGGTCATTCATCGGTGTACGAGGCGATCAGCCGTGTCATGCGGCACGCCGGGCTCGGACGCCGGGGCGGTTCCAGGCTGTTGCGGCGCAACGCGGCGACGAGGATGCTGGAGGCGGCCACGCCGTTGCCGACGATCAGCGCGGTGCTTGGCCACGCCGACCCCGATTCCACACGCGTCTACATGGCCACGCACCGCGGGGGAATGCTCGCGTGCGTGCTGCCCGTGCCGGAAGGCGGATCGTCATGAGACCCACGGAACACGGATTCGTCGGCCCGCTCGCCGGCGAATTGGAGGAGTACATCCGCTTCAAGGCGTCCATGGGCAGGCATGGCGCCACCCGCGTCCGGGTCCTGCGCTCGTTCGACCGGCATTGCCTCGAACACGGGGCCGTGCGTCTGGAGCGGGGCGTCGTGGAGCGATGGATCGCCCATAGGATCGACGCGAATCCCGGGGGTTGCCGCTCGTGGTTCTCGTACATCAGGGACTTCGGCAGGTGGATGCGACTGGCCCACGATCCCGACGCGTACGTGCTCTCCGACCAGTGGAAGGCCGGATCCCCGCGTCCGACGCCGTACCTGCTGACGGACCGCGAGGCCGCCCTGTTCCTGCGGGCCGCGGGAACGTTGGAGTCTCCGTCGCCGTGGGCGTGGCAGTCTCGCGCGTTCTTCATGCTCATGGCCTGCTGCGGGCTGCGCACCCGAGAGGTCAGGAGACTCGCCGTCGGGCACGTCGACCACAAGGCCCGTTCCATCGACGTGTGTTTTGCTTCAATGTTTGTTCGACAGGTTCGGCAGTGTTTTTCCGCAGTGTGGGCTGATGGTTTTCCCCGGTGTCGTCATCGTTTCCCGGTGATGTGAGAGGCATCGGTGCCGCCGCCTGTATATTCCCGAGTTGCCAATCGGTTTTGATTCGGCCGGTTGCCGCCGGCCGGCGCTCGGGAAGGAAAGGAACATGGCGATACCGATGCCCATTGTGCAAGATATCAGGAGACTCGACCGGCAGGGAATGTCGCGCGCGCAGATAGCGCGTCGTCTGCATGTGGATCGCGGGACGGTCGCGAAGTACGCGGATATGGAGGATTGCTCGCCCAAGCCGAAGGCGGATCGCAGGTACGGGTCGAAGATCGACCCGTACGCGCATCTGGTGGACGGGTGGCTGGAGGCGGATCGGATGCTGCCCAGGAAGCAGCGGCACACGATCAGGCGCGTGCACGACCGTCTGCTGGCGGAGACGGATTACGACGGCGAGTATTCGACCACGATGCGTTACGTGCACCGGTGGCGCGAGGCGAACCGCGGCGTGCCGGATCGCGAGGGGTACGTGCGGCTCGAGTGGGCGGCGGGCAGCATGCAGGTCGATTTCGGCGTGGCCCGGGCCCGGATCGCTGGCGAGATGGCGGACGTGCATTGCCTGGTGGTCTCGTTGCCGTATTCGAACATGCGGTTGTGCGTGGCGTTGCCGGGCGAGAACGCGGAGTGTCTGTGCCATGGCCTGATGCTCGTGTTCGAGCATATCGGGGGTGTTCCTCCCGTGATCGTGATGGACAACGCGACCGGTGCCGGCCGGCGCAACGCGAAGGGCGAGGTCGCGTTGACCGGGGTGTTCTCCGCGTTCGTGGCGCATTACCGGCTCGAGGTCCGGTTCTGCAACCCGTATTCGGGCAACGAGAAGGGCAGCGTGGAGAACGCGGTCGGGTTTTTGCGGCGCAATCTCATGGTGCCGCCCATGCGCGCGGAATCGTACGGGCAGTTGAGCCGTCTCCTGCTGGAGCGGTGCGACGGGCTCGCCAGGGACTCGTATTGCCCGAGGTTGCTGGACGTGCCCGTGGCCGAGGTGTTCGACGAGGAGAGGGCCGCGTTGATGCCGTTGCCGTCCACGGCGTTCGACCCGGTTCGCTGGGAAAGCCGGACGGCCGACAAGTACGGGCTGGTCGACATCGACTCGAACCGGTACCTCGCCGGCCCCGATTCGGCGCGTTCCAGGGTATTGGCCGCGATCCGGTGGGACACGGTCACGCTCACCTCGCCCGCCACCGGCGAGCTCCTCGCGGAGTATCCCAGACAGTACGGACGGTCGCGCAATGTGGAGGATCCCGCGCTCGTGCTTCCCCGGCTCGCGGTCAAACCCCGCGCGTGGCGGGAAAGCTCGATCCGCCCGGACGTGCCCGACGATATACGCGCGTGGCTTGATTCCATGGACGAAAAGACGTTGAGGGAGAGCCTCAAAGCGATCGGGGACGCGTGCCGGGCGGCCGGGTTCGATCCCGCGATGCAGGCGTGCGGCGAGATCCTGCGCTCGAACAGGGACATGGGCCTGCACGCGGACTCGCTCACCCCGATCGCGTTGCGCATGCGCGACGGCGAGTGGGAATACCCCGGCGGGATCGAGGAGCCCGACCTGAGCGGCTACGACCGGTTCATCACCGGCACGGACGACGGAGGGGAAGAACGGTGAGCGTCAGACCCGATCCGGTGATCCCGGAGACCCGCCGCCGTCGCGCGTCCACGACCGAGAAAAGCGAACGCATCCTGAAGATGAGCCGCAGCCTGACCCTGACACGCAGCGTGCTCGCCGGCACGCTCGCCGAGGCCACGCCCAACCAGCTCGACTTCATCGAACGATGGTTCACGGCCGAACTCGACTCGCGCGAGCGATCCAAACGCCTGCGCCTGCTCAAACAGGCCGGCTTCCCCGCCGACAAGACCCTCGACGGCTATGACTGGACCAACCTGAAGATGCCCGCCGACTGGGGGCGCGCGCAGCTCGAGAACCTCGACTTCGTCGCCGGATGCGAGGACCTCGTGCTCTACGGGCCCGTCGGCACCGGCAAGAGCCACCTGGCCATCGCGATCGGACGGCTCGCCTGCGAGCGGGGCGTCCCGGTGCGCTTCTTCACCGCGACCGGACTGCTCATGCGTCTGCGCCGCGCCCAGCAGGAGAACCGGCTCGACCGGGAACTCGCGAGCATCGGCAAGGCCCGACTTCTCATCATCGACGAGTTCGGCTACCTGCCCATAGACGAGGAGGGCAGCAGGCTCCTCTTCCAGATCATTTCCGATTCCTACGAGACAAGGAGCATCATCTACACCACCAACATCGAATTCAGCGGATGGGGACGCGTGCTCGGCGACAAGAACATGGCCGCCGCCCTCATCGACCGCACCGTCCACCACGGACGGCTCATCAGATTCGAGGGCCGCTCCTACCGAAGCGAACACGCCCTCATGACCAAATAACCAACACAACGCAGACAGGCAGCGGCCGATACCGCACACCCTGCGGAAAACCCGCTGCCTACACTGCGGAAAAACACCGCTCACAAAGCGGACGCCAACTTGCTAAAACACAGCCGAGCGACAGACTCGGATGATCGGAGGGGGACATATGGACGCGGAAAGGGACACGGACGGGACGACGGACGCGCACGAGGGGGACCACACGCCCGCGGACGGTGCCGGGACGGAGGGCGAAGGCGGCAAGCCGGACACTAGGCCGGGCGACAGACTCGCGACCATCCGACGCACGCTGTGGTGGATAGGACTGGCGCTACAGCTCCCATTCGCTTTGACTCTGATCCATTTTGATACCCCTTACCTGATATTGGAGCGTATCCTATGCGCTATTCCGCCAAGACTGGCAAGCGACCCGTCATCAATCGTCGGCATTCCCGCACTTGAAACGGAATGGTGTCGAGAATTCCTGGCACTAGTCCTGGGCGCAGTTTGCTGGGTTACAGCTGGAGTAATGAGATTAGTTGCGGACAGCCCATCAAACCATGGAAAAGAAACCCTTCCTGTACGCATCTTCGCCGGAATCATCACCATCATCGTATTGATGGCCACCGGTATTACAGGACTCTTCCTCGGCATAGCGGCCTTTTAGAAGTTTCCCCGTATCTGGCAGAGGAATTCCAAATCGAAAGCACAACAGCGAATGTGTGGGCAGACGACACATCTGCCCACACATAATGCATTATGCGAGCTACCGTCTTGGCTGATCAATGAATGCAGCGAACGCCCGAGCACTCACTTCAGCTTCCTGCTTATCAGGAAGCTTGTCTGTACCGGCAGCCTTTTTTAGGATGCTTTCGCTCATTCCAATATTTGTCAAACCAAGTGCATCAAGACCGTCCGCCATTGTTGAATATGCACTCACCACATTATCTGCGCTTGATGCAAAACGTTCGTCGTAGAATCGAACGATACGATGGGTCTCACTCTGCTTAAACGTTTCACGCATAGCAGCAGAAAGAACCGTCGAACCGGATCGTTTCCTCATACTAGAAGCAATTAGCCATGCATCTGCATCCGCAAGAACGTCATCGTACCCGAATCCTTCATCTTTCCCAAGGTGCTTATAGAGCCATGCTGCCAAGTCGGCATGCTTGCCGTCACGGCGATAGGCACCCCAGATCTGCAACAAGTCGAGAGGCCAGCCACCTAAATCGCCTAGACCATATTTGGCTGGATTGTTTTCGATACCCCATGTCAGGTATCCGAGAGCAGTTGCAGCCATGTGTGCAACATCTCGAGTCGATGGCAGTTTCTCTTTAATTGAAGGCTGTGCTTCGCATACATTGGCACATACCACACGCGCCGCGTCCAAGTCGGGCGGAGTCGAAACTTCAGGAGTATATGCGTGCCACATTGCTTGTGTCCCGCTACCGCCTTCCGACCAGTATTCAGGTTTGCGGAGCCATTCCAGGATGAATTGACCGATGCTGTCCTCGTAAACCGCCACCTGGGTACCCAGAGCGGCAAGGGCTTTGCGACACTCCTGCTCCGTGACGGCGACCCATCTTAGCAGCGGATCCGTTTCTGGCGAGACGGGATCGGGATCAGGCGCAGGCACTGGCACGGCAGGCAACAGTGAAGCGCATGCTGATACCTTCCCGGAATAGGCAACACGGTCCAGATCCCAGCCCTGGCCCTTGTAATCGTCAATCTCGGTGAACTGGTCATAGACCCAACCGTCCGGGATGGGGAAGCCGAGATTGCCCGAGAATCCCGTCGACATGTCGGACACAAACGCGTTACTCGCGCATCCCGCACCGATGACGCGGGAACAAATATTGCGGGACGCGTAAATCCCTACTCCGTATCCACCACCAAGAGACGAACAAACCGCACGGAAGTATGGCAGGATATTGCTGGTCACCTGGTCATCGGTCGCATCGAAGTCTACAGCGAAGTAGATATGGGTGGGAGGGATGCCAAGACGCTGCGCCGCCTCACGAGCGGTCTTGGCATGAGCAGCGCCGTTTGCCGGGGTGAAATGCTCCAGCTTCGTGGAGTACTCCTGGAAGATCGGGAAGAACCGCATGCCGCCCCGAGTGATGCGCTCGAGCTCACCCGGACGGATGGCCTTAAAGTAATCCTTGGGCGCCAACGACGACTGGCCAGGCTCCGTCAGATAACGTCCCACGATTTCATACCCGTCTGCCTTCAACGTCGCCAACCTGGCGTCGGTAATTTCGAACCTAGTGTCACAGGCCACACACGGACGGTCAGGATCACCTTTAGATGTCAACAGGCTCATCCACGTGGTCGAATCAATAGAGCCCGTCACAGCAATGGCATAACGCTCCTGGAACGCTTTCACGATATTGGCGAACGTGCTCGTCCATACGAAGGTCGGCCCGCCCCCGATCCCATTACACGCCAAAGCCGTGCTGGCGAGCCAGACCCACGACTCATTAGAGGATGCGTTATTTGCTGTTATCGTTTTCAAACGAGATCTAGTTCCGTTGCCGAAATTCCCCGTTGCCTCACTGGGTGAAAAACCTTCAAGCGACTGAAGCACCTGGATAAGAGCCGTGTTCATCTCCCTGCCGTACAGTCCATCAGTCGGAATGATGCCCGTGTATGGACGATATGCTTTGTTGATGAACTGCTGTGCCCTACGGACGGAGTCGATACCGCCATAAGAGGCCAGCAGCACGAACTGCTTCATCGAGAGCAACGCCCCCATGATCTCAACGTCTACGCTGGAATCTCCCTCTATGCCCATATCAGCCTTAAGCTTCCTGATCGCGGAACCTGTTCCGTCGTAGAAATGCTGTGAGATGTTGCCACCAGTGGAGTAGCCCTTGCACCACAGCGCCCCCTGAATGATGGAATACACGTTGGAAGTGCTCTTGTCCGCAACTGCCTGCTGCCGCACCCCATTCGGATACCGCTGCTTGAATAACCGCTGGGTGGAAGGACCGAAGTTATCGGCAGTGGACTGGATGCCCAATTCAATCTGCAATGCGCGAGTAAGCGCATAGATTGTCGGCCAACCAGTTCTGCCGTCCGGGTTGATTTTCTTGAATCGGGGATCATTCCCGTATGTCTTGTTCAGCCACTGCTGCGTCTGCAGCACCATCTGATCAGTCATGATGTCCTCCTTCGGGACCTGTTGCTGAAGGCAGACCCAATATCTGCCCTCACCTGCACTGCCGTTTCGCCACGAGGTGTTAACCTCGGGCGTTTCATCTGGCATGGCGTCTGCGATGAACTCTGCGATTTTCGGTGTCTAACTCCAACCGAAACATAGTGTTTCCCTTACAACGACTTCCATCACACTGTGTATTGTCGCAGCGATCAGTGCGCATGTTTTCCGTCATGACACCTACAGCTTTGGCCATAGCCAAAATGTCTCCGCATGCATCGAAGTCATATGACGGGCTTCCTTTCACTCTGATAACACTGAAATGAACCATTAATGCTCCTTTCTTTCACAAACTGCTGATGTTGTCGTGTTCTTCGTTTCTTTGCTTTCGTCGCGAATAGCGGCACGAATTTTGCGCACAGCCGTTGAAAGCTGTTTGGACACCGCAGCTCGGGACACGCCCAGCTCTCGTGCCATATCTGATTGAGATGCCCCCTTTACCAGTACACCCCTGACGATATTGCGCTGACCTGCTGGCAGTTTTTCGATCTCCGCAAAGATAGCTTGCAAACAGTTAGCTCTTTCTCTCGCATCCTCCGCGCATAAGAGAATATCCTCAGAAGAAGCAGAACACCCCTGGGGTTCCCGCCCTGCACCAACCAAATCCTCATAGGAGCAAATAACTCCGCTGACACGGTCCGATCGATAATAAGCGTGAGCGGAACGTTCCTCCGCATTCCACAATTCCTGAAGTATCGTTTGAGGGGTACGTAGTGCAATATCACGTGGCGAACAACCCATACGGATTGCGCGCAAACATCTATCGCGTTCAACCATCGTCCGTAATTCCACTTCCGAACAGTTGTATATATCAGTTACGGACACATTACCGGCGCGCATTGCCTCATGTTTCAATGAAATTCTCATTCCAGTCTCGATCCCACCCAGTTATTGGGTCTTCGAGACCTGCTTGCATAGGCCACCACATGAGCATCCAACCTGCTGGATAAGCATGACGCGTCAGTTCAGGAGAAAACCGACGCGTCACCATGAATAAGCAGGCAGATCTCATGCATGTGATTAGTTAAAAGCCCCAGTCAGCTTCACTGCGGCACAACGGATGAACAGCCCAATGCCCTACTTCTATAACCGGTTATCGCATGACATCGAGTTGAAGAAGAAATTACGATGTGTCTGGTCTCAAATCCTTTCAATAGACGAAAGTTGCGCTTCTCTGATCCAGCTGTAAGCGGCGTATACTGGCGATATTCCAGTGTTTTACCGGCTTATTCGTCTGAATCTGGCTTCCATCGTAGGAACAGTGACCTCATGGGAAGGCGACGGATGAAGACAAATGGAGACGAGAAGGAGACTCACTTGGCCGAAACTACTGCTACCTATGCTCTGGGAGTCTTCTGTCAGCTCGTAAACCCTTATATATCTGGCGTAGACCACCACAAAAAGGGATTTATGAAGGATTTCTTCGATGCTGTGTTAGAGGATGACGGTCTAAGAAATCCACTTCCCCAACATCATCGAAACCGCAAACCCGGAAAGACCACTATTACCACCGGGGTCTGGTCTGGAATCAACGATACTGATCTGACTCGTTTTTATAACGGTCGCAAGAAGATTCCTGCCTGGAAAGCCGCCGAGTTTTATCAGCGCCTAGATATCTCGAAAGTAGAACGTCTTTGCTGCGATATCAGCATTGATGCCCTTGCCGATTTTCAAAAGGAGCTTATCAAGGCAAATATTAGAGTTACGGATATCAGTGAGCTTCCTTCTGCCACAGGAAAATGGCTTCTGTCAATACTCCAGGCGAATGCCGGTGGACGTGACATTCTCATCGACGGCATAAGCTTTCAGCCGAAATTCGATATTTTCGAAAACTTACCTCTGGCGTCTGGTCGCATCAACAACGGCAAATTGCACCTTGGGCGCTCTTCGGTCCCCTGGAAGGCTTATCCAATTCCACCGGATAAACCAGATGATCATCTTGAAAAGACATACCTCACGCAGATGCAAGCCGCCTATGCCGATCACTTGCACAAGCCAATCAACTGTTCCGACGATCTTCCTCAGACATGTCGTCCTGAATACGCCAAGCAACGTGAATATTTTTACGATGCGGAAGGAATGCGCAGGAATCTACGGGATGTTATAGAAAACGGAGAGCAAGAATTTGATGCACTGAAGGTTGATCTTTATGACGGAATATGCGATACCTGCGCATCTGATTACGCCGATGGACTGTTACGCATGCGAGCAACGCTATCTCTGTCTCTTATACACATCTCCGAGCCCACGAGACACTCGCTAATCTCG
>ENA-OYYD01000600-OYYD01000600.1-human-gut-metagenome-genome-assembly--contig:-NODE-600-length-10261-cov-3.758671_pt1 | contig 10261 bp, 10 predicted proteins | sample MGYA00244062_ERZ653446 | MGnify/ENA primary metagenome ERZ653446 (study PRJEB26926, sample SAMN06165031) | human gut metagenome | biome: ENVO:00009003; feature: ENVO:2100002; material: ENVO:00002003...
ACAGCGCCCAGGGCACCTACAACGGGGAAGAATTCCTTGACGCGGAGCAGATCACCAAGAACAAGCTCTACATCTACACCAGGGAGAAAAACACCGGCTTTGACCGCCGCTTCCTCATGAAGCGTGTGGGAGAGGGCTGGATGATAGACGCTGTGCAGGAGCGGCTGGACGGCTGGCAGCGCACAGGATTGTGAGGCATCACATGGCTTGGAAATATGAAACCTTTGGCCCAGACGGTCAATGCAAATTGTTCGGTGTGAACATCTTTGACTACGACTGGCAAACCACCGGCAAGCGAGTAAAAGTCAAAGACCCGATCTACCATCAAGACCATACCTTTGAGGTCTGGCAGGTGGAGATTGACGGGCAGAATTACCGCTTTGCCGCTGGAGAGTTCTCCAACTGCGTATGGGGATTCTATTTAGAAACTCAATTATAAACGAGGAGGTCATGATATGGATTTATTGAAACAATGCCAGCAATGGTTTGAACAGGATGAAGCGCAGAAGGTAATCGACACCCTGGAAGCGATTCCTGCCGAGGAGCGCACCCCGGAACTGGACAGCGAATTGGCCAAGGCATATATTGCCGTTGCACATATAGGAGAACGGGAGCCTTTTGAAAAGGCGCTGGAACTTCTGGCTCCCCATGAGGAGTATTTTGCCGAAGATCACTGCTGGAATTATCGGATCGCTTCCGCTTATTATTTTCTGGATGAGGAAGGTCCCGCCCTGCGTTACTTTGAAAAGGCCCTGAAAGCCCGCCCCGGAGACAAAGATACCCAAGAGTACATAGACGATTGCCGCCGTCGTTTGTCCCTGCCCCGCTTTGAAAAGAACTTCCGTGAAAGGACGCAGGAAGGATGGGCAGCCTTTTCTCAGATTGAGGCAGAACTGCGTCAAATCATAGATACGGACGAAACGCACCAGCGCGGCGAAGAACTGGTTGAAAAATGCGGGAATGCGCTCAAAACGGCCCTGCGTGATACTTCTTTTGAGCTGGGCTTCAATGGCGAAAAGCATGAATTGATCCTCAGTCCAGAGGGGCTTCGCTCCCGCCTGTTCCCGTTGGTGTACTTCCAGAAGCAGGCCCCAGAATCGGTGCTTGAGCATTGGAATATCTGGGTAGGCCGCCAGCCCTGTGAGGGGTTCGAGCTGCGGGCTGGAGAGATCGAAGTTCGGGCTGATGATGTGCAGATGTGGGCAGAGGAAACAGAGGATCATCAGGTAACTCTGGTCCTTTACTGTGAAAAGCTGACGCCGATCTTGAAAGAGGACACAGACAAGGTCTGGTGGGCACTCTCTATGCTGGTGGATCAAACCATCGGAGAAGTTTCCGCTATCGCCTTTGTTGCTGGGTTTGATGTTTATGCTCAGCCGAAAGACGAACCGGCCAAGCTGCTTTCTGAACTGCCGGAGTTGCTGCAAAGCATGGGGCTTTCTCTCTGGCGGGATGGCAGCGACTACCTGGAAAACAGCTACCTTGCCTATGAACTGAAACCGGTGGAGGACCCGGAGGCTGACTGGCGGCTGGATGTCTATACTGGAAGCTGCCGCCTTCCGGTGCTCATCAACGACTACTTGACTGCCCGCAGTGATATGGTGGATGAGTACCACAAGGATGGCATTGCCGCTGGATTCCTCCTGTACCCGCTGTCCGGTTTTACCGGTGAGGAACGAGTGAAAGCCATTCTGGATTTCCGGGATAACCTGCGAGATGCCATCCTGCGGGATGCAGGAGAGGAAGCCGTGACCTTCCTGGGTGGGGCCACTGGTCTGTATTGTGGGTATCTGGATTTTATCGCCTGGGATCTGCCCGCTGTACTAACAGCAGCACAGGCATTCTTTGAGGGAAGCGACCTGCCCTATGCTCACTTCCACGCATTTCGGCGGGATGTGGGCGGTGTGCCGCTACTGGACGAGAAAGAACCGGAGCCTGATATTCATGAGGAAACTGGCTCCCTGCTCTCGGCGGAGGATATTGAAACACTGGAATCCTTTGATGAAGGAACTGCCGCTTACTTTGGGAAAATGCTCGATTGGCTGGAGAATTTTATCAAAAGCGGCGTAGAAGAAGGAAGATTCAGCGAAAAGCAGGCTCATCAGGATCTTCAGATTGCCCTCTGGTACGCCTTCGCCAGCAACAATCTGAATGACTATATCCACTATTACCGCACTGTGGAATGGATGAAGGATTCCGAGAAAAATGCCGCAGGCTGCGCTACCTGGTACTACCGGTATTCTGTGGCGCTGATGCACTGCGGCAGACTGGAAGAAGCCTTCAGCTACGCGGAAAAAGGTGCCCAGGAGGAGCCGGACTACCCCTGGATCTGGCTACAGGTGGGCAAGCTGCGGGCGCATTTTGGCAATCAAACCGGCGCGTTAGATGCCGTCAAGCATGGATTGGAACTGGAACCGGGCGATTATGAGTTCCTGACCCTGAAAAAAGAGATCAAAGCCGGAGCCACCCTGGAACAGATGGAATATCATTGGATCAATCCCGATGCTGACCAAACGCTCCAGCGGGGACTGGACGAGAATGCGGATGATAAACAATGCGCCATAGCCTGCATTCGGGTGGACGAAGCGGGACTTGCCGAATTTTATGAACTGTTCCACCCAGAGCGGTATAACTATGAGAAAAACTCCCCCTGCTGTGAATTCCAATACCCGGTGAAGGAACATCTTGTGGAGCTCTCCTTCCGTATGAATGAAGCGGGCCTCTCTAAGATGGGAGCCGACTGGCTGCGGCAGCTCAAGGAACGGCTGGACAGCGGTGAATGGCTAACCCACACCCCTGAAGGAGAACCAGAGGGCATTCTAACAGGTGTGTTTGTGGACCAGACCCGCCGCATTGGTCTTGTCTATCAACAGCCGAGAGACGATCAGTATTTTCAGATTTTCCTGAACCCGGACGGCACGAAGGCGGATGCCTTCTGGTCCTCAAGAAAAAACAGCGAGCCGGAGGTTTATTCGGAGGATGAGATGTCTGCGATAGAGCAGCACATCAAAAACACCTTTGGTGAGTTTGAGAATGTGTTCCATGAGCTGGTTTCCCCTGACATCCATGTGGACATCTGCGTTGTTCCTCCCTCTGATGAGCGGGACTATTACACACTGGTAACGATGGGCATGGGTGCTCACCGGATGAATGTGCCGGAGGAACTGGCGGAATACAAGCTGGAGCGAGCAGAGCTGGCCATCGCTCTGCCACCGGATTGGAAACTGGATGAGGAATCCCTGAAGGATGAGCGGTGGTACTGGCCGATTGGTCTCTTGAAAGTGTTGGCACGCCTGCCTATTTCCAACGATACCTGGCTGGGCTTTGGCCACACAATGGATAAGCAATCGCCGTTTGCAGAGGATACGGAACTCTGCGCCGCACTTCTGGTAGGTCCGCAGGATGTTGTCTGGAACGGAGGTGAAGTCTGCACTTTGCCGAGCGGCGAGGAGGTCAACTTCTATCAGGTGATCCCGCTCTATCGGAATGAGATGGAGTATAAGATGGAGCATGATGCGGACGCTCTGCTTAAAAAAATGGCAGGCATCAGTTTTGTGGTTAATCCCACCCGCCAGAATGCCATCACCAGAGGAACGCTTGCAGAGGAAGAATTCACCGGCGATATGGACGATGCCGCATGGCACCTGGAATCCATTCAGGAAAAGGGCTTGCCGGTGAATGAGATCAATGCCTACAACCATATGGCAATCTATCTGCGCTGGTGCATAGAGCATGATCTGATGAGCGCGGAATTTATGGAGCGGTACTGGGAGCAGGTGCAGCCGTTTATGGCAGATCTGAGCCGCGCCGATCTGCGTGGCTTTATCCGGGACCAGCTGAAAGGACAGCTCTTTGGGGCGCTGTTCAACAAGGAGGGCGCAGCCTTTGCTGGATATTACTATGGCGAGGCGGATAGCCCGTACTTCCCCAGCGACATTGATAACTATGCTTTGGAGTATTTCGGTTCAGAGCAATATTATTCCGATAAGTTCCAGGATGAAGCCTATCTGTTCATCCCATTTGATGAAAACTATTATCAGGCTATGGCAAAAGTCATGGAAAAGCGGTTCGCCAACTGGCAGGGACAGAGTTTCGATGAGGCCACTCTGGAGCCTTCAGACCTTGCGGAAGCCATGATGGAATATCTGGACTGTGAATGTACCTATTTCCCCTCAATGACGGATGATGACCCCATCATGTCGGCATATAACTATGCCAAACGGGAAAGTGTCAAAGAGGGCTTTGTGCCGGTTCTGATTAAGGCGGATGACGAAATCCTGTGGGAATGCCTGATTATGAATTCTGACCCGGACAGCGATGGCGAGGACGACTTTGCTTTCGACCCGGACAAAGTCGCCGAATACCGGAAGAAAATGCTCTCCGCCCCTGTCGAGAACAGTAAGGCAGTCCTGGAGGAAATGATTGGGCAGCGCAAGGAAGAAGCCGAGGATGACGATATGGACTGGGATGAGGAGATCCTGGGCGAGATGGAGGGCGGATATGATAACCGTCGTTTTTCAAGCTACTGGAATTCCGATAATAATATGACCTATCCTCTCATTCTGGCTAAAATCCCCGTGAAGAATCCTTGGGAGATTTTTGCCTATCTGCCCTTTGGTGGCTGGAATGAATGTCCTAACACGCCAGAGTTAATGGCAGTTGCGAAATACTGGTTTGAACAGCATGGGGCGGTGCCCGCTGCCATGAGCCACGACGAGTTGGAGTTCCTGCTCCCGGCTCCCGTTTCCGAGGAGAAGGCTATGGATGCAGCAGTGGAACTGTATGGCTTCTGTCCCGATGTGATTGACCAGGGGCCGGAGGACGCCACCGTGGGCGCTCTGGCCGATGTGCTGCGGCAGTCCACTGTTTGGTACTTCTGGTGGGATTGACGGGAGGCTACTCAAATGACAACACAGTTGTATCTTCAAAAAGCAGAAATGCAGTTATCAAGAGGACTTGAGGAAAAAGCCCTGGAAAGTTTGTTGTCGGCGCTTGCCTGTCAAAACAGAGATACCGTCAGCGAAACTCAAACGCGCTGCCTTTTGGGTGAATATCAGTTCGTCCATCAGCAGTATGTTCAGGCGCAGGAGCAGTTTAGCTGGATTTCTGACCGGGCTGAGCAGCTGGAACATGACTATGATGACCTACTCAATGAGGAGATTCGTGAAGCTGAGGTGCTGTTAGGGATCATGCAGAGATTTGGATTATGTTCTGAGCGATGAAGAAGGAGGTATTGTCCCAAAAGTGTTGCGTGATGGACTTGTGTTCAAAGATGAGGATGGTCAGGTCATATTCAACCAGTACAGCTTCTGCGAACTGGTGAAGCACCTGCTGGTGGAGCTGGTGGGGATCTCTTATGAGGAAGCCTCCCAGATAGTGGAACGCTCACCGTTGGCAGCGCCAGTGGACAATGCCATGGATGTGGCGATATTCAGCCATGACCTGCCTTATTACTGGGCTATGTTTTCCTACTATGGGAACGGTTATTGGCAAAAGGGTATTCCAGCGCAGCCAGAGGATATGGATGCCTATTTCGCTTTAGAAAAGCAAATCATGGAAAAACACCACTTAAAAGAGCCTTTTGAGTGGGAGTGAAAGGACGGATTCAGTGGGATACGATGTGAGTTTTCACCCGATTTCACCAGAGGAAATGCGGGAATGGTATTTTACTCCCTTAACCTGGATACAGCAGGGACAGGAGGAAAAAGTGCTGGCCCTTGCCGCGCAGTATGGGATGGAGGATTTCTATGCCGAAAAATATCTGAATACCTTGCGGGTTGGGGCTGAAACGGAAGCTGACGAGCTGTTTGACAAAAGCCACGGCTTCTATATTGCAGTAATCCAAGGATTTTTCCGAGATTACTATTACACCAGAGGCAGTGCCTTTTCTTTCCTGGTGGAAGAAAAGCCGGAATATAGGCGGTATTTCACACCATGGACACAGGTGGCGCCGCCCGCCCTTCCTAATCCGGCAGAGAATCAGATCATCGAAAATTACAGCTCCGGTGTTTACCTGTCTCCAGAGCAGGTCACGCAGCTTCTCAAAGATATGGAGCAGGACCCCAAAGTGCTTGAAGATCTGGAGGGGCGTTGGAGCAATGGGCAGCTTGCGGTGCTGAAAAAAGCCCTCACCGCAGCAGCGGAACTGGGTGTCGGCCTGCTGGAGGCCACGGATGTGGTGGAACCCAACCCCATCCGCCCCAATGAGAGTACGAGCTATTCCAACCTGTATCACTGTGACCGGGACGGAGTATATCTCTATATGGACACAGCCCGCAGACAGCTCGAAGATGCCATCCGGAATAGTGAGTGACAGGTATGAGCAATCAAGTGTTCCAACAGAACCTGAATGACAAAAAGGCCCTCAGCCCGGCGGCCCCTATCTTATTCAGCTGTTGTTCAAAGAGCCGGTGCCCATGCCGGACAAAGCAGCCATGACTGCCGTGATGGAAAAGCATATTGGGCCGGTGGAGTGCTTCTGCCACGATAAAAAGACGGCGGGCTTTGCCGCGCTGGAGCATATCGCGGAATTTCAGGATGGCAAATGCCCGGTGCAGCTCATGGTGATGAAGTGCGGCAGTTTCAAGGGCAAAGGCTTCGATGAGTTTCTCCTGAGCCAGATGTGGGACTGCCAGGAGGAACGGGACTGGATCTTCCGGGAGTGCCGGTATCAGGTGGTGGCCACCGATATGTTGGCGGCGGCGCTTCCGGCTCTGGAGCGGGCCAACCTGGACGCCGACTTTCTCGACGCACTGGCGGAGCTGTACCCCACCTGCGAGGCGTTCTATTTCCAGAACTGCGGCAAGCTGTTCTTGGCGGAGGATGTGCGTTCCCACCAGATCGAGGGACCGGACCGCTTCATCCGCTTTGGCGTCAATGTCCGCTTCTTCAACATTGAGGGTACCGAGGATATGCTCATCGACACGGTGGGCATGAGCACTCTGTTCCTGCCAGACCTCCAGTATCACTTCCACGATATGGACCCCAACTGGGTGGTGAATCACGCCTACAATGTTGCGTCGTACATTCTGGCAAATGACAACCCCATTGAGGACGGGGAGACGGTGGATGGTGTGGAGGATGGCCAGATGAGCCGGGATGTCCAGTGGAAATGCCGGTATGAGGACGCCCTGATCCAGCCGCCCAGAGCGGTGCTGGACATCAACATGGGAGAGCACGCGGCCGGGAACCGTGATTGACATCCACAACTGGAGGCATATTGATGCAAAAGCAAAGCAATATCAGGATCTTGGAGATTTTGAAATATCTCTATCTTCGGACGGATGAGGAGCATCCCGTCACCGTAGCCGATATACTGGACTATCTCAATGGCAAGGGAATCCATGCGGTGCGACAGACAGTGTATGGGGATCTGCAGGACCTTATTTTAGCTGGTGTCGATATCGTAGTTACTAAGAGCACGCAAAACCAATATTTCATAGGTAACCGTTTGTTTGAGTATCCTGAATTAAAGATGCTGACGGATGCCGTTGCATCCTCCAAGGTCATATCGGCGGAAAAAACAAATGAACTCATCCAGAAACTCTGCCGGCTGACCAGCGAGGCAGAGGCCATGCAGCTTCGCCGGTTGGCGGCGATTTCGAGCCGGATCAAACCACATAATGAGAAGGTCTATTACATCATCGATGGTGTCCAGAATGCCATCCTGGAAAACCGGCAGATCCAGTTCCAGTATTATGAGTACACACAGCAGAAAGAGCGAGTTCTCAAGCATAACGGCTATTTTTATAAGCTGGACCCTTACACCCTGGAATGGAAAAACGACCACTACTATCTGATCGGATATTCCCACAAGCACCATGGCATGGCGCATTTCCGTGTGGATCGGCTGGCCGGAATTGAGATCCTGGAATCCACCTATGTGCCTCAACCTGATTTCGATGTAGCCGACTATACCAATAAGATGATCGATATGTTTGCGGCCGGTCATACTGTCCTCGTCGAACTCCTCTGTGAAAATCGGTTCATGAAAACAATCGTGGACGATTATGGAGAGGCCGTTCCCACACATCCATACGATAGTGAGCATTTTGTGGCTCAAATCGAAGTGAACCCCAGCGGGACCTTTTATGGATGGGTATTCAAGTTCATGGGCGGAGTCAAAATTACTGCTCCCCAGAAGTGCGTGGAGGAGATGGCGCGGATCGCCCGCACATTCCTGTAACTGCGGGGCGAGGTGTTACGATAATTTAACACCTCGCCCCAATTTCTTTTTTACTCCTTGTATCGAACATTTGTACCAGTTATAATATAAGCAAGATGTTCGCAGCTGAGCGAACTAACCACAAGGGGAGGAATGCGACATGACCTTTGGGGCATTCATCGGGACAAGGCGCAAAGCGGCCAAGCTGAATCTCCGAGACACAGCCAAATATCTCGGAATTGCTTATGGATACCTCTGCGACATTGAGCAAGGGCGGCGTCCCGCACCAGAAGGACAGTTTGTGGATCGAATTTCCTCCTTCCTGGAGCTGGACAAGCAGGAGCATGAATTGCTTTTGGATTTAGCCGCAGAGTCCAGACAATCTGTTCCTGCGGATCTGCCGGATTATATCCGAACTCATGATATTGTCCGCGCGGCCCTGAGAGTCGCAAAAGAAGTTGACGCTACGGATGAGGAATGGACGGCATTTATGGAAATGTTGAAAAGCCGTCAAAGCTGAGGAGGGATTTCCTTGTATGCGCCTAAGTACCGACTGGAAGCCATCGAAACCATCGGTCGAAAGATTCTGCTGGAATATGATCGCACACTGTTGGAAGGTCCTCCTCAGGCGATCCCAGTCGAAACGATCATTGAAACAAAGTTTAATCTGACTCTGGAGTACCATACCCTTCGCAAAAATGGGAGCGTCCTTGGAGAAACCATTTTTGATGACGGAGCAGCCATTTTATATGACCGAACAGAGAGGCAATACCGTTTGATTGCTGTGAAGGCTGGGACAATTTTGATTGATGAACGTCTCTGTATAGACAGGCTTCTTGGGAGAATGCGCTTTACCTGCGCTCATGAACTGGGACACTGGGTCCTGCACCAGAAATTATACTCTGGCACTGGCGATGTTGCGGCCTATGATGGTAAAACTTCCTCGGATGAAAGCTGTGGTTTCATTGAGCGGCAGGCAGATGCTCTTGCAACAGCCCTTTTAATGCCTATACCTCAAGTAAAAAAATGCTTTTACCGTCTCCGTCCGGGCAAAAGCAAGGAGTGCTTGGTCACGGAAATGGCGCGGATCTTCCAAGTGTCAAAACAGGCAATGCGGATTCGGTTGGAAGTTCATAATTTACTATAAGCTTGGCTTAGTAAGGCCCTCTTCCTTAAGAGGGCCTCCGGCTTTCACAGTATTCGAAAAGTGTTTTGTTATCTTGTTTGTTCGCAACTTAGCGAACATGGGAGGAGGAGAAAAAATGCGGAAAGAGAGTGTCACTGTCCAAAAGTGCAAGAAACAGATGGCCTCCCTTGGATTTGACAGCCAGCTGGCCTATCATCGGGTAAAGCTGATCCTGAAGATCTACCGGGATGTGGTGTGGGTCCTCAGCGAGCGCGCGGAGGAGCTGCATGAATATGCATGGGAACTCGGAAACCGGGACGCTGATGCCGGCCTCTGCTATCTGGAAAACTTTGCCCCGGATATCGACCTCCAGGAATTTGAGGAGAAGGTCTGCTGCGTCATGGAGAGCCGCATGCTGGTCGATGTGATCGACCGAGCCCTGCTCCGCCTGAAACGGTATCCGGATCGTGGAGAACTCTATTATGAAATCCTGACCAAGCAATTCATCCATCGCTTCAACAGCACAGAGAAGGAATTGCTGGACGAGCTGAACATGGAGCGGAGTGTTTTCTATGACCGAAAGCGCGAGGCGCTTTTCCTGTTTTCTGTCTGCCTGTTTGGATATGCGGTTCCGGAACTTCAAGAGGAGTTAGATGCCCCCCGACTGTTTCCCGACTAATTCCCGATGAAAAACCGACCCAATCCCTACTCCCTTCCGACTTTGCCTCTGTTATACTCGGTACAGTGGCAGGTATGCTCAAAAATGAATAACTTAACGAGTTAGAGGCCCCAGACGCTGAAAAGCATCTGGGGCCTCTTTGCTCCTGCCGCAATATGGCGGCAGGAGTATGCCGGGGACGCTGAAATGCGTCCCCGGCTTTTTTCTGCCCGGTACCAGGAGGGCCGGCGTGTTACAGGAGGGGTTTGTCTACTGCCAACACCCAAATCCTGTCTCTTATACACATCTGACG
>ENA-OYYD01000608-OYYD01000608.1-human-gut-metagenome-genome-assembly--contig:-NODE-608-length-10219-cov-5.025974_pt1 | contig 10219 bp, 4 predicted proteins | sample MGYA00244062_ERZ653446 | MGnify/ENA primary metagenome ERZ653446 (study PRJEB26926, sample SAMN06165031) | human gut metagenome | biome: ENVO:00009003; feature: ENVO:2100002; material: ENVO:00002003...
GGCTCGGAGATGTGTATAAGAGACAGTCTCAGGGATGCGGGCAGGGTGTCTGCAGAAATCGCCCGGCTGCACGCAGAAACCGAATTTGAGAAGTACCGCGTCATTCAGGACCGCGAGTTCCTGTCCGACTACGACAGGTTCCTCCTTGAGCTTGAGGAACACGCCGACGCGGCAAAGGCTGGACCGCAGGAGGAAAAGCCATGAAGCGAATGAAATGCTACATCTATACCCGCGTCTCCACCTCCATGCAGGTGGACGGCTACAGCCTGGACGCGCAGAAGGACAAGCTGCGCAAGTACGCGGAGTTCCAGAACATGCTCGTCGCCGGGGAATACTGCGACGAGGGTAAATCCGGCAAGAACATCGAGGGCCGCCCGGAGTTTCTTCGCATGCTGCGGGACATCGAATCCGGCAAGGACGGCGTCTCCTTCGTGCTGGTGTTCAAGCTCTCCCGCTTCGGCCGCAACGCCGCGGACGTGCTGACCTCCCTGCAACGGATGCAGGACTTCGGCGTCAACCTCATCTGCGTGGAGGACGGCATTGATTCCTCCAAGGACAGCGGCAAGCTGATGATTTCCGTTCTCTCCGCTGTCGCCGAGATCGAGCGCGAGAATATCCTTGTCCAGACGATGGAGGGCCGCAGGCAGAAGGCCCGCGAGGGCAAATGGAACGGCGGCTTCGCGCCCTACGGCTACAAGCTTGTGGACGGGCACCTGCAGATTGCCGAGGAAGAGGCCGAGGTCATCCGCATCATCTATGACAAGTACATCCACACCACCATGGGCACCGCCAGAATCGCAAACTGGCTCAACGAGCACGGATACAGCAAGGTCTGCCGTCACAACAACAAGCGGGAAACCTTCACGGGTTCCTTCCTCATCGGCGTGCTTGACAATCCAGTGTACTGCGGCAAGCTGGCGTACGGACGCAGACATAACGAGAAGATCCCCGGCACCCGCAACCAGTACCACATCGTCAAGCAGAAGGACTATACGCTCTACGACGGCATTCACGAGCCCATCATCTCCGAGGAGGACTGGCAGCTCGCGCAGAAGCAGCGCCAGCAGACCAACAAGCGCCAGCTCAAGACGCACAGCCTCGACCACGAGCACGTCCTGTCCGGGCTGCTCAAGTGCCCCGTCTGCGGCGGCGGCATGTACGGCAACGTGAACCGCAAGAAGAAGGGCGACGGCACCTACTACCGCGACTACTTCTACTACGCCTGCAAGCATCGCCTGCATGTGGACGGCAAGCGCTGCGACTATCATCACCAATGGGGCGAGGAAATCATCGACGGCGCTGTGGAGGAAATCATCCACAAGCTGGTCAACACGCCCGCCTTTGAGCAGGGTATCCGGGAGAAGCTCGGCGGCAAGCTGGACACCGCCGAGCTCGACACGGAGATGGAGACCCTGCGCAAGCAGCTCCGTCAGCTCACGGGCACCAAGGACAGGCTGGGCGAGCAGATCGACGCGCTCGATTTCGACGACCCGCATTACACCCGCAAGGCGCAGGACCTGCAGGAGCGGCAGAACAGGGTCTACGACCAGATCGCCTCCATCGAGGTCAGCATCGCCGAGGTGCAGACCCGCATGGACAACATCCGCCAGCGCCGGATTTCCACCGACAACGTCTATCAGTTCCTGCTCTACTTCGACAAGCTGTACGACCAGTTCACCGACCTGGAGAAAAAGACCTTCATGAACAGCTTCATCGAGCGCGTGGAGATTTACCCGGAGCGTCGGAGCGACGGACGCATCGTGAAGCGCATCGAGTTCCGTTTTCCCGTGTATTTCAAGGGCTCGGAGATCAGCGGACTTTGTTGGGACGAAACGGATATGTCGGAGACGGTATGTGCATTGTCCAAACTTCAAGAGGGGAAAACATATCGAGATTGAAGCATTTGGGAATGATTTGACTTCAACATAAGGAAAACCCGAAGCAGCACTGGAAAGGTACTGCTTCGGGTTTTTAGTGTTTAGTCTTATATGCTTCGCCCCATGCTCGCATGGAATCCAGAATAGGTTTCAGGCTTTTGCCAAGTTCGGTCAGCGCATATTCCACCCGCAGCGGCACTTCGGGATAAACCGTGCGGGTGATGATACCATCGGCTTCCATCGAGCGCAGGCTGTCCGTCAGCACCTTTTGGCTGATTCCCTCCAAGTCCTTTTTCAGTTCATTGAACCGCCACGGACGGGCCAGCAGATTTCGTATGATAAGCAACTTCCACTTGCTTCCAATCAGCGCCACAGTAGTTGCTACCGGGCAAGCGGGCATTTCTTCTTTTGTCAGCATCGCAGCACCCCCAATAGTTCAAATTAGAATGTTACATCTAAATTATAATACAGTGCACTCTAATTTTCAAGCAGTTACTTTCAGGTGAGCTGTGTTGCTTCTTGTGCCCCAGTAATCAATTTGTGCGTACTTGTGGCTGGGCATTGGTCTGTACCTGGAAAAGCAGAAGGACGGCAGCTGCATCAGGAATATGGTGTTTGCATTCCCTGTTCCAGTGAGCGGTCAGAAAGTGAAAGAACTTTCCTTGGAAAATGAAGCAACAGTCGAAATGGTATGCCTCTTAGTTCTGAGAAATCCAACGGCACATATCAACATGGATGTGGATGTGGACGAAATGGTGCAAAAAAGGCTCTTCACGGAATCTTGTTGGTTGCCCCAAGATTCCGCGAAGAACCAAGTGATGTGAGAATTACTCCGTAATGTAGGTGTACCGCATGCTGTAGTTCTTTGCGTACTGCTCAGCGGCGGAGTCCGGCAGGACTTCCAGGACAAGGTTCGGACAGTTATGGAAAGGGCTGTTAACGAAAGGCGAGTTGCCAAAACTCGTTAGCTTGCGAAGATTGCCCAGCAATGCAAGCGACTCGCATCCGGAGAAGGCAAATTGATCGACCCTTTCCAAACTGCCCAGATTCGGAATTGAGGTCAACTTTTTGCATTGGTTGAACCCGTATGATCCGATAATGGTTACGTTGCTCAAATCGCCGATGCTTACCAAAGAGGTGCAGCCATCAAACGTCTCAGAGGGAATCTCTTTCAGGCTGCTTAAATCACCGACGGTTTCCAGCGCAGTGCATCCCATGAAACACTGCATCCCAATTGATTCCAATTTAGGCATATTGCCGATTGATTTCAGCGCGATGCAGCCCCTAAAGACAGAACTTTCAATGCTTGTAACATTGCTTAAATCACCAATGCTGACAAGCGCTTTGCAGCCAAAGAATGCACTACTCCCAATGGCGGTTAGTTTGTCAGAACAGTCAACGCTGATTAACGATACACAGTGTGAGAAAACATCGTATTCCAAGCGCGTCAAGCTGTACAAATCATCAACATGCTCCAGTGCACTGCAGCCGCTAAAAGCACCTTGCCCGATAGTTTCCAAGTTGTGCAGGGAACCGATACTCTTCAGTGCAGTACAGCCCATAAATGCATACTGACCGATGCTGGTGATCTTGTCAAGTTCATCAACGTGTTCCAAGGCGCTGCAATTCACAAAACCGTTAGAATCAATGGATTCGACATTACTCATGTTGCCGACACGCACAAGCGAAGAGCAGCCTTCAAATGCGTAAGAATCAATCGAAGTTACGCTGCTCATGTTGCCTACGCTCTCTAATGCGGTGCAGAAGCCAAAGGTGGAATATCCGATGGATGTGACTTTGCTTAAATCGCCAATGGTTTTCAGCGCTTTGCAGCTATTGAAGGCACAAGTGCCGAGTGTTGTGACATTGGTCAGATTCCCGACGCTGGTTAAAGCGGTGCAGTCAGCGAATGCACTGCTGCCGATGCTATTCAGCCGGGGCAGTTCAGGAAGGCTGGTCAATGCTTTGCAATTAGAAAACGCATATTCGCCGATGGTGCGGACGTTGGATATGTCCCCGATACTCGCCAGCTTGCTGCAGCCATAGAATGCATCTTTCCCAATGCTGGTAGCGCTGCTTAAATCGCCGACTGAAAGAAGATCCTTCAAACAGTAGAACAGCTTGTCAGGAACAGCCTTCAAGCTGCGTAAATCGCCAACCGTGGTTAGCGCAGTGCAGCCATCAAACACCTTGTCGCTGATGCTTGTCACACTGCTTAAATCACCAACGGTTTTCAGCGATTTGCAATTGCGGAATGTCTCTCGATTCAAGACGGTCAGCTTTTCCAAGCCGCTAATGCTGGTCAGTGATTCACAGCCGTAGAAAGCGCCACACGCGATGCGCGTAACATTGCCGAGTTCCCCAATGCTTTGCAGGGAAGTACACTGCTTGAACGCATTTGCGCCGATGAAAGTAACGCTGCTGAGACTGCCGACGGTTTTCAGCGAAGTGCACTGATAGAAGGCGTTTTCGCCGATGGAAGTAACGCTGCTGAGATCTCCGATGCTTTCCAGTGACGCACAGGCATAGTCTTTTGACATGCCTTCGTCCGGAATCCAACGGCTGGAAACCCCAAAGGCAGAGTCGCCGATGCTTTCCAAATGGGGCATATCACCAACCCGAACCAAGGAGGTGCAGCCTACAAAAGCACTATTGCCAATACTTGTTACATTGCTCAAATGCTCCATGGATGTGAGCGATTCGCAATCTCTGAAAGCGTAAGCACCAATAGTGGTTACATTATCGGTGATATCAAGTGTTTCCAACGCATAGCATCTGGAGAATGCGTATGCGCCAATGCTCGTCACATTCTCCAAACCTTCTACGCTTTGCAGATTGAAACAGCCGGCAAATGCGCTATCCGGAATGGCAGAGATGTTCGTTAGACCGCTAATGGTGGTCATGGCGCAGGACTCGAAAGCACCGCTGCCGATGCTTGTTACGTTGCTTAAGCCCTCGATGCTTGCAAGAGAATTGCAACTGAAAAATGCTTCCGCCCCAATGTGGACGTCATTTCCTCCGATTTCAAGCGTATTCAACTGACAATCGTAGAAAGCCCATCTTCCAATCTTTTTAATATTGTCTAAGCTGCTGATTTCTTTGAGTGAAGTGCAATACCCAAAAGCCCAATCCCCAATTGTTGTGACATGCTGCAAACTTCCGATTTCTGCTAAAGACGCGCAGCTGAAAAAGGCTGAATCACCGATTTGTTCGACATTAGAAATGTCGCCAATACGCTTCAGTGAATCGCAATATTGTTCTGTTCCATCGTCCCAACTGATACTGTATGAAAAAGCAGACGCGCCGATACTTTTCAGATGGGGCATATCACCGAGCTGCGTCAGTGATTTGCAGCCTGCAAAAGCAGATTCGCCAATGCTCGTCAAAGAAGTCAAATCCCCAACATCTTGCAGTGAAATGCAGTTATAGAACGTGAAGTCGCTGAGATTTGTCACATTCTCCAGCCCCTGCAACTTTACCAGCGCCGTGCATCCATCGAATGCGTGCGCGCCAATCTCTGTCACGCTGCTGGGAATCGTGATCTCTTTCAGGCTCGTGCAGCCCGAGAAGGCGTAATCCCCGATGGCAGTTACAGAATCAGGAATTTTCACGCTGACAAGGCTCGTGCTGTTTGCAAACGCATATTCATCAATGCGTTTTACGTTTGCGGAAATTTCGTAAGTCGCGACATTTCCGCCGCTTGGAGCGTCCGCGCTGTCCGCCAGTGCGGGTAGGACCAGACAGCTTCCGATCAGCAGACTGGTCAGCGTAATCGTCAAAAGTTTCTTGGATTTCATGCGTATCAACCCCTTTCTCGATTTCCAGCATACAGCAATTTCAAGAAAAAGTCAATAGAAGAATCAAGAAAATTAAGGGAAAATACAGAAACTAAATCGAATGCTATGCCATGCACCGTCAAATCAATAAGGTGCTAATGCTATATTCAGAAGAAATTGTCAAGAAACGATTACCAATCATGTTGACAAGCTGGGAAAACCTGCGTATAATAAATATGGAAAACTGGCAGTTTGCAACAGGGAAAAAGCGGATGGAGGAGAATTGCACATGAAACGTTGGAAAGTCACATTCGGACTGTTCTTGCTTCTTTTTGCGCTGGCAACGACAGTTGCTTGCGCGGAGACAAAGGAAGCGAAAATGGATTGGAACGATCGGACTGTCATTTTTGCCCAGCCGGGGGAAACAATCCACTTTACTTATGATGTCCCAGAAGATTTCGTTGTGACAAAAGAGGAATGGCTGTGGTATTTCGCTTATACGGATGGTCACGGCTCTTTTGGCAGTGGTTCTAATGATGATGAATATGGTGCAACTCACTTTGAAAGCTACACTTATGAGCCAACAGGAATCCACGTCGAATGGGATGGAAAAGGAAGTATTTCACTTTCTGCAAATGAAATGGTGCGTATTCAACTGCGTTTAAATGGATATGAATATCTATATGCATATGTGCTTGTTGCTGACCCGGCAGAGTACTATACCTATGAGATTCAGAATGGGGAAGCGACGATTACAGGATATAATAAAGACCTTCTGCGCCGCAAAGTGCTGATTCCAGAAGAAATTGAAGGGTGTCCGGTTACGACGATCGGCGACCGCGCGTTTTATGACATGCCGTCGGGTAGCGGCGAGAAATTCTACATTCCAGACAATGTAACCACCTTTGGCAAGGAAGCCTTTGCAGTCAGCGCCTATCTTGATGCGGTTCGGATGCCGCAGAAGCTGACGAAAATGGGCGAGGGCGTATTTGCGGCATGTTTGCAACTGCACTTCTTGGAAATTCCTGATTCGTTGACGGAAATTCCAGACGACGCCTTTGCAAACTGCTGGGGCTATGGATCTGCAAGAGATTACAGTGTTGAGCAGTGCATCGGCAAAAACGTGACCAAAATCGGTAAAGGCGCGTTCGGTGGATGCTGGAATATGGGGAGAGCTTGGGACGATGGTCGTCTGCCTGAAAAGCTCGAATCCATTGGGGAAGGCGCATTCCAGTATTGCTACACGATAAAGAAGCTGCAAATCCCGGCTGGTGTGACGGTCATTCCTGACCGCACATTTCAGGGCTGCGAAAGACTGGAATCCATTCAGTTTGATGGCGATATTACGATGATTGGTGCGGAAGCATTTGACGGCTGTGTTGCGCTGACTTCGATGCCGCTGTCGAAGTCGCTGAACCTGATTGGCGCGGATGCATTCCGTGACTGCACGGCGCTGACGGCTTTCCAGCTGGCAGAGGGAAACACGCATTTTCAGGTGCAGCAAGGTGCACTGATGACGGCAGATGCCACGCGGCTGCTGACTTATGCTGCCAGCGCACCGCAGCAAAGCTTTGTCATGCCGGAAACGCTGACACAGATTGATGATGGCGCACTCAAAAACCTGCGCTATCTGGAAACGCTGACTTTCTCGCCGATTTTCAGCGATTATCAGGCGGGCATGTTTGAAAATGCAACGGGCTTGAAGACGGTGAATTTCGGCGAAGGTACGCTGACGGCGATTCCTGACCGATTCTTCAAGGGCTGCACGTCGCTTGTTTCGCCCAATGCGTTCACGGGCGTGACGTCTGTTGGCGAATCGGCATTTGAAGGCTGCACGGCGGTGCAATCGCTGTCGTTTGATGATTCGCTGTCGAACATCGGCACAAAGGCGTTCCAGAACTGCACGGCACTGGAAAGCGTGCATATTCCGGACAGCGTAACGAGCCTGAGTGCAGCGGCGTTCCGGAATGACGTTTCCTTGACGGAATTCCAGATGCCGGAGCGCCTCCATACCGTCTCTGCGTCGGCGTTCAGCGGCTGCACGTCGCTGAAAACGGTGACATGGACCAAGTATCTGCAAACCATAGAAGCAAATGCGTTTGAAAATACGGCCCTGACGGAAATCATCTTCCCGGAGAGCCTGACCAGAATCGGTGCGTATGCGTTTGCGGGCATTGGCACGCTGGAAAGCATCGTCCTGCCGGAAAATTTGAATACGATTGGTTCGTCTGCTTTTTCTGGCACTGGGATTCAGACGCTGAAGCTGCCCAAGAACGTCACGACGATGGGCAACGGCGCATGGATGAACTGTGCCGCCCTGCGGGAAGTTCAGTGGGATGCCGCGTTGACGAAAATCCCGGCGAGCACGTTTGAACACTGCACTGCGCTGACCCAAATCGAGCTGCCGGACGGCATTGTGGAAATTGGCGCAAGGGCATTCAGCGGCAATGAAAGCCTAACCAATGTGACTTTGCCGCGCACGGTGCGGCGCATTGAAAGTGCCGCTTTTGAGGGATGCAGTGCGCTGACGGACATTCTGCTCTGGCCGGACGTGGAGGAAATCGCGGCGGATGCTTTTGCGAACTGCGAGAATCTGACCATCCGCGGCTGGAAGGGGTCTGCCGCTGAAAAAGCAGCCACGTCACAGGGCGTGAATTTTGCCGCGGCGGATCAGGAAATTTCCTACACGCTCAATGCCGCACAGAATGGCTATCTTGTCAGCAGCTGCGATGAAAACGCGGTACTGCTGGTGCTTCCGGCTGTGCATGACGGCTTGCCTGTGGTCGGCACTGCGGAAAACGCCTTTGCAAACTGCAAGTACCTGCAAGAAGTGCGCGTGGAAGCGGAAAGTGTGTATTTGCAGGTTTGTGACGGTATCCTGATGGACGCGGCGGGCAAAACGCTGCTGCTCTATCCGGCACGGCGCGCAGGAGCGGATTTGGTGATTGACGAAAACGTGACCGCCATTGCGGACTATGCGTTTGCCTACTGCCAGAATCTGCGCAGCATCACCATCGGCACGCAGGTGGAGACGATTGGCGACCATGCGTTTGACGCGGTGAACGATGCCCTGTGCCTTGTTGTGCAGGATGGTAGCCCGGTGCAGCTGTGGGCGAGCGCACACGGGGTGCGCTATGCCAGTGAAAGCACATCGTTTACCTATCGCCTTGAAGGGGACAAAGCGTATATTACGGGCTATACGGGCACGCTGCCGGAGACGGTTGTTCCGGCAGTGATTGACGGATACCCTGTCTATGCGATTGAAAACCTCCGCAGCCCGATTCTGACGCACGTTGTTGTCAGCGAAGGAATTGTGGAAATTGGGGAATCGGCGTTTCAAAGCAACTATACTGGTAATCTGTTGAGTGTGAGTTTGCCGCAGAGCGTAAAGAAAATTTCAGATTTTGCTTTCGCTGGACAGCAGTATTTACAGGAAATCACATTTGGTGGTGTGGAGAAAATTGGTCGAGGCGCATTTAGCAGCTGCACAAAACTGACACAAATTACATTGCCGGATACGCTGACAACAATTGAATGGAAAGCATTTGAATACTCTGGTCTAACGTCACTGACGATACCGGTCAATGTAACCAGCCTTGGAGACTCGTTTATCTCAGGCTGTTCAGCGCTGACATCGCTGTATGTAGCCGAAGGAAATCCAACCTATGAGATGGAGGACGGATTGCTTTACGACATTCCTGCAAAGACGCTGCGCTATGCTCTGCCGGATGTGTCGGGGGATGTAGTGATTCGTGACGGCACGGTGCGCATTGGCGACGATGTGTTTAAGGAACATGCGATAACATCTGTTCAACTGCCGGATTCTTTGCAGAAAATTGGGAATTGCGCATTCCAGTTCTGCAAGGAACTGAAGGAAATTACCTTCCCGGAAGGGCTGATAACGATAGATGGTTTGGCGTTTGCCTACTGTACACAACTGGAAAATGTTGTGCTGCCGGAAGGATTAAAGAGCTTGGGCGACAGCGCATTCCGCTCCTGCGATAGCTTAAGGATACCCCTCATAATTGCGCCCAAACCATCCACGTCATCCCCGCTGACCAAAATTTCGAGAAAAAGTGCAATTCAAACGCACTGTTTGCACGCGAAATAAGCCTCGTTACGCAACCATCATTCGATTGCGAGCAAGGTATAAATTCGCAAGTGCAAACAGTGTGCAGCAATGCTGATGCAGTTTTTCCCGTCCTCGGAATCGTGTTTTGCAAAAATGAAAGATTCTCTTTATCACGCAAAACACATGTTCCACTTTGGAACGAACCGATGATTTCGCATGTTCGATTGCCTTGAGCAGCTCAAACTTTTCGCCGCTTGCTTTCTTCAGCTGCGACGGACGCTTGTTGATAAGATACCGAATAGGCTGCTTTTTGTCGTTAACAAGGATGGCATCCTCCTTTTTCTCTGCGCCCAGATACCCGCTGTCACCATAAACTTCCTCCTCCGTTCCTTGAAGAAGCTCGACAACCATGTTGCTGTCGTGCACATTGGCGGCTGTTGTTTCCACCGTGTGAACCAGTCCGCTGTCCGCATCCACGCCGATGTGCTCCTTGT
>ENA-OYYD01000618-OYYD01000618.1-human-gut-metagenome-genome-assembly--contig:-NODE-618-length-10098-cov-24.817087_pt1 | contig 10098 bp, 7 predicted proteins | sample MGYA00244062_ERZ653446 | MGnify/ENA primary metagenome ERZ653446 (study PRJEB26926, sample SAMN06165031) | human gut metagenome | biome: ENVO:00009003; feature: ENVO:2100002; material: ENVO:00002003...
GTACTCACTAAAAACGATTTCCTTATGAACATCGAGACTGCAAAACAAATCAATCTGGCTGACTACCTGCACAGCCTGGGTTATTCACCCGTCAAACAGCAGGGTATCAACCTCTGGTACAAATCTCCCTTGAGGGAAGAAACGGAGGCTTCCTTCAAAGTGAACACCGACCGCAACCTGTGGTTCGATTATGATGCGCCCATATAGGCTACACAATAAATATCTCTATGGCAAGAGATTAGGTTAGAGTTCAACAGACCTATCCTCAACGACTTAGCTGGAGGAGAAATCCAAAGGTGACAAAAGCATGTCGGTAAAGTCATTAGTCAGCTAAATACCAAGCTGCGACTGCATGGCGAGAGGAAAAGACAGACACAAGGATGAAGCCTGATTGGTTGAACGATAGTTCTGCTGCACACGTACCAGCCCCGACGAAAGGTATTTGATTCACGTCGGGCTGAAGCACCCCATGTAAACCGAAATTACAATGGAGCAGGAGCTGGCTTCAGAGCAACCACAATAAGTGGAATAGGAACGTAAGTCGCATCCGACAGTCTGCCGAGCCAAACAGTTATTGTGAAAGCAAATGGGGATTCCCTAAATCAGAATGCCGTAAGGCTATGGGCATAGGACCCTGAATATCTGACATGGGAACGGAGCTTCCGTAGTAGTCCGAGCAAGGGAAAGCCTTGTACATGGCGAAGGGAAGCAGTTAGATAACTTAATACAAATAATGGAAAATGTGTGAGACATTATGAGAAGTCCTGAGCAAGTATTAAAAGCTTTAAACAAGCATGGTAAAGTTTCGGATTACAAGTTCGAAAGGCTGTACCGTATCTTATTCAATGAGGAGATGTTTCATGTTGCTTACCAGCGTATTTACGCCAAACCAGGCAATATGACACCCGGTACGGATGGGAAAACCATCAATCGGATGAGTCTTCAAAGAATAAACAAAGTCATTGCATCTTTGAGAGATGAGTCTTACAAGCCTAATCCGGCAAAAAGGATATACATACCCAAGAAAAACGGTAAGAAAAGACCGCTTGGAATTCCTTCCTTTGAGGACAAACTTGTACAGGAGGTGGTGCGCATGATTCTTGAAGCCGTCTATGAAGAGGTGTTTGCAAACACCTCACATGGATTCAGACCAAACAGAAGCTGCCATACCGCATTGACCCATATCCAAAAGACATTTACAGGTACAAAATGGTTTGTGGAAGGAGACATTAAAGGATTCTTCGACAACATAGACCACAATGTATTGATTGCAACTTTGCGGAAACGGATTGCCGATGATAGATTTCTAAGGCTTATCCGCAAGTTGTTGAATGCGGGATATATTGAAGACTGGAAGTTTCATAATACAAACAAGGGAACTCCACAAGGCGGTAATATCAGTCCTATACTGGCAAACATTTATCTTGATAATTTTGACAAGTATATGGAAGAATACGCCCTACGCTTCAATAAGGGAAAAGAAAGACACATCACCAAAGAATACAAGCAACTTAGCGATAAGATGCAACGCATCCTTAAAAGCATCAAGAACATACAGGATGCAGATGTCAGATTACAGCTTAGGGATGAGTATGAGAAACTGAGACGTGAAAGGCAAAAGATTGAGAGCAGAGACAGTATGGATGAAACATACAGAAGGCTTCGATACGTAAGATACGCAGATGATTTCCTCATTGGTGTTATCGGAAGCAAGGCAGAGTGCGTTAAAATCAAGTCGGACATTACCAAGTATATGGAAGAAAACCTCAAGCTGGAACTGTCACAGGAAAAGACATTGATAACAAACGCACAAAAGCCCGCGAAATTTCTTGGCTTCGATGTTTCAGTCCGTAAGTCTGATGCTATCAAGCGGGACAAGAACAATGTGCCAGCCCGTTATTACAACGGTAAGATAGTCCTAAAGGTCGCCATAGAAACGGTGCGGAACAAACTGGAAGAATACAGCGCCATCAGATACAAGGTAGAAAATGGCCGACAAGTTTGGTTTGCAAAGTTCAGAGGCAATCTTATGAAGAAGAAAATCGAGGACATAGTGGCGGCATATAACTCTGAAATCAGAGGGTTCTACAACTACTACTGCATTGCCAACAACGTGGCATACGCGCTCTCAAAGTTTGGATACATCATGGAGTACAGTATGTACCATACCATTGCAGGAAAAACCAATAGCACTGTAAGCAAAGTCATTGACAAATATAAGGTTGGGAATGACATTATAGTGCCATATCAGGATGCAAAAGGTAAATTACGGTACAGGAAATTCTATAATGAGGGATTCAAACGTAAACCACCAATGTACTATACGGAGGTAAACGACTTATCCTACACAATCGCAATTCCACAGCCGACACTTACTGAGCGATTGGATGCGAGAACATGTGAATTATGTGGAAAAGTCGGACCTGTAGTCATGCGTCATGTCAGAAAGCTAAATCAGCTTAAAGGAAAAACTGAATGTGACAGGCTGATGCTTGAAAAGCATAGGAAGACATTGGTTGTCTGTGAAAAGTGTTATGCCAAAATACACAGCCATGCTAAATAAAGTCATGTTATCAACGGAGAGCCGTATGCGTGGAGACATGCAAGTACGGTTTGGGGGCAGGTACGGGAAAACCTACTGCCGAAAGGCAGTAAGGCGTTCTGTACCGAGCCTACGTTTAGGGAAAGGGGGCGGCATCATTGAACTGGCTGCACACCTGTATGCTACCGACCATGTACCTTACCTGCTGGAGCGGATTGCGGAACAGACACCGCATGTACACCCGGTATCTTTCTCTTTTGGCAAGCAGGACTCTTTCGGTCCGAGCTTCCAGCAGCTGGAGATAGTACCGTTATCATCTCCTGCCCTGCTTGCATACCTGCAGAAAAGAGGAATAAATCTGGAGCTGGCAAAAAGAGAATGTAGCGAAGCCCGTTACACCCACAACGGCAAGCGTTACTTTGCCATCGCCTTCCCTAACGGCTCGGGTGGGTTTGAGGTTCGTAACCCCTATTTCAAGGGCTGCATCGCGCCCAAGGAAATCTCCCACATCAAACAATCGGGGAAAGCAAGGACTTCCTGCTATGTGTTCGAGGGATTCATGGACTATCTTTCCTTTCTGACATTGAGAAAGGAGAGCTGCCCGGATTATCCGGAATTGGACGGGCAGGACTACATTGTATTGAACTCCGTATCGAACGTGAACAAGGCTCTCTATCCGCTGGGCAGCTATGAGCGCATCCACTGCTTTTTCGACAACGACCATGCAGGACTGGAAGCACTCCGGCAAATCCGCATGGAATACGGCAGAGACCGATACATCCGGGACGCTTCGCAGATTTACAGAGGATGCAAGGACTTGAACGAATACTTACAACAGCAGAGAGCCGGAAAGCAGGCGGAAGCCATCCGGATGAAAGCTGAAACAGCAAGCCGACAAAAGGGAAAAGAAGCCACCGGGGAGGAACCAACCAAACGGGGCAGAGGGCTCAGCATGTAGGGACGGGCGCGTGGACTTTTCCATGCTGAAAAAGTCGTAGCTCATTAGGGGATTTTTCGAGCCGCATTACAAGTAACGCTAAAAATCCCCCAATGAGCCAACGGGGTTCCACCCCTCTGGACACCCCCGATGAACGGCTATGCCGCCCCCAAGAGGGGTAAGAAAACAAATGTCTAACGAATCAGAAAGAAAGGAAGAACATGGGATTCGCAGTATTGCATCTTGACAAAGCGCACGGGTCGGACAGCAAGATGTCCGACCACATCGAAAGAAAGACCACCCCGAAGAACGCAGATCCGACACGGACGCATCTCAACCGTGAGCTGATTGAGTTCCCCAGTGGAGTAACCAACCGCAACGAAGCCATCAGCCACAGGCTGAAAAGTGCCGGACTGACACGCAAGATAGGCACCAACCAGGTACGTGCCATCCGCTTCATCCTATCGGGAAGCCCCAAGGACATGAAGCAGATAGAGCAGGCAGGCAAGCTGGATGAATGGTGCAGGGACAGCGTGGAATGGATGAAACGTACCTACGGCAGCGAGAACGTGGTTTCGGCCGTGCTGCACATGGACGAGGAAACACCCCATATCCATGCCACCCTCATCCCTATCGTCCAGACTGAACGCAGAAAGAAGAAGTCAGAAAAGCTGGTGAAGAAAAACTACCGCAAGAAACCGAGCGGTGCAGCACGGCTGTCAGCCAATGACATCATGACCCGGCATAAACTGAAAGCCTATCAGGACGGGTATGCACTGGCTATGGCCAAATACGGATTGAAGCGAGGCATTGTCGGCTCGGAAGCCCGGCATACCACCACCGCCCAATACTACCGTGACCTGCTGAACCAGACAGAGGACATACAGGAAAACATCGGTCTGTTGCTTGCCGAAAAGGAACGGGCGGAAAGCGAGCTGGCTAAAATCAAAAGTGAAGCCAGAACCGAGCAGTTGAAAAACAAGGCTACGGATGCCATGACAGCCATTGCCAGCGGTGTCGGTTCTCTTTTCGGTAGCGGTAAGCTGAAGGAGCTGGAACAAGCCAACGGAAAGCTACAGGGTGAAATAGACAAACGTAACAATCAGATTCGTCTGCTGAACGACCACATGAGGATGCAGGAAGAGCGTCACAGCACAGAGAAACACTGCCAGCAGGAGGTACACCGACAGGAGCTGAACATGAAGGTGAAGAAAATAGAAGAGCTGAATGAAATCATCGGCAAAGCGTTCAAATGGTTCCCCATTATGAGAGAAATGCTGCAAATGGAGAAGTTCTGCAAGTCAGCTGGATTTACACAGGAAATGATAGACGTACTTTTGGCTAAAAGGAAGCCCATCGTTTGCAGTGGCAAGCTGTACTCCACACAGCATAGACAGTCATTCAAAATAAAGGATGCGGTCTGCAAGATTGAGGACGATTTGACCGAAGAACATAAGTTGGTGCTGACCATAAACCGACAGCCCATAGTACAATGGTTTAAGGAACAATGGGAAAAGTTAGAGCAGAATCTGCGTAATTCGGTGCAGAGAGAACAAAAAAACAGAGGATTCAAATTATAAATTCGTTCAACATAAAGCAAAATCTCGATTAAATGACTAATTTTACATTTGTGTAGAATCATCTACCCAAGAATAAAAAATCAAAGAAACGGTATGTTCATCTGATTGCTTAGGATGAAGCATAATTGGCTCACGTTTCTCATCATCCATTTAGCCACTCGAATGGGGCCAATAGAGTATATGATACGAATATGAATAAAATGTTCATGCCTTTTATGGTGCTTGTCTGCCTGCTCTTAACGGCTTGCGACAAGGATGATGTTTTACCAGCAAGACCCATGGAGTGGTCATATGAAATCATTACGCCTGCAAACGTCCAATTTTTAAAATCAACCACAGACGTTTCTCCGTCCTATTTTTTTGAGACGAATGGCAAGGGAGGCAATATGGTAATGACTTGCGAGAATTATGATGTGCTCAACCCCATATCAGGAGATTCTTACGTATACGATTGTGGATGGGCCACCCTCAAGATAGAAGGCAATCAGGTGAAAATTCACTTTCCTCCATCGACTTCTAATGATGTTGCACACGAAGAGATTCAGATTTCAGCCAATGATGGAGAAAGAAAGGTTTATACGCTTATCTGTTTATCCAGAGCTATTAACAATGATGGACCAACAGATCCAGAACAAGAACCTATACCAGAAGAAGCGAAGTTCAAGATGATAATGTCCGAATATACTCCCTTTATGAGGATTGAAAGTCCGCTGCCGGCGCCTCTCGATTTGATTACCTTTCGAATCACGGATATAAACGGTGAATATTCACCCATAGACATCCCTGAGTTCACACACTATTATGATTCTATTGTGTGGAGCGCAGATGATTTTCCTCACACATTCAAAGTGGCTGAAAACAAAGTTTCTGCAGAAAGCGCAGAAACACATATCACTACACAATGGAGTTCGCACTTCTTCAAGAGCGGTACGGTAAAGAGCCATCTGAAAGGCTACCGCGATGGAAAAGTGGAATATGAAACTTCGCATCGCATCACGCTTTATGACCGCGATTTTTTGGGACTTGAATGGGGCGCAATTAATCTACAGAAGCCTACGAATCTGACGGCCTATTGTCTGTTGGATCGAAATTATGAGTACAAGTTGTATGACATTGTTGCCAAGGGCTATAATCCTTATTCTCTATTTGTCCCAGTAAACCATAAATTGCTGCCGGATGCAGACTTTCTGCCGACAACTAAAAAGGCAGTCATGATACTGATGGAAAACAGTATTGGTACTGGAGAAAATGCCAACGGCAAAGAAAGTCTATTCAAATGTCTGCCTGAAAAAGGTGTAGTGGCTGAAAGGTATTGGGAAAACGAAACCACCCGCATGCTGATGTTGCATCAGCTTCCTGATGAGGAGGAATCGGCAGAAGAAAGCTATTATTTGCATATCGAACCTAAATAAGTATTTATGAATAGAGTAATTATCACATTCCTATTTTTTATCGGAATAGCCGTATCATCTTGCACAACCTCTAAAAGCGTTGTGTCGCAAAATGCAGATTTGTCTAAATATGAATATGCCTCAATCATCAACAATGACACCTATCACATTCCTGCCCAACTGATGGAATACGAAATACAGTTGTTTGATGCAGTAGAAGGCTCTCGACTTACGTTGGTCAGTGATATGCGTATAAATGAAATGACTGCAACACAACAGTCAAAACTGCTTATGGTAAAATATGGGGTAGATATTTTAGAAGAAGAATCCATTGTAACTGTGAATTTCATAGATTTCCTCACGGGTCGCCCGATAGCTTCATGTCGTGGTGCATACAGTACATTAGGATTGAGCGTATCTGCAGACATTAGAGGTGCTATAAAACGTGTTGCCAAACAAATTGAAGCCACATTTCCTAAGTAATGCAATGCCACTTAAATAACTAAAGGTTGCCTATCTAATGCATTCGCATGTACATAGGCAACCTTTGATGTATCTTTTTATTTTAAGAAGAAATAGTATCTTGTTTAATAAACCCCAGCAAAAATCCATTTCTTAAATAATACAAAAACACCCAGTTTTACATTCTTGGGTGTAAAACTGGGTGTTTATTTTGCAATTTGCTGATTTTCAGCGTTTATTGCGGAGAGACAGGGATTCGAACCCCGGGTGCCTCGCAGCACAACGGTTTTCAAGACCGCCGCAATCGACCACTCTGCCACCTCTCCAAAACTTCTTTTTCAGAAGTGCTTTTCTTTTAAAGCGGTGCAAAGATACAAATCATTTTTTATTCTACAAACTTTTCTGCACAAAAACAGAGCAATTATACCAAAATTCTTGTTTATACCCACTACGGAACGAACATAACGGCATTTAGGCTGTTTGTTAAAATTTATCAATGGCAAGATAATATTTTATAACTTACTGAATATCAGTATGCTTACAAAGAGTCACATTCAGTATACGATTGAACCCTATTCAGTATACGACTGAATGGCATTCACTATACGACTGAATTAGGTTCAGAATACGACTGTTCTTAAACCTACATTATTTGTAAATAATGCAGATTATTATCCGATTCTTGTTTCTGTTCGTAAACCACATATAAAGAAAGTATTAGCATCTCTACTCCCCCGGACATTCACTACCTAATAATAGTTATTTTATGCTGTTCAACATAAAAAGGGGAATCTCTCTTATAAAATTACGGAATTTATTCAGTATTTTTGCGCGCTCTAAAGGATAACATTATCTAACCTACTAACAAAAACAAATTTTATGGAATTGAACAAAACCTTTACCAATGGGCTTTGGAGCAAAGAAATCAATGTCAGTGATTTCGTCAGTAAAAACATCGCACCCTATACCGGAGATGCATCTTTTCTGCAGGGACCTACCGAACGTACCAAACGTATCTGGGACATCTGTCTGAAAGCTCTCGAAGAAGAAAGAAACAACAATGGCGTCCGTTCACTGGACAATAGCACCGTATCTACCATTACTTCTCATAAAGCCGGATATATTGATAAGGACAATGAACTCATTGTCGGTTTGCAGACCGATGAACTGTTGAAACGTTCCATCAAACCTTTCGGAGGCATCAACGTGGTAGCAAAAGCATGCCGTGAAAACGGAGTGGAAGTGGACGATAAAGTAAAAGACATCTTCACCCATTACCGCAAAACACATAACGACGGCGTATTCGATGTATATACCGAAGAAATCCGTTCCTTCCGCTCATTGGGATTTCTGACCGGTCTTCCCGACAACTATGCCCGCGGACGTATCATCGGTGACTACCGGCGTCTGGCACTCTACGGCATCGACCGACTTATCGAAGCCAAGCAGGAGGACTTGCGTAACCTTACAGGCCCGATGACCGAAGCACGTATCCGCCTGCGCGAAGAAGTGGCAGAACAAATCAGAGCCTTGAAAGATATCAAAGTAATGGGTGAATATTATGGGCTTGACCTCAGCCACCCGGCTACATCTGCCCAAGAAGCCGTGCAATGGGTATACATGGCATATCTTGCTGCCATCAAAGAGCAGGACGGTGCTGTCATGTCACTGGGTAACGTATCTTCTTTCCTCGATATTTTCATCGAATACGATTTGGCTCATGGAAAGATTGACGAGACGTTTGCGCAAGAACTGATAGACCAGTTCGTCATCAAGCTGCGCATGGTACGCCATCTGCGTATGCAATCATACAATGATATCTTTGCCGGTGACCCGACTTGGGTGACCGAAGCCATCGGAGGACGCTTCAATGACGGACGCGTGAAAGTCACCAAGACTTCTTTCCGCTTCTTGCAGACGCTATACAACCTCGGTCCTTCTCCGGAACCAAACTTGACCGTACTGTGGAGTCCCGAACTGCCGGAAGGCTTCAAGGATTTCTGCGCCAAAGTTTCCGTAGATACCAGCTCCATCCAGTACGAAAACGACAACCTGATGCGCGAAGTGCGCAACTGCGACGATTACGGCATTGCCTGCTGTGTATCCTACCAAGCCATCGGCAAGCAAATCCAGTTCTTCGGCGCACGTGCCAACCTTGCCAAGGCCCTGCTGCTTGCCATCAACGGTGGCCGTTGCGAAAACACCGGAACTGTCATGGTGAAAGGTATTCCCGTATTGACCGGCGAGACACTGAAGTTTGAGGAAGTTATGGCCAACTACAAGAAGGTACTGACTGAAATAGCCCGTGTCTACAACGAGGCCATGAATATCATCCACTACATGCATGATAAGTATTATTATGAGAAGGCCCAGATGGCATTCATCGATACCAACCCACGCATCAATCTGGCATACGGTGTTGCCGGCCTTTCCATCGCCATAGACTCACTGTCCGCCATCAAATATGCCAAAGTCACTGCACGCCGCAACGAAATCGGCCTGACCGAAGGTTTCGACACTGAAGGCTCATTCCCCTGCTTCGGCAATAATGACGACCGTGTGGACCACCTGGGAGTAGACCTCGTTTACTATTTCAGCGAAGAACTGAAAAAGCTGCCTGTCTACAAGAATGCCCGTCCCACCCTTTCCTTGCTGACTATCACCTCCAACGTGATGTACGGCAAGAAGACCGGTGCCACTCCGGACGGACGCGCCAAAGGTGTTGCCTTTGCTCCGGGTGCCAACCCAATGCACGGACGTGACAAGAACGGTGCCATCGCTTCCTTGAGCTCCGTAGCCAAATTGCGCTACCGCGACTCGCAGGACGGCATCAGCAATACGTTCTCCATTGTTCCTAAATCACTGGGCCCGACACCGGAAGAACGTGTAGAGAACCTGGTAACCATGATGGACGGCTACTTCACCAAAGGTGCCCACCATTTGAACGTAAACGTACTGAACCGCGAAATGCTGGAAGATGCCATGGAACATCCTGAAAAGTATCCGCAACTCACCATCCGCGTTTCCGGCTATGCCGTGAACTTCGTGAAGTTGAGCCGCGAGCATCAGTTGGAAGTCATCAGCCGTTCATTCCACGAAAGAATGTAATATGATAAATGTACACTCCTACGAAAGTATGGGAACATTCGACGGGCCGGGTCTCCGGCTCGTCGTTTTCCTGCAAGG
>ENA-OYYD01000629-OYYD01000629.1-human-gut-metagenome-genome-assembly--contig:-NODE-629-length-9958-cov-4.622741_pt1 | contig 9958 bp, 9 predicted proteins | sample MGYA00244062_ERZ653446 | MGnify/ENA primary metagenome ERZ653446 (study PRJEB26926, sample SAMN06165031) | human gut metagenome | biome: ENVO:00009003; feature: ENVO:2100002; material: ENVO:00002003...
GTCTCGTGGGCTCGGAGATGTGTATAAGAGACAGCCGTTTTTACTTAATCATCCTATGAAAGGTATCGTATTGGCCGGGGGATCGGGGACGCGTCTGTACCCGATCACCAAGGGAGTTTCCAAGCAGTTGCTGCCGATCTACGACAAGCCGATGATCTACTATCCTCTGTCGGTTCTGATGCTGGCCGGAATCCGGGACATTCTGGTGATCTCCACGCCGTGGGACCTGTCCTCGTTCCGGCGGCTGCTCGGAGACGGGTCCGACTACGGGGTCCGTCTCTCCTATGCCGAGCAGCCGTCTCCCGACGGGCTCGCTCAGGCGTTTCTGATCGGAGAGGAGTTCATCGGGGACGAGGCCGTATGCCTCGTTCTGGGCGACAACATCTTTCAGGGGGTGGGCTTTCCCGCTCAGCTGCGGGAGGCCGTCGGCACGGCCGAGCAGGAGGGCAAGGCAACCGTTTTCGGGTACCGGGTAGACGATCCCCAGCGATACGGCGTGGCCGAGTTCGACGAGAACGGGACATGCCTCTCGATCGAGGAGAAGCCCGAGCATCCTAAGTCGAACTATGCCGTAGTGGGACTGTACTTCTACCCGAACAGGGTGGTCTCCGTGGCCAAATCGATCGAGCCCTCCTCCCGCGGGGAGCTGGAGATCACCTCGGTGAACCAGCGGTTTCTTGCCGACGGAGAGCTCAAGGTGCAGACCCTCGGACGCGGCTTCGCATGGCTCGATACGGGCACGCACGACTCGCTGGCCCAGGCCTCGATTTTCGTCGAGGTGATCGAAAAGCGCCAGGGGCTGAAGATCGCCTGTCTGGAAGGCATCGCCTACCGCATGGGCTGGATCTCGGAGGAGAAGATGCGGGCGCTGGCACAGCCGATGATTAAAAACCAATACGGACAATACCTGCTCAAAGTAATCGACGAATTAAAACGCGAACAAAAATAATGAAAGTCATTGCCACCGCAATCAAGGACGTGGTTATCATCGAGCCGCAGGTGTTCGGCGACGACCGCGGCTATTTCTTCGAAAGCTACTCCCAGCAACAGTTCGACCAGGCCGTCCGGCCCGTACGCTTCGTGCAAGACAACGAATCCAAATCCCGCAGGGGCGTACTGCGCGGACTCCATTTCCAAAAGGGGGCCGCAGCCCAATCCAAACTGGTGCGGGTCGTTCAGGGTCGGGTTCTGGACGTCGCCGTCGATATACGGCGCGGATCGCCCACGTTCGGCAAACACGTCGCCGTCGAACTGACCGCCGAGAATCACCGCCAGCTCTTCGTACCGCGCGGATTCGCACACGGTTTTTCCGTATTGAGCGACGAGGCCGTCTTCCAATACAAATGCGACAACTTCTACGCGCCCCAGTCCGAAGGAGCGATCGCCTGGAACGACCCCGACCTGGGGATCGACTGGCAACTCCCCGCAGAGGAGGTGATCCTCTCACCCAAAGACCGGGCACATCCCCGTCTCAAAGATGCCGACGAACTTTTCGACTATGGAATCGACTACTATGCATAACATACTCGTAACCGGTGCCGACGGACAGTTGGGTCGCGAAATGCGCACGCTCGGCGCAGCTTCGCGGCACCGCTATTTCTTTACCGACGTAGCCGACCTGGATATCACCGATGCGAACACCGTACGACGGTTCGTCGAAAACGAGCGGATCGACGCGATCGTCAATTGTGCCGCCTACACCAATGTAGATAAGGCGGAAGAAGAGGTCGAAACGGCCGACCGGATCAACCGCGAAGCCGTGCGGAACCTGGCCGAAGCCGCCAAAGCGTGCGACGCCACGCTGTTTCACATCTCGACCGACTACGTGTTCGGCGGCGTGGGAAACACTCCGTTCCGGGAGGAGGATCCCACCGCCCCGCTGGGCATGTACGGCAAAACCAAACTCGCAGGGGAAGAGGCGATCGTGGCTTCGGGATGCAAACACCTGGTTTTCCGCACCGCCTGGCTCTATTCGCCCTACGGCAGAAATTTCCTGAAAACCATGTTGCAGCTTACGGCCGACAAACCGGAATTACAGGTCGTTTTCGATCAGGTGGGAACTCCGACCTGCGCCGCCGACCTGGCCCGCGTGATCTTCGACCGCATCGAATCCGGCGACTATGCCGGACGGGAGGGCTTCTACCACTTCTCGAACGAAGGAGTCTGCTCCTGGTACGATTTCGCCCATGAAATCGCCGCGCTGGCAGGCCATACCTCCTGTAAGATCCGTCCCTGCCACTCTGCGGAATTTCCGTCCAAGGTGCAACGACCGAATTTTTCGGTACTCGACAAGACCAAAATCAAAACGACATTCGGAATCGACATCCCCCACTGGCGGGATTCGCTCGTACGCTGTATGGCAACCCTCCGGTAAGCCGAAGCGAACCGCCGGGATCATCCCGAACAACGAGAAATAAAAACAGAAAAAGCAAATACATGAAACGCAACATCCTCATTACCGGCGGCGCCGGATTCATCGGCTCGCATGTGGTGCGGCTCTTCGTAAACAAATATCCCGACTATCGGATCGTCAATCTCGATAAACTGACCTATGCCGGCAATCTGGCCAACCTGCGGGACATCGAAAATGCTCCGAACTACACCTTCGTCAAGGCCGACATCTGCGACTACGACACCATCCGCGAAGTGTTCTGCAAGTACGATATCGACGGAGTGATCCACCTGGCCGCCGAAAGCCACGTCGATCGTTCGATCAAGGATCCGTTCATCTTCGCCCGCACCAATGTCATGGGCACGCTTTCCCTGTTGCAGGCAGCCAAGGAACAATGGAACGGCAACTGGGAGGGGAAACGCTTCTATCATATTTCGACCGACGAAGTATATGGTGCGCTGCAATTCGACGGCACGCTCTTCACAGAGGAAACCCGCTACGATCCCCACTCCCCCTATTCGGCGGCCAAAGCCTCGTCCGACCATTTCGTGCGGGCCTACCACGACACCTACGGTCTGCCGACGATCGTAACCAACTGCTCGAACAACTACGGGCCCTATCAATTTCCCGAAAAGCTGATCCCGCTGTTCATCAACAACATCCGCCACGGCCGGCCGCTGCCTGTCTATGGCAAGGGCGAGAATGTCCGCGACTGGCTCTACGTCGAAGACCACGCCCGCGCCATCGACCTGATCTTCCACAAAGGCCGCATCGCCGAAACCTACAATATCGGCGGATTCAACGAATGGAAGAACATCGACCTGATTAAAGTCATCGTCCGCACCGTCGATCGGCTGCTGGGCAACCCCGAAGGCGAGAGCGAGAAGCTCATCACCTACGTCACCGACCGTGCGGGGCACGACCTGCGGTATGCCATCGATTCGCGCAAACTGAAAAACGAGCTGGGCTGGGAACCCTCGCTGCAATTCGAAGAGGGCATCGAAAAAACCGTGCGCTGGTACCTCGAAAACCAGGAGTGGATGGACCATATCACCTCGGGCGAATACGAGAAATACTACGAATCCATGTATAAAAACCGGTAGTAAGCCCGGCAGTGCATGATTCTGACACACAAGACAACCCCCTTTTGCAAACATCAATAAATCTAAAAAACAAAATCAATGAATATAGCAATCGTCGGCACAGGCTACGTGGGTCTCGTATCGGGAGCCTGCTTTGCCGAAATGGGAATCGATGTTACCTGCGTGGACATCAACCCGGAAAAAATCAAGTGCTTGTTAAACGGTGAAATCCCTATCTATGAACCGGGACTGGACGACCTGGTAAAACGGAACGTCGAAGCGGGCCGGCTCCATTTCACCACGGACCTGACCACCTGCCTCGACAACGTCGAAGTCGTTTTCTCGGCCGTAGGCACGCCGCCGGACGAAGACGGTTCGGCCGACCTGCAATACGTACTCGAAGTAGCTCGGACATTCGGCCGGAACATCAAAAAATACACGATTCTGGTCACCAAGTCCACCGTACCGGTAGGTACGGCAAAAAAAGTCAAGGCCGTCATCGAGGAAGAGCTGACCGAACGCGGCGAGCAAATCGATTTCGAAGTGGCTTCGAACCCCGAATTTCTCAAGGAAGGCGCAGCGATCAAGGACTTCATGTCGCCCGATCGTGTGGTCGTCGGCGTAGAGAGCGACCGGGCAAAAAAGGTCATGGAACGGCTTTACCGTCCGTTCCAAATGAACAACTACCGGCTCTACTTCATGGACATTCCCTCGGCCGAGATGACCAAATACGCGGCCAATGCCATGCTGGCTACACGCATCTCCTTCATGAACGACATCGCCAACCTGTGCGATCTGGTAGGAGCGAATGTCGATATGGTACGGAAAGGTATCGGCGCAGACACCCGCATCGGTTCGAAATTCCTCTATCCGGGCTGCGGATACGGCGGCTCCTGCTTCCCGAAAGATGTCAAGGCCCTGGCCCGTACCGCCCGCGAATACGGCTATACGATGGGAGTGATCGAAGCGGTCGAAGCGGTCAACGAACGCCAGAAAGAGATCGTAGTCAAGAAACTGCAAGATAAGCTCGGAACACTCCGGGGCAAGACGATCGCCTTGTGGGGCCTGGCCTTCAAGCCCGAAACGGATGATATGCGCGAAGCACCGGCTCTGGTCGTTATCGAAAAGCTGCTCGAAGCGGGAGCCTCCGTGAAGGTATATGACCCGGTAGCGATGGACGAATGCCGCCGCCGAATCGGGGACCGGGTCGTCTATTGCAAAGATATGTACGATGTGGTGATCGACGCCGACGCTCTGGCGGTATTGACCGAATGGAAGGAGTTCCGAATTCCCTCCTGGTCGGTCATCAAACGGGTTATGAAACAACCGGTATTGGTGGACGGGCGCAACATTTACAGCAAGGACGAAGTGATTGCCGAAGGATTCGAGTACGCGGCGATCGGCAAATAGCTTTCGAACGACGAGAAGTCACAATCCGTTTTTTCGAAATTTCGGCCTCCTGTACCGTAAAATATAGAAGGTCGATTTTTGAACATACAGCCTAAAACCGAAAATCGTAAGGCCGGTAAAAAGTTCGAAAACCATGAAAATATTAGTGACCGGTTCTGCCGGATTCATCGGCTACCACCTATCCAAACGATTGCTCGAAGCGGGCAATCAGGTCGTCGGCATAGATTCTATCAATGACTATTACGATGTCCGGCTCAAATACGCCCGGCTCGAAACGGCAGGCATTCACCGGAATCTCGTTGCGAAAGGACAACCGGTGCAGAGCGATCGTTATCCCGCTTACAGGTTCATCCAAATGCACCTCGAAGACCGACAGGCCCTGCAAAACCTGTTCGGAACTGAAAAATTCGATGCCGTCGTCAATCTGGCGGCACAGGCCGGCGTACGCTATTCGATCGAAAACCCCTATGCCTACATCGACAGCAACATCGTGGGATTCCTCAACCTGCTCGAGTGCGTGCGACACAATCCGGTCCGGCATTTCGTTTACGCCTCCTCGAGTTCGGTTTACGGCGGCAATACGAAAACACCCTTTTCGGAGGAAGACCGGGTAGATAACCCCGTATCCCTCTATGCTGCCACGAAAAAATCGAACGAACTGATGGCGCACGTCTATTCCGGATTGTACGGAATTCCGACCACCGGTTTACGGTTTTTCACGGTATATGGCCCCTGGGGACGTCCCGATATGGCCCCCCTGCTATTCGCCGGAGCCATCCGGGAGGGGCGACCGATCAAAGTATTCAATCACGGCAATCTTTCACGCGACTTCACCTATATAGACGACATCATCGAAGGGATGGTCCGCGTCATCGGCAAAGCCCCGGCCCCGACACAAGACCGTCCTATTCCGGCCGAAGTCTATAACATCGGATGCGGACATCCCGTTCAACTGATGGATTTCATCCATACGCTCGAACAGGCCCTCGGCAAGAACGCCCAACTGCAAATGATGCCCATGCAACAGGGAGATGTACACACGACCTACGCCGACACGACAAAACTCGAACGCGATTTCGGCTATCGGCCGCAGGTTTCTCTGGCGGAAGGGATCGCTATTTTCGCCCAATGGTACGAAAAACAACAAACAACAGGCAACAATGATTAACTCCCGAAAAGACCTCGAAAATTACATTCGAGCCGACCGGCAGCGCAATATCGGATCGATCGGCTTTCTGAAATACAGGCTCGGACTATTCATGAAATCGGAGTCCTGTATTGCCTTCCATTATCTGACCGCATTGAGACATTGCGAATATTACCACAATACACGAGCGAATCTTTGGCACCGGCTACTGGCCTGCTATTGGAAAATCCGACTTTCCCGTCGCGGAGGTAAATACCAAATCGCAATCGGCCTGAATATGGTCGGCCCCGGCCTGCGCATCCCGCATTCAAGGGGGGGGTGATAGTAAATTGTCTGTCAATGGGATGTAATTGCCAGATAAACAGCGGTGTCGTCATCGGATTAAATAAGACGCCGGACAATCGCCCTATTATCGGCAACAACGTATTATTAAGTCCCGGTGTCAAGATAACCGGAAAATGTAAAATAGGCGACAATGTAGCCATACAGCCCAACTCCGTCGTATTCCGGGATATTCCCGATAATTGCATCTGCAGCGGTATTCCCGCTCAGATCATCAAAAGACGCAGCGATAGTTCCCAATCGGTTCCATGAAATTCACGAAACAGACAAAACAAGTCGTCATACTCTATGCCTCGACCCTGTCGGGCGTTCTACTGGGCGTCGTCGCCTCGATAATCAACACCCGATTTTTATCTCCGGCAGATTATGGCGACGTGAGATACGTACAAAACATCATCAACTTCATCGCTTCGCTGCTGCTATTCGGGTATTTCCTGTCCGGCAGCCGATTGCTGGCCATCTCATCGGGGGAATCCGAAAGCAGGCGCATACGAGGATGTATGATCGTCATTCTGGGCGGAGCACTCGTTGTACTGATAGCCGGCATTTTAATCTGCACAGGATTGCAATTCGCACAAGGAAAAGACCACATCGCTCATCTGTTTCTCCTATCGGTCCCCGTTTGCGCCTACCCTCTTTTCCTGAACTATGTAAACACGACCGCCATGGGCGACAACCACATCAAACGGCTCGCCGCAGCACGGTTGCTGCCCAATTTAAGTTATATTCCGATCGCATACTTGCTATACAGCCAATCGGGCGCCACCTCCTCCCGCATGATTCTATTGCAATGGGGACTGGCGTCGTTGATTCTGTGCCTCATAATCTTATCGACCCGCCCCCGGTTCAAGCGACTATCCCCCATATTCCGCACTTTGAACAAGGAGAATAAAAGTTACGGACTGCAACTTTACTACGGATCGCTGGCCATGGTCGCAACAAATTACATTGCGGGTATCACCTTGAGCCTATTCGGAACAGACAACACAACCGTCGGATTCTTCACGCTGGCTCTCACCATAACGACTCCGCTACAAATGTTACCGGCCATAATCGGAACAGCCTACTTCAAACAATTCGCCACGCAACCCCGCATTCCGCATAAAGTATTTCAAAATACGATTTTACTGGCTTCGGCCACGTGCATCCTTTTCATCCTGCTGATTAAGCCGCTCGTTTCATTCCTGTACAGCGAACCTTACAGCATAGTGAGCACCTACGCGTCCTGGATGGCGGTCGGGTTCTCGATTCACGGTGTCGGCGATATGATCAACCGTTATCTGGGCTCGCACGGCCAGGGAAAAGTCATCCGCAACAGCAGCTACTTCTGCGGAGCGATAAAAATATCGGGCTATATCCTGTTCGTCTATCTCTGGGGGATCAACGGCGCCCTTCTGACCAATGTTTTGAGTTCGGGAGTCTATTTCGCGGCCCTATTGATTTACTATTCTCGATTTATAAAAAACGACAGCACCTATGCACATGGATTATAACTTTGTCGTATTCGGATACGACAGTGGGTTTTACAGAACCGTTTTATCCGATATTATGGGATTAAACTCCGTAATATACCGAGATCTGTGGGGCACAAAGAATAAAATAGCAGCAATGATTTACAAGCTATATTTCACCCCCCGACTTCCCAACCGGCATTTTCCTTTCAAGAACTTATTATACCATGCCGCCTGCGATTTTCATTTCGCCGACAACCGCCCCATTTGCTTTTTATCCTTCGGAAGAAATTTTCACGACAGAACCTATCCTTTCCTGTCCTACCTGAAACAACATTATCCGAATGCAAAATTTGCGCTCTACTACGAGGATCTCGTAGAAACTCATCGACATGACATCGGATGGGTCAAACAAAACTTTGACCTCGTGTTATCCTACGACTACAACGATGCGAAACGATACGACATTTTGTACTATCCGACACCGTATTCCGCCATTCCGGTCGAATCCGTAACCAATCCGGATAACGATGTCTATTTTTTAGGTAAAGGGAAAAACCGCCTCACAGAAATCATTGATGCTTACGAACGTTTCACGCAAAACGGATTGAAATGCGATTTCAACCTGGTGGGAGTTCCCGATAAACAACAAGTATATAAAAACGATATTCATTACATCAAATCCATGTCCTATCAGGAGAATCTTTTCCGGGCTTCTCAATCAAAGTGTCTGTTAGAAATTTTGCAAAAAAATGCGAGAGGCTATACCTTCAGGATGTGGGAAGCTATTTTATTGGGGAAAAAGATCATAACGAATAATCCGATTGTCCGATACAGTCCGTTTTTCGACGAAAGATATATCTCGATATTCACCGACACAAAAAAACTCGATACGGATTTCGTCCGGGCCAATCCCGATCTCAAAATAGACTATCACTATATCGATCAGCTATCGCCCCGACATCTGCTCGAATTCATAACCGCCCGCTTAAACGAAACTGTATGATAATATGATATATATTGTAATCGGCATCTACCTGCTCGCACTGGCCATACAGTTCGATTTCCGGGGCAAAGGCTCCGCCGCGACCCGAAAATTCCATTTTCGCCTCGCATTTCTGATTTTAGTGGCTCTCATGGCCTTCCGTTATCGGGTCGGAGGCGATACACTCCGCTATATGGATTCGTACGAGCATATGTACGGAGCCATCGACACGTTCGATATCGGAGGTCGCCTGCAACCGCTTTGGCTTTTACTGAACAACTTCCTGCACTCGATCTCGCCGAAATTCCTGTTGTTCCAGATCGTCCATGTGTTGTTCATCAATACCGTATTCTTTTCATTCTTCAAAAAATACTCGAAATACCTGTTCGTCGCCATTTTCCTGTACTACATATACCCTTATTTCATTTTCAATATGGAGGTAATCCGGGAATCTTTCGCAATCGCCTTCTTCCTGCTCTCCATAGATGCCTGCCTGCGGAAACGATGGCTGATTTACTACCTTTACATCGCCATCGCCTTCCTGTTTCACGCCGGCGCTATTTTCCTGATTATCGTACCGTTCCTTTCCAACTGGAAAATACGCCCTTTATCCATATTTGCCATCTGCGGTGCGGGAGTCGTCGTCTTGCATTTTTTTCTAAACACGTCTTTCGCCAACACCTACATGCTCTTGAATAATATTGAAGAGCAAGGACGCGCTTATATTTCCATAAAATCCAATATCAACGGCTATATTGCTCCGCTGCTGTTCCGCATTCTTTTCCCTGCCATCATTTACTACATCGGCATAAAACGCGGACTGAACAAAGACAAATTGGCACCTTTGTTTTTTTTCATCCTGTCCGTTTCCGTTCTAACGACAATATTTCCTCAGTTGTACCGCCTTTTCAATTACCTTCGACTGTTAGAGGTCGTTCTATGCGCCAACGTGCTGTATCTGATCCAGCATACGGAATCTCCCCGGTACAGAGTAGCCTTTCCCAATCTGTATATCCTGCCTATCCTTTTGTTAATTATAGCGAACCAAGTTGTAAGATATCAATTTGACGACACATCCTCAATTTACATGAACACATTAGTGTCCCGTTAAAATTGGGACGAAGTTAATATTAATCAAATAGTCCCTCC